>Ga0190270_10000762_pt1 | contig 14450 bp, 14 predicted proteins | sample Popmic320T_FD_133748 | JGI IMG/M metagenome (GOLD analysis project Ga0190270, IMG submission 133748) | Populus adjacent soil microbial communities from riparian zone of Weber River, Utah, USA - 320 T | ecosystem: Environmental > Terrestrial > Soil > Riparian zone | place: USA: Utah | collected... | reverse complement strand
GAGTTGGTCGCTCATCTGGTCGGTCGCGTGAACAGTCATCCGGTGTGGTCCGTCGGCGATCAGCTGCAGGCTAGCCCCGGAGACGTCGAGGCTGGAGACGCACAGCTCACACAGGCGGGCTACGCGAGAAGTCACCGTGTCGCCGGCCGTGAGCAGATGCTCCGACCAGCCTGGTGGAAGCATGTGCTTAGTGCTCGGCCGGAACTGGAGAGCTGCGTAACGGGTCGCCGATGTCGCGGAGATGTCGCAGCACCTGACGGTATGACGCGAACGCGGAGGTCTCCTCGTAGGTCACCCCGTATCTCTCGCAGAAGCGCTGTACGACCGGCTGCGCATGTCTGAGGTTGGGCCGCGGCATGCTCGGGAACAGGTGGTGCTCGATCTGATAATTCAGACCCCCGAGGACGATATCGACGACGGGGCCGCCACGAACATTGCGGGTTGTCAGGACCTGGCGGAGCAGCGGATCGTTCGACTGTTCGGCCGACATCATGGGCATCCCCTTGTGGTTCGGGGCGAACGAGCAGCCGAGATAGAGGCCGAGCAGACCCTTGTGGATGGCCACGAAGGCAATCGCCTGCGGCCAACTCATCGTGGCGACGAGCAGTGCCGCGTACGCGACGAAGTGGGCGGCAAGCAAACTGAGCTCGAGACTGCGGTCCCGTACTCCTCGATGCAGCAGTTCGCGGAGGCTCGAAACGTGCAGGTTGATCGCTTCGAGTAACAGCAGCGGGAAGAACAGCCAGGCCTGGTGTCGGGTCAGCCACGCCGCGGCCCCGCGCCGGCCGTCCGCGCTTTCGTGGTCGAAGACCAGGATGCCGGGAAGGACATCGGGATCAGAGTCCAGATCATTGGGATGGGCGTGGTGGGCATTGTGCTTGTCGACCCACCAGCCATAGCTGAGTCCGCTCAGCAGGTTGGCATGCAGGAGGCCAAGCAGCCGGCTCCGACCCGTTCGACGGGTGACCTGGCGGTGGCCCGTGTCGTGGCCGAAGAACGCGACCTGGGTGGACACGACCGCGAAAGTGACCGCGATCAACAACAGCCACCATGACCCCCGGAGCAGCACCATCGCGACGATGACGGTGGCGAGGGCAGATAGGTTGGCGATCAACAGCCCGGCGTAGAATTCCGGCTTTCGGCGTAGGAGGCCGAGCCGGCGGATCTCGTGTGCGAGCTCGGCGTAACCGCTCGGCTTGACTGAGGTGGGGTGGTCTTGGGTGGCAGGCATCTCGGCTCCGCTCGGTGACGATTCGCCACCGGGGACCGGAGCGGCATCTCTCAGCCTACGGGCTACGCCAGGACGCGACCAACTGCGTTCGATCCCGTGTCGGTCACGGCGTCGGGATGCTGAAAGCGCACCGAATCGCTCGCCACGGGCGGCATGTGATGGCCATGGTGTACGCCGCCTCGGCTGCGCCGGCATGTCGGTAGTGCGTCTCCACAGACCGGCAGATTGATCGGCATCCGACCTTGAACCGAGTGGGCTCCAGTCCTCCGCACTAGTCCCGGGATCTGCCCACCGGGTGAGCTGATATCGCGCGGTTCACCGACAGCGGCAGCAATCACGTCTAGAGCAGATCTGCCAATGTCCGCTGGCCGCGCACCCCGTAGCCGCGGATCGTAGGCCGGAGCGGAGCGGTCAAGGGTCGGGCATACCTGATCCCGCGACCCCTTCGTCCCGAACGCAATCCCCTGTCGTTGATGAGTGCCGGGCGCTGACCTTGCGCCTTGCTGACCTGGGGCTGGAATGTCGACCAGTGTGGTCGGTCACCGCTCGACCTGTGGGGCGCTGCTGACTTTCTGCTGACGATCGCTGGTGGTGGTCCACAAGTGGCTCACGCTGCGCTTCCCTCATTCGGGTTACACCAGGTAATGAGGATCCAGTCGCCGGGAGGGCCCTCACGATCGAGAGCGCGTAGGGCGGCATCCCGTGTCACGGGGACGCTCGGACGACCCGGGCTAAGCTTCTCGGTCGAGGACATCAACCGAATGGGGCGTCCTCGTGACACACGTTCACCCGTCCAGGCCGCCAGGCGCCGCCGCGACACGTGGCGGCGGATGGCCTGTCCTCGCGGAGCCCAAGGCGAGCGGCACCAACGTTGCCGAGGAGGGTGTAGAGCTGCGCCGCACGGCGGACGGCAAGGGCGATGGAGTTCTGGCCACACGCCCGTTCGCGTCCGGCGAAACTGTCATGATCGGCTTCCTGGTCGGGTCGTTGACGGGCAACGACTCGCACGCGACGCAGGTGGGTCCCGGTCAGTGGGCCCGCACGGCGGCTTCGGATCGAAGGTCAACCATTCATGCGACCCCAACTGCGGTGTACGCCTCAACGCCGCGAAGGCCTTCGACATCGTTGCCCGCCAGCCCATCGATGCCGGGCAGGAGGTGACGTTCGACTACGCCATGCGCAACTTCACGATTGACCACTTCCCGGCCGTGTGCCTGTGCGGCGCAGCGCGCTGCCGCGGCTCGGTCACCGGCTGGAAGGACCTGCCCTCCGCGCGCAAGGCCGACTACGGCGAGTTCGTTGCGCCCTACCTACGCATGATGGACAACGAGATCCACGCGGCGCAGAAACCACGAACGGCTGCCGAACCGGCAACCTGACGTCGACCCAAGATCAGCGAGGTTATCGCCGCTGGATTCGACGCCACTCGCCTGCAGCTTCTCGCTCCTTGGCGCGTTGGGCTCGAAGCTCCAACGCCTGTGCGCGTAGCTCGGCTGCGGTCTCCAGCAGTTCTGCGGCGGTTATTCGCAGCTCGGCCGCGGTCTCGGCCAGCACCACAGCGGTCTGCCGGGCGCGGGCAGCTCGCTGCCAGCGTTGACTCGCTAAAAGCTCTGAGCCGTCACCGTCACCATCGACGGATGCCACGACCTCCAGCCTAGAACCAAACTGCTCTGCTGTGCCGCTGACGTTGGGTGGGCTACCTGGACATGAACCAGGGACCTCTTCCTTATCAGAGTTGATCGGCGCTGACGATGGGTCCGAGGAAGCGCCGTTGACGCAGCGCCGACCTGCGGATTCGTGCCGCCTGGTGACATCCAGTGCCACGCTCTCTCGAAGACTTTTGATGTCTTTTTGATGCCGATGAGGGCGCTGGGTGATCGAAGCACCGAGCCTGATCTACCGTCCCCGGCAGACTGCGTGCAACACGACCCGCGCGGTTGATTGACAGTGCCCGCCGTGCGCACAACACTGCCGGGTGCACCGATCGGCGGTGCCGGTGACCAGGGACTTAGGACGTGATTTCATGATTATCCTTGGCGTCATCCTGCTGATCCTCGGATTGCTGCTGGACGTCTACTTCTTGTGGATCCTCGGCATTATCCTGGCGGTGATCGGCGGGGTTCTGTGGCTGCTGGGTTCCAGGGACCATCAGGTCGGTCCCCGCAAGCACTACTACTAGCGTGCACGTTTAGGCGATCGGCCAAGGGGTACGCTCCTGACATCCTGAGGTTGTAGGGTGCCATGCAGTCTCAGCTAGGCTCCGGTCGTTTCGACCGTAAGCGGTCTGAGCCGCCCCATGGGGCCCCGGCCCGGCATGGCGACGGGGCTGCCCATGGGGCTCCGAGCGCGAACGCTGCTGTGAGAGCCAGCTGGTTGTTCAGCTGACCGGAGCGCAGAACGGACGCCTCGATGGCCGCCTCCGCAGCACAACGGGCCGACCACAAGACAAGTGAACTCCGGCGGCGATCTCTTCCTTATCAGGGGTCTCCTCGACGCCACCGGGTGTGTTCGGGGCCCATGAACATGGGGTCAGCGTGCATGGGTATGCGCGTCTATGCGGCCCGGTGGACGTCAGTTAGACCGTCACGCGGCCGGGCCACCGGCGGGCCGTGAACCCTTCGCACCAGCCGAGGGAGTGGTTTGGCTCAGGGGCGAGGGGGTACAAAACCGATCGGGGGGTACCGAGAGCGCTGGATCTATGGCATCACTTCGAAACGAGAGCGCCCCACCATCGCAGGGTCCCGCTGCGCCTGAGGGGCGAACCCGACTGACGACCCGATCGTGGGGGTACGTCGCGAGGCGTACGCTGCGTGAGTTCTCGAGGGACGACTGCACGGACCTCGCCGCGGCGCTGACCTACTACGCCCTCCTGTCGATCTTCCCGGCAGCGATCGCGTTGGTGTCCCTGCTCGGCGTCTTTGGCCAGGGTCGTGACACCACGAACGCGTTGCTCGACATCGTGAAGGACCTCGGGTCGCAGTCGGCCGTCGACACGCTGCAGGGACCCCTCGAGGATCTCAGCAGCGGGTCCGGCGCCGGCATCGCCTTGCTCGTCGGAGTCCTCGCGGCCCTGTGGTCGGCGGCGGGATACGTCGGCGCCTTCGGTCGGGCGATGAACCGCATCTACGAGGTCCCGGAGGGTCGCCCGTTTTGGAAGCTGCGGCCGGCGATGATCGTGGTCACGTTAGTCGCGGTCCTGCTGGTTGCCGTCCTCGCGGTCGGGCTGGTCGTGACCGGTCCGCTCGCGGAATCGGTGGGTCGCACGATCGGCCTGGGCGACACCGCCGTCACCGTGTGGGACATCGCCAAGTGGCCGGTCCTGCTGGCGCTCGTGGCCGCCGTCGTCGCGATCCTCTACTACGCCACGCCGAACGTGAAGCAGCCGAAGTTCCGTTGGATCAGCGCCGGCGCCCTGGTCGCGATCGTGACGTGGGCGCTCGCCTCGGTGGCCTTCGGGCTCTATGTCGCCAACTTCAGTGCCTACAACAAGACCTACGGCTCGCTCGCCGGCGTCATCGTGTTCCTGTTGTGGCTGTGGATCACAAACCTCGCCCTGCTGTTCGGCGCCGAGCTCGACGCAGAGATGGAGCGGGGGCGCGAGATGCAAAGCGGCATCCCGGCGGAGGAGGAGATCCAGCTGCCGCTGCGCGACACCCGCAAGAGCGAGAAGGACGCCCGCAAGGAGCAGGCCGACGTCAAGAGGGGCCGTCGGCTCCGGCTGCGACACCGGCGGCGCCGTTGACCCGTCAAGCTTGAATCGCAACCCGACTATCTTCGTCCGCGGGTTGGGTATCACCCTTCGGGTGTCAGGATCTTCTCCGTTGGCACCGGTTGCTTCGAACGTTGCAGCAGGTGTTGGCGGATGTGGGACCGGTTGCTGGCGAGTCCCCTGGCGATTCCCATCTTGTGGCAGCCGTGGAAGTAGCCGATGCACCAGTCCAGCTGCTGTAGGGCGTCCTCCGATGCCCTCCGATAGCGCTCGACCTATGTCTTCAGCCGTCTCGGTCGGTGTTGGGGCGGATTGACGAGTCGCCGCGAGTTCGGCGAAATCCAAGGCGTCGTGGTCATGCATGCGGGGTCAGGGCATCCCGTGCGGGCTCAGCATCGCCCGCCTCTGGACGACTGAGTGAACGCTACGCCCGCCAACCCGCTGCGCGCACATCCGCAACGCATCCCTGGCGAAGTCGGTCCAACAGGTGCCTCGGCTAGCTAGGCGGCTTCGAAAGGGCACGCCCGCCGCTGAGTCGAGGAGCTGTGTATGGGGAGGAGTAGGTGGGGGTCCGCTGGCGCTCGCGGACCCCACACCCCGCGTCTATCGCACCAGGTTCAGGATGCGGTTGAGGACGTTGGTCAGGCGGAGCTCACCCAGTGGGGATGTCTGATCCAGTAGGCCCGCCACTGCGCACAGAAGGTTGCCGAGTAGGTTGCCTGCGCCGGGGATCGCTTCGATGTGTAAAACGACCCGGGTCAGGGTGACGTGCAGACCGAGGAGGTTCAGGTCCAGCGGTCCGAGCACCAGGTTCAGGATGTCGCAGGGCTGCCGCGCCGCGGCTGGGACCGACCCGCCCCGTAGGGGCAGTGTGACCTGGCGGTTGGCGGTACCCACGAGGGTCCCGTTGCCACGTCGCAAGACCGCGTGCAGGTGTCCGGTGGCGTAGACCTTGCCCTTCTTGCGTATCCACCGATCCGGCATGAAGGTTCCGTGGACGGTGCCGTTCCTACCGAACTCGCCTTGCACCCGCGACGTGATGGTTCCGGCCCTGGCTTGCTCGACTTGGGCCGCGCCTTGCAGGGCGCTCGACGACGACCTTGAGGTCACCGATGTTGACGATGATGACGCTGCGGCGCCGGTCAGGCCAGCCAACAACACACAGCTGCGACCGCCACCGCCACCGCCCGGATGGGCTTAGATAGATGCTCCATCGGGGGTCCCTCCCTGATTGGTAGGGGGCCGCTTCTGACCGACGGCCCGAAATCAATAGACCGGCGGTGTACCCCTCCTGGATGGGAGCATGCAGCCCATCTGACAGCGCCCGCCCCGGGTCTTGACCACACCGCTCGTTGTCGACACATGGCGTGGTCGGCAGGTGGCGGTCGGTTACCAGATATCCCGCCCGCCTGAGGGCTCTGTGTTGTGTCCTGGCCAGCGGCGGGATGTTCTGAGGCGTAGTTGGCGGCCGGCCCGGATACTGGGTTGCAGCGGATGCGAAGGAGAGTCGGCCGAAGGCCCGCGCGGACGAACAGTTCTTCATCCATGTTTGAGGCCGCGTCCAGAGCCGTGGCGCCGGCGAAGACGAGTAAAGCGTGAAGGATCCCGTGACTGTTCCAAGGCACAGCACGAGCCGCTATCTGGACCGCCCGGCGCCGAGCGTTCGCCGCCCAGGCCGGCGTCGAGCCCGGCCGAAGGAACAAGGCAATCCGGGTCTGGCGGGCTGGCTGGCTGGTTCGAGATGGCGGAGAACCTGTGCACCCGGGCCAGGCATCTGATCGACAACACCGACGGCCCGGTCGCCGAGCCCGACCCGCTCAAGGAGCTGGGCATCCTCGGCCCCGACGCCGACTAGAACCACCGGGCGTGAATCGCCCGGACGCGGGGTCACCGCCAGCGGTGACGCGGTGCTGGTCACAGGCTGGTGGCCTCGGCCTAGCGCTGTCGGTCTCGGTGTCAAGACGCGGCTGCGCTGACGCTCCGGCCTGGATCGGGGGTCAGAAACTCGACTCGGCGCCCACTGCGTTCGCTTATTTCCTCGCCAACTTTCTGGCCCCGGCTCCTGGCTTCCCGGCCTTGACTCCGAGCCTCGCCGACAGCGCTCTCCTGGCGAGCCGACCCGGCACGCCTGTGTCGCGTTCGGGGTGCTCGGCACATGACCCGCGAGGATGACGCCATGACCGTAGCGCCGGAAGCGCTCGTCCCATTTCTCCTCGCCTCAGTCCTCGTCATCGTCCTCCCGGGTGCCGACATGGCGCTCGTCGAGTAACACCTAGGCCCCTCCGACTCGGTATCAGATTTAGACAGCCCCCGGTTGGGCCCCCGTGCAGCCGGGGCTGTCTGTCGGCGCCTCGCAAACCGGCCAACGCGGGGCGCCGGCACCTCGGCACCCATCAAGCGGCCCCGCCTGAAGCAACGATGTCGGAGGCGTCGGGCGGGGCCTCGGACGATTCAAGCGACTCGATCCTCGATCATCCGTACCCGTCCTGTACCACCGCACCGCTCGCAATCACCCTTGGCGGGGTGTCATGAAGCACACAGCAAAGAACTCCCGCCTCGGGAGCTCTCCCGGGACGGGTTGTTGCTTAGCGCGCCGCCGAGGCTCGCCGGACAGCGACCCGAACAGGTGCCGATCGACAGGGCCAGCGTGGTCGGCTAAAGAGTCAGGATGGAGTACTCGTCCGTGTCACAACAGACGCAATAACACAGCGTGGGTTCCTCATGCCAGACGATGGCCTCGTCCGGCAGATCGTGGACAGAGTCTGGCCGCCAGCATGGGCGCATGGGGTCGCTATTGCACCGCTGGCACCACCAGGTGCTGGGCAGCTTCCGGGGCGTGTCGTCGAGGAAGTTGCTGCGCTTGCTGTTGCAGTCCCAGCAGAGGGTGCGCAGGTTGTCGCTGCTGTCGTGGTCAGGGGCCGACCAGGGCACGGGGGGCGCAGGTTGTCGCTGCTGTCGGGACCAGGGGGCCGACCATGGCACGATGTGATCTAGACCAGACTCAGGGGTTCGCCATCGACGGACCGTGAGCTACACCGTGGGCAGCGCCCCCGTCGCGGCGGTAGACGGCATGCCGTACGCCCTTGGGGATCGGGGCGCGCTTTCCCGAGCGGGCCACCGGCCAGCGCTCGCCTTGCTGGCGCGTGCCGGGCTTACTCAGGGTCCGGATGAGTTGGTCGCCGAGCTGGATGGGGTCTGCCATTAGAGGACCACCGTGGAGTACCCGGTTGCCCCACACCAACTGCAATAGCACCGCGGGATGCCCTCCAGCCAGACTATGCGCTCGGACGGCGATTCGCGCACGTAGTCCGGTCGCTTGCGCGGCCACATGGGGTCGTCCTCGGCGCTATATCCCGCGTAGCACTGCAAGCACCACCAGGTGACCGGCAGCTTCGGCGATGTGTCCTCGTAGAAGTTGCTGCGCTCGGTGTTGCAGTCCGGGCAGAGGGCGCGCAGGTTGCGGCTGCCGTCCGAGCCACCGGCCGACCAGGGGACGATGTGATCCAGCTCCAGGCGTTTGGGTTTGCCGCCGCCGCAACATGAGCAGCGGAACCGGTCCCGGCGATACACGGCATAGCGCACGTCGTACGGGATCTCGTCGCGGTCGCTGTAGCGGATCACCGGCCATCGTTCGCCGCGCTGGCGCAAGTCGAGTTGAGTCAGGGTGAGGGCGAGATGGTCGCCGAGCTGTCGTGGGTCTGCCATAGCTACAGCACGCTAAACACACGATCGGCCAAATCCGGTATAGCGCGCCGTGTCGGGCGGCGCTGATCTTGTCCGATCACTACAACTCGGAGCAGAACGTTCTCACAACACCCGATCGGAGTGGGGGACCTTCACCGGTGCGTCGCGCAGAATAGCGCGCGTAGCGCCGAATGCCGCGCTATTGCGCGCGGTCGCATCGTGGGCGCGCGATTCCGACGCTGAAACCCGCCTCCGCCGGTGGCTCGGAGAGCCGTAGTGCGGCGGCCATCCAAAGCACCCGTCAATGGGTGTCCAGGTCGTCCCACCAGTTCAATAGTGAACCGCGGACGATGTGCTCGAACGTCGACAGAAGCATCGGAGCCTCCTTGGCGTTCCCTTGGCCGACGATGCGGCGGCTGACGCGCCTGGAATCAGCCGGAGAAGGACGTCGTGAGGTCATCTCCGCCCTTGCCACCGACTATCGCGCAACGCCCTCGAGATGCCTCGACGAGGCCTTCAGCCTTGAGCAGCTGAATCGCGCGGTGTGCCGTCGCCGAGGCGACCTTGTATCGAGCGCAGAGGTCTTTGAGCGTGGGCAGTTCGTCGCCGGCCCTCAGGGCTCCGCTACGGATCGCGCCTCGGAGGTCGCGGGCGATCTTAAGGTACGGGTCGTTCGCCTTGTCGGATGTGCGCTTGGGAGGCCCGGTCATCGTCGTCCCGGCCGTGGCGGTGGTTCGCTGGCGTGCTGGCATCCGTCCGGCCAGCGTCGAAGCAGCCCGCTGATCGGCTTCTGACAGCCATGCTGTGTAGACCCGGAGCGTGGTGGCACCGCCGCCGCCATGTCCCAGGCGGCCCGCCACGGTCCTGATGTCGACGCCAGCATTGATCAGCTCAGTCGCGGAATAGTGCCGCAGTTTGTGAAGGGTGGTCGCAATGCCCAACTGTTCGGCCATGCGGCTGTAGCGCTGCGTCACAGAGTCTGGCAGGACGAACGTTCTACCGTCTGGCTCTTGGCTGAACACATATGCCGTGCTCGGCAGGTCGATCCCGAGTGCCCGCGCGTTCTGCCGATGCCGCTCGAGGTGCTCTCGCAAGAGCTCGACGGTCTCATCGTCGAGAACGACCCGGCGATGCTGATGCGTTTTGGTGTCCTTCTCAATCCAGTTTCCGTCATTGTCGAACCCGATCGCGCGGTGAAAACGCACGACCTTCCTGTCCAAGTCGAGGTCCTCCCATTGGAGAGCGCACATCTCACCCCGTCGAGCACCGACCGTGGCAGCGACCCAGACGAACGTACCCCAGTCAGGGTCGCGGCGAGCTGCCTCCTCAATCAGTCTGGCTGCTTCGTCTGCTGCGGGAGGTGCGGGGTTTGCCGGCGGAAGATCGGGGCTCTCAACTCGCTCGGTTGGGTTGACAGCGATCCAGCCCCAGCGAACGGCACGCCGGAACGCGCCGCTGAGGATCCAGTGGCTCTGCCTGATCGCCGACTTCCCAAGAGGCTTGCAGACGTGTGGCCCGCAGGCTCGGCGACAGTGACGGCAATCGGGGTTTACAGGACTGCACAACGTCTTCGGATGCGGATCACAGTCGTGAGCTTGGGCTGTTCGGTGATGAACGAAGGGAGTGCCGTCGCAATGGTCCCGGCACCTGCGCAGCTCGGCGTAGAACGAGTCAAGGACCTCGGCGGTGGAATAGTCAGCGAACCGACTCACCTTGAGGTCCCCGAGCAGGGGTTTGATGTGCTTGTTGATGATGCTCTCGTAGTCGCGCTTCGTATGAGCCGATACGTCGAGAAGGTCGAGGTACCGCTCGAGGAGATGGTTGGCAGTGCTCGAGGTCCTGGGATGGCGCTTTTCGTCGACCTGATTGAGAAGGCGAGTAAGCACCCGCTCCGCCTCGGCGTGAGTCTTAGGGCCGGCGGGGACGGTCTCTTTGAGGTAGATCCGCCGCTTCGTCAGCGGGTCGACGCCGGCGTACACGGAGACCCGAAGCGAGCCCGAGGGGAGTTCCTCGATGCGGCCCCGTTGCCGGCTGCGCCGCCGTGCCGTGCCCGACATGGAGCCAAGAATAGAGGTTCGCACCACGCGACGCACCATGATGCAGGTTCGATTCTTAGGTGTCGCAGCTGTTTCTGCTGGTCAGAGAGGGTGCGCCATCAGGGACTCGAACCCCGAACCCACTGATTCACATCGGAGCTTCCCGGCGAGTTCCCGGCGCGCTCGCTGCTGTCGATCTGACCTGCGCGGATACCGCTCGCGGGATGGCCAAGACTTCGCGACGGTGCCGGTCGTTTCCGATTGATGGAGACCACCAAAAAGACCACTCGCCCGAGTCCGCGACCCCCTCGTTGCGAACGCGATTCGTCCGCGTCGGCGGGTGCCAATTGGTGCCCTGAGCGTTTGATCTATGCGGGACGCCTGTCGATCGTTGCGGCTCGTCACTCCTCGATGCGAGAGGTGCTGCCGACTTTTCGCCGACGAGCGCCTCGTTCCGACATCAGTTGCTGTGGAACGCAGCAGAGCAGCCGATGCCTACCTGCGGCCTGTGTCGGAACAGGAAACCGACGCAGATGCGGTACGTGTCGTCGGGGTCGAGTTCGGGCAGTGGATAGGTATCGGGTCCGGCCCGTCCCACTGCGTCAAGGTTGGCACCCTCTGGGACGCAGGCGAGGATTCTGTCGTCGTCGATGTTGTGGGCGTCCAGGGCCAGCGTGTAGGCAGTCGACCAGGTGCCCGCCTCCAACGTCTGCAGAGCCACCGTTGTCCCTCGTAATGGGATGTGGCCGCTCGGTGCGCTGTAGGCGAGGTCCGCGACTGGCTGTCCGTCGTAGTCCCGTACCGTGACCGATGTCTTGGGTGCTCGCTTGTCGCTGACCGCGTTTCGGTACGGATCGCCACTCTGACAGCCATAGCCCTCGTCGTCGCCGCCGCTGCATCCGTCGAGAAGCAGCATGGCGCAGACAGTCGCGGCCATGATCCACTTCATGGCCTGCATTGTCCGTCACACAGGTCACGATCCGGTTCCGCCATCGGCGCGATCCACGCCTGGCCCTGGCCTCCTCCATGCCATGGCCATTCGTGGGCGTCGGCGCGTGTTGTGCATTGCGGCGCCTGAGCTGATTCGCGCGGGTCAGCCGTCGACTGTCGTGGTTGCGCGCCGCTGGATGGTCGGACTGCTGCTGACTTTCTGCTGACGTTGGACCTTCCTATCGGTTGGCGTCCGGCAGGTCGCGGAGTTCGGCCTTGCTGTATTCCCAGAGCGGTGTGCCGGGATCGGAGCATTCAGGTGGGTCGCAGATTCTGGTGGGTTTGAGCTCGCCGGCAGCGATCTTGAGAATGGCGTTGCAGTACAGATCGATGTCTTCGGCGGTTCCACCAAAGTCGGAGGTGCCGGCGCGGCAGTCCGCGACCATGTCCTCTTGCACCTCGCCTTCGATCGCGAAGACCCCGCCGTTCGGAGGCTCTTGACGGGCCTCGTTCTCCTGCTCACCCGCCTTGGCCAGCTGGCACGCCTGCTCTTCGGTAATCGCTCCCAGCTCGACGCCATGCGCCAACTGCTCCGTCAACACACAGTCATCGCTAGGCTCGGGTGACGACGGATTCGAAGCAGCTGGGGCCGGAGGCTCTGGGGATGAGGACTCAGATTGGACGGCCGACCCGAGAGCGACCGCCGCGACGACGACTCCAGCAGCAACAAGCCCTATCGATGCGGCGATGCGGCGACGCCGCCGCCGAACGCCTCGCCGGTACAACTCGGCGCCGTCGATGCGGTCGCCACCGGCCACGCTGTCTGCGAGTTGGTCCAGTCGTTCCCGCAGCACCCTGGTCTGGTCCTCGCCCGGGAGACTCATGGCATGTCCTTTCTCGCAGCAGACGGGTCGTCGACGATCGCAACGTCGTCGGTCCCGCCCAGCTCGTGACGCAGCTCGGCATACGCCCGGCTGGCCCGACTCTTGACGGTCCCCTGCCGGCATCCGAGCAACTCGGCGATTTCGGCCTCACTCAGGTCTTGCCAGAACCGCAGCACCAGCACCACCCGCTGCCTCGGCGCCAGGCTCCTAAGTGCTCGCCGCAAGTCGGTCAGCTCGGCCGAAGATTCCGCGATGTCCGCCGTCGCTAGGTCCGCCTGGTCGAGCGAGCGCCGGTGGACGGGCTGCCGGCGCGCCTTCCAGGCGAGTCGGGCCATCACCTTGCGCACGTAAGCCTCCACCCCTTGCGGATCGAGACGACCCCAGGACGGAAGGCAGCGGACAAGTGCCTCCTGCACCAGGTCTTCACCGGCCGCACGGTCCCCGGTGAGCATGAACCCGAAGCGGGCCAACTCCCGCCGGCGCGCCGCGACAAACGACGCAGCCTCGTCCTCGGTGCTCGCCATGGGCGCTCCCTCAACAGGCAGTATCGACGCTTCTACATGTTGATAGTGATTCTCGCGGCGTTGGGTTCCATCCGTGAACGAAGAATTCCCGACCAGACCTGGCCCCGCACCCCGTAGGTGCCGGTTGTAGGCCGGAGCGAGTGGGTCAAGGGTCGGCTTGCCGATCACGTAGTGACGCGACGTAGGAGCGCCCTTGACGCGTGGAGCGGAGGCCGGAGACTGGTGCTACGGGGTGCGGGGCCTTGCCACGGGTCGTCGCCTGACTTGCGCAAGCTGGCGTGTTGGATGGCTCTCAGTAGTGGTGCCCCCGGTTCGTGGGCGGGCGGCGCGAGCGAGGACGGCGGCCGGAGGTATCGCCCGCAGCGAGCAGGCCGCCCGCCCGGCGCGCCCGAAGGGCGCCATTGACATCAAAGAGCCAGATTCCGCAACGCAAGAATCCAGGTCCAGGTCCAGGTCCGAAGCCGTCGTGCTGGCGTGGTGGTTTCGTCTGGCCACATTTGCAGCCTCCACTCATCACCAGGGGTCGTCGAGCCAGGCCACCCGCGCGCGACAAACCCGCGCCCAACGATCAGCAGGCGGTAGTGGCCCGTCGGAGCTCGGACAGGCTGTGGTGTGAGGGTCGGCGAGTCATACGTCAGGCCAGTCGGTCCGACCTGAAGCGATGCCGCGAATGCTTCCTGCCAGTCATCGAGGTCGAACGGCGGCCGTTCCGGCCATACCTCGACGCGTAGGCGCATGTCGAAGTTGTTCTGGTGCGGCGATGACACGACGATGAATCCGTCGCGCTCCGCGATGCCCTCGCTTGAAGCCTGGGTTACAACCTCGATGGTGTCGAAGTCGTCGCCGTAGATGTCGTCGCGGGAGTACAGGTAGAACTGCCCGTAATCCATTGCTACCCGAAAGTCCTCCACGCGGGGCCCACCCATGAATGTCATGATGCCACTCGGTACTGTGCTCTCGTGCTGCGTTGCTGCCTCGACAGTGGCGCATCAGCTGGCGGAAGCCTGTCGCGCATCACCCGACGCAGGACAAAGAGCTGGCTGCGTCCGTGCCTCTCTAACTGAGCACGGAGGAACGTGACGTCTTGGTGTCGGCGGCGTGGCTCCACGACTTCGGGTATGGCTCGCGCCTGGTGGTGACGGGCTTTCATCCTCTCGACGGCGCACGACGTTCAGAAGCTCACGGGCCACTCGCGAGCGTCGACCACGCTGGATCTCTACACGCACATCCGAACGACTCTCGACAGCCGGGTTAACGACCTGTTCGCTGACTATCGAGGATGACGACGGTCCGGACGCGGCCCGCGCACGTGCGCGCTGACCTGGGGTGTTGTTGGTGGGCGATACAAGAATTGAACTTGTGACCTCTTCCGTGTCAAGGACCTCACTTGTGAGGCTCGAAGTCTCGTTGAGTCGGCGAAGAGAGGGTCCGCGTGCATCGGTGTGCGCCGTG
>Ga0190270_10000761_pt1 | contig 14451 bp, 11 predicted proteins | sample Popmic320T_FD_133748 | JGI IMG/M metagenome (GOLD analysis project Ga0190270, IMG submission 133748) | Populus adjacent soil microbial communities from riparian zone of Weber River, Utah, USA - 320 T | ecosystem: Environmental > Terrestrial > Soil > Riparian zone | place: USA: Utah | collected... | reverse complement strand
TGTATCCAGATCGGGAAATCTAAAATGAAACTACCCTCGATACAAGGCACCATTCGCAGACGCATTCTTGCCAACTTTCGGGTTGATCCTGAGACGATGCAGAGGCAACTTCCTTCTCGCTTCAGGCCGAAGGTGTACGAGGGATTTGCGGTCGCCGGCATCTGCATGATTCGCCTGGATCATATTCGCCCAAAGTTGATGCCTGAGATCGTCGGAATTAGCAGCGAAAACGCGGCCCATCGCGTGGCTGTCTTGTGGGATGAAGACGGCGCCACTCGTGAGGGCGTGTTCATTTCCCGCAGGGATACAAACTCTCAACTCAATCTACTTCTGGGCGGGCGCATCTTTCCGGGTGAACATCATGAGGCATCGTTTGACGTTCAGGAATCTGAGGCCTCGGTGAACATAACAATGAAGTCTGCAGATGAGGCGATTAGAGTAGAGATTGATGGAAGCATCGCGGAGGAATTGCCGCCGACTTCCATTTTTTCATCTTTAGCGGAAGCTTCTTCTTTTTTTGAAGGTGGGGCTGTCGGCTACTCAGTAACTAGTGATCGCCATCGGCTGGATGGTTTAAGGCTCAAGACCAAAGAGTGGCTCGTTCAGCCATTATCTGTCAGAAGAGTGCATTCGAGTTATTTTTCCGACAAGGAGAAATTTCCCAACGGCAGCATAGAATTTGACAACGCGTTAATCATGAGAAATGTGGACCATGAATGGCACAGTGTGGACGACTTATATCTGTAAGATTTCCCATCCACAGATTTAACAAGCTCGCAGGACAACGCGACCGCATACTAGCGCCTTTTGCTGCGATGTGCCGCGAACGGTTCGCCTTTAATAGGTCGTCTGATTAGTTACCCCATTAACTGGATACAGAACTTTTTCACGTCAATCTTTCCTGCTTCCCGGGCAAAGTCAATGGAAGAGGATTCGCTCCGTTGGTTTATGAAATGCTTGAAATGCGGTTTTGAAGAATCGTACTGGGACTTGGGCGGGATACGCTGGAAGGCCGTGGGCAACTCGAGGAATTTCCGGAAGTGCCCGAAGTGTGGGATAAGGTCCTGGCATCAGACTTACAAAAAAGAGGACAACATCAACCCGGCCAATTCTTAGATCGTTACAGCATTGCCTCATGCTGAAATAGACTTGACTACGACTATTGACCTCGGACAGCGCCGTTTCGGCTAACGAAGGATTCGGATCTTAACGAGGTCCCCCGAGTGTTCGGTGCCGTTCTCCGATGCCTGGCCAATATCGTCATTCGTGGCCTCGTGGACCAAAGAATGGAGGCTGCCTTGCAAGCTCTCATAAGACATACATCGATGACGATCCTGGCGTTAATTGCTTCCACAGGGATCGTAGCGGGACAAACGTTCTCGCAGTGGTCCCCCTTCTGTGATGGTGTCAACCACACCGCGGGTATCGCCCTCGGCGATCTGGACGGCGATGGCGATCTGGATATCGTGTTCGCCAATGGCCGGCACTTCGCGGAACCAGATTGGGTGTTTTCCAACAACGGGAAGGGTGACTTCTACGCACGGCGCGCGCTGGTAAACGAGCCTGATCGATCGTATGGAGTGGCACTAGGCGATCTGGATGGTGACGGAGCTTTGGATATCGTCGTAGCGAACGACACTGGCAACCGCTCGGCGCTCTATAGAAACGATGGCAAAGGAAACTTCACCTTCTTGCGAGGCCTGGGCTCGGGTCGTGAAGCACGGCGCGCCGTAGCCCTTGGCGACCTCGACAAGGACGGCGACCTCGACGTTGTCCTGGTTGGGCCTGAGCAAGATCACATTTATATCAATGAGACCGGCGGCCGCTGGACCGAGCGTCTACTTGGCTCTGGAAAAGACTGGAGTCTTTCGGTTGCGTTGGCAGATCTCGATGGTGATGGTGATCTAGACATCATCGTAGCCAATCGCTATCAGGTACATAGCCTCGTCTATATAAACGACGGGCGCGGCGGCATCGCAGAGAAACGAGAGATCGGCACCGGCCGCGAAGACACGACCTCAGTTTCCGTGGGAGATGTAGACGGCGATAACGACCTGGATATTGTGACTGCGAATTGGCAGCAACAGCACGTAGTACACCGTAATGATGGGCGTGGCTATTTCCGTGACAGTTACCTATTTGGCACAGGCAAGGAACTCACATGGACAGTCGCTCTGGGCGATATGGACCTGGACCGCGATTTGGATATCGTTGTCGGAAATGTGGCCGTGTCGATAAAGGGTGTCGATCTTGACGGCGACGGCCAACCCGATCGTTATGTGCAGGAGAACGGCGGCGAACCCAGCCGAGTCTATGTAAACGACGGCACCGGTCGCCTGGTCCCCGGGAGTCAATTCGGCGCCGGCAACGATAATACAAGGCCAATCGCCCTCGGCGACGTGGACCGGGACGGCGATCTCGACATTGTCATAGGTAATGATTGTCAGCCCAACAACGTCTTTTTCAACTCGTTGCGTGGACCGAAGCCGAAACTGCAATAAACTCCGATTGAGAGCGGCTCTTCAGGGAGGAACGAATTAGACCCAGGAACTATCGCAGGAGGATCTGGGCAGCAGGACTGTTAGTCGTGGCGCCGCTAATCAGTCTCTGCTTTCCTTTGCCCGAACCGCGAACGCGAGCGCTCGGGGCGGCCGGTCCGCTTCCCGTGATCATCGGGATGCAGGAGCCGCAAGGTCTGCCGGCGCTACCCGCGACGCACGCGAGCAGGGAGAGCGAGGCGATTGTCCGGCAGGTGGACCACGTGTTGGTCGCGATACCCGACGATGGACGCAACCTGGTGTCGCTTCTGACCGAGCGTCTTGCTTTACCCATCGTCTGGCCTCAGCCGGGTTCGGAGTGGAAGGCGAGCACGGGCATCAGCCTTGGCAATGTGAACCTCGAAATATTTCATCGAGAACCTCCGCCACCGGGCCAGCCACCGAGGATCCCACGCATTACCTCGTTAGCGCTCCAGCCGACGAATCTCAAGATCGCCCTCAACGAACTACGCTTACGCGGCATTACTCATGACCCGCCGCCAGAGCCGAAGTCCGGGCCAGCCCGTGAGCCATTGCCGCGATGGACCACTGTCGGGCTGAGGGGTTTCGGCCATGGCCTCTTTTTGATTCAATACGCTTTCGACATGGACGAGCGCCGCTTACGCTTTGACCGCGTGTTGCGCGAAGGTCAGGGTGGTCCTCTGGGTGTCGTTCGGGTACGCGAAGTCGTCATTGCTCCGGACCCCTTGGGTGATGTGAGAGCGCAGTGGACGAAGCTCCTGGGACCGGCCGAGACCGGCGAGGCGGACCTCTGGGTGGTTGGTGAAGGGCCCAGGATTCGCCTGGTTAGCGGCGGAGATCCGCGCACTGGGAACATCGTGGTCGAGGTCCAGAGTCTGAAACGTGCGGCCAGGGCATTGCGCCGCCTGGGTATTAGTGCTGAGGCTACGCGTCGGCAAATCAGGATTGATCCGGAAGTGATGTCGGGTCTGCGGCTGATGCTGGTGGAACAGCAGCGTCCATTGCGCCCTCGGTAATGGCTGACAACAGAGGTCATCGGGTGCGATGAATACCGGGGCTGCGCGCTTCGCCGGACACCCCGAAAAGACGGGCTTCCAGTCAGTACAAAAATTGACTCCCACCTCTAATTCTCTTAATGTCTCGCCGAACCAACCTTCAGTGAGTTCCTAATCATTTAACCAGGAGTTCAACAAATGAAAAGCGTCTCTCCTATTAGTTGCGGTTCTACCACCAACCGAGTTGCGGTGTTGGTCTTGATCGCGGCTCTGGCAACATCCGCATTCGCCCAGCAGGGCTACAAAAAGCCGCCGCAAGATGTTCTGGACATTCTGACTGCGGCGGTGACGCCGACTGCCTCAGTGAGTCCGGCGCGCGACTCGATCCTGCTGAGCACTGGTCTGCGTTATCCCCCCATCGCCGATCTGGCGCAACCGATGTTGAGACTGGCGGGTCTCCGCATCAACCCAAACACCAACGGTCCGCACCGATATCAATATGCCGTGGCGCTGACTCTCAAACGAATTAGTGACGGCTCCGAAGTCAAGATCGCTCTGCCGCCAGGCGCGAAGATCGGATCGCCGCAATGGAGCGCAAACGGAAAGCACTTTGCGTTCACGAATACTACCAACACGGGAATCGAGCTTTGGGTTGGCGATAGCGCCAACGGAAACGTGCGCAAGCTGAAAGCCATTACCCTCAACGACACTGAAGGCGAGCCTTTTCAATGGATGCCGGACAATAAAACCCTGCTGGTCCAACTCGTACCCGCGAAGCGGGGCCCAGCACCTGCGGCTTCGGATGTGCCACGCGAACCCAATTCGCAGGAGAGCACGGGCAGGGTGGGGCCGATACGCACGTTCCAGGATTTGCTGAAGTCTCCTCACGACGAAGACTTGTTCGAGTATTACGCTACCTCTCAGCTTGCTCTGGTCGATAGCAGTAATGGAAAACTTACGGAAGTGGGCCAGCCCGCAATCTTTCAGTCGGAAGACGTAGCGCCTGATGGGCAGCATATTCTGGTGGTCCGCAGCCGCCGTCCGTTTTCTTATCTCCACCCAGCGTTTGCTTTCCCGCGCGACGTGGAAGTTTGGGACCTGAAAGGGAAGGTGGCTCACAAGGTGGCCAGTCTTCCGTTAGCGGATCAGGTGCCGATTGATGGCGTAGTCACGGGACCAAGATCTTATCGCTGGCGTCCGACGGAACCGGCCACGCTCGTTTGGATCGAGGCGCTCGATGGCGGCGATCCGAAAAAGAAAGTCGCTCATCGCGACCGGGTTCTGATGCTGAAAACCCCTTTCTCGACCGCGCCGGTGGAGTTAACCAGGACGGAGCATCGCTTCTCCGGAGGCACATTTGGAGAGAAGGACGGACTGCTACTCCTATCGGACTTCGATCGTAATCGCCGCTGGGTTAGAACATTCATGATGAATGCTGACAAGCCGGGAGAAGCGCCCAAGCTGGTTTGGAGCCGCAGCGCGCAGGATCGCTACGGCGACCCCGGCACTCCGGTTACGCGTGTACTGCCAAACGGCAAGCGGGCCATTTTGCAAAATGGCGACTCAATCTATTTGACGAGCACGGGTGCAACTCCGGAAGGTGACCGGCCTTTCCTTGATCGCTTCAATTTGCTGACTCAGAAATCTGAACGTCTCTTCAGAAGCGATGCGGTTCATTACGAGACTGTCGTGGCTTTGCTTGATGACAACGCCGGGAAGTTTATTACGCGACATGAAAGCACCACGGCCGCGCCGAATTATTATCTGCGCACCGCGGGAACTTCGGGCGGTAACCCAATTGTGCCGCTCACAAAGTTTCCGGATGCCACCCCGCAGTTGCGCGGGATCAAGAAGCAGTTGGTAACTTACAAGCGCGCGGATGGCGTGCAGTGCTCCTTCACGCTCTACTTGCCTCCGGGTTACAAGGAGGGCACGCGGCTGCCAACCATCGTCTGGGCCTATCCGTTGGAATTCACCGACCCCGGCACGGCGGGACAGGTCACAGGCTCGACCCAACGCTCCACGCAAATTGTCGGTTCCTCGCATCTCTTCTTCTTGTTGCAAGGCTACGCAGTATTGGACAACGCGACGATGCCGGTGGTGGGTGATCCGGAAACGGTCAACAACACTTACGTCGAACAAATTGTGATGAGCGCTAAAGCAGCAATCGATAAAGCCGCGGAAATGGGTGTCACCGATCCAGAGCGAGTCGGTGTGGGCGGCCACAGTTACGGCGCGTTCATGACGGCAAACCTGCTGGCGCATTCTGATTTGTTTCGCGCCGGCATCGCGCGGAGCGGCGCTTACAACCGCACGCTGACACCGTTTGGTTTTCAAAGTGAGCGGCGCACGCTTTGGGAAGCGCCTGACATGTACATCAAGGTTTCGCCATTCATGGTGGCCCACAAGATTAATGAACCGATCCTGTTTATTCACGGCGAAGCCGACGACAACACAGGTACGTTTCCGATTCAGTCAGAGCGGATGTACCAGGCAGTGCGTGGACACGGCGGCACTGTCAGGCTGGTGACCTTGCCGCTCGAGGCACATGGCTATGCCGGACGCGAGACCATCGAGCACGTGCTTTACGAAATGATCAATTGGTTTGATAAGTATGTGAAGCACGCGCCGTCGCGTTCGAAGCAACAGACCGCGGCGAAATGAGCACCGGAATGAGCCTGCCTCTAATCGACAGCTTGTCGCTCGCGCCGTTGCCTCCCCGCCCCTGAAGCGAAGCGAAGGTTGGAGTCGCGGCGAGGCGATGAAGTCAGTACCACCTCGGCACAGCCACGCGGCACATCCGGCGGCATAGCCGAATCTGCCGTGGCCCATGTCTTTCGGGGCAAGTCGGCGATTGTGAAGCCATTACTTGGTTGCACGATAACCATCAGGCTGCAGAGCAGGAGAAAAGTCTGCAGCCGAATGAACCCGCCATGGCGCGGCTTTGTTCGATGACGGCACAGTTCGACGATCATGTTTTATCTCCCTGGAGTGCTGGCGGAGTAATGTGACTTCTACGCGATGGAATATAATCGGACGTATGAGCTCCATCAAGAAGGCACCTTCAGGTAACCATACTCGCCATGGTCGCCCCAATCCGGTCAGCGGCTGTCCGCTTTGACTCAAGAGTCCAACCATCATCTTCCACACAGGTCTGGCTCTTCACAACCGTTCACGTATTTCTCTCTACCCTGAGCGACACATCATCGAGTCGGCGATAGTGAATAAAGACTATAGAATATTAGGCGATCGGCGCCCCAATACTTTGTACTGACAAAGGCGTAAGGCTATTTGAAATTCCGGGCCGCCCTGGCATAGAACGACAACCTGAAGTGTGTCGGACACTACAATAAGGACAAACTATGGAATCTAGCGACGAAAAAATAATCGAACTGAGCAAAACGAAAATCGCTCTGGCTATTCTTGGAACATGCGCCTTTGTGGCGATAGGAGTGTGGTTGCTGTCGCTTGACGAGGCAATCATCCGGACGAGTAGTAGTTATAGGCTTTTGTTCAATGAGCCAATGTATGCGCGCGGGCTGGGAATTGTTTCAATCATAATTTTTGGGTTGCTCGCATTATTCTTTGTCAAAAAGCTATTCGACAAAAAGCCGGGACTGGTATTTAACAACTCCGGGATTGTCGATAACGCAAGCGCGGTCGCTGCTGGTTTTATCCCATGGTCGGAAATCACAGGCTCCGACATATTCGAAATGCCCCAGCAGAAGATGCTGATTATCATGGTCACAGATCCCGAAAAATACGTCGACCGGGGAAACGCGGTGAAGCGGAAACTAAATCAGGCTAATTACAAAATGTGTGGCAGCCCTATCGCCATCTCCGCGAACGCACTCAAGATCAACTTCGTAGAACTCAACGCTCTCTTTGACGAGTACCAACGAAAATACGGCAGCGCATAATATGAACCAGGTCTCAAGAGTCCTCCGTTGGTGCAGCTTCGGCTTTGCCGCCTGATGTGCGGCGGCAACGCCGTATCTGACACGTCTTCCCATCTCTAACGATTAAATGTGAACGTTAGCAGTAATGCGCATATGCCTCTGCCGGTTGCACATGGCACCCACCCGCTTACCGCGCGGTGGTACTGACTTCATGTCACTGCTCTCGCGGCGCTGCTGAAGCGCCGCGTTAATTAGTTTTCAACTGTTCGTCAAATTGCGTTATATGAGTAGCAAAATAAAAGTTGCTCAGAGTGACCAACAAATCCTGGATTGTTATCCGGTGATGGCAGAACTGCGTCCGCATATCCAACCTGACGAGTTTTTGCCGATGGTCAAAAGACTAAAAGAGATTTCCGGTTTTCAGTTAGCTTACCTAATCGACAGCGGAATCAAAGCCGTCGCCGGTTTCAGGATTTCAGAGTGGCTGGCTGGCGGTAGATATCTTGAAATCGAAGACCTCGTCGCGAAAAGCACTGATCGTTCGAAAGGGTACGGCGGCGAGTTGTTTGATTGGCTGGTCCAACATGCCAAAGAGAATAACTGTCAGCAAGTGCGATTGGTTTCGCGTGTCAGCAGGCTCGATGCTCACCGTTTTTACATCAGAAAAGGAATGAATCTCGAAGCACATTATTTCTCGATGAATCTTCAGTGAAAGGGCCTTATGATGCACTCTACTCTCGACCAGCGAGATCTACTGCTTGCCGCCTGGAGAACCAACAACCGCGTCACCACCTTCCTTGTTGAACACTTACCTCCCGAGCTATGGATAGCCAGTGTCCCGGGCGCGCCGCGACGGACCGTGCGGATGATCGCCGGCCATATCCACAACGCACGTTGTATGTGGATCAAGACGCTGGGAAAGGAATTCGGCATCGCCGTGCCTCGGGCTGTGAACCGGCACAAGGTGGAGCCAAAGGATCTGATTTCAGCACTAGAGCTCAGTTGCCGCGGCATTATCAGTTTGCTGACGCTCGGTTGTGATCGAGGCGGCGTAATCCCCACCTCTTCGGCGTATGTATGGCGCAACCTTCCGCTCGACGTCGGGCATGTCCTAACCTATTTTGTGGCACATGAAGGTCACCACCGCGGACAGATTGTCATGCTCGCTCGTCAACTGGGCCATCGTTTGCCCGTTGAGATTACGGGTGGACTTTGGCAATGGTCGAAACGCTCTCAGGAGATTTCGTAACGCAAACTGTTAGTTTGCGGATCCGTTACCGTATTCCGCTCGCGAAGACGGAAGGCTAACAAGCTTTCGTTGTTCGGCGGTTTTCTCCGTTTAGATTTGGCACTTGTGCCATCGCTCCGATAGCGGACAAGTCCGCTCTCTAAACGGATGAATTCTAGTCAGATCTTGGGTTTGGACCGAGAAGCGGTTACGTAATTTAGCGCAGGGTTGCCGCGTCGCGCGGCTACCCTGGGTAAAAGCGGTCTACGATAACCAACCCCAAAAGGGGTTGTGTCGGTTTGGAGAACCCATAGCCAGGTGGTTCAAGGCTATGGATTGGGGTGATTCGTTGGATTTCCACGTTACAGACGGCTATTCGACATGCGCTTGCAACTGAAACCGGGATATGCTGCCTCTTAAGTAAGCGCTTTACACGGCAATTCGGGTGACGCGCCCAGCCAAAGCCTGGCGTTCGGCAGTTAATCAATGGAATTCTTAGAACAAAACACTCCGAGCACCAGCAAGTTCAAGATGAGATTTCTTCTCGCCATCTGTTTACTTCTGATTTCAATGTCCTCAATCGCGGGCGCACAGCCGCGCGCATCGCTCACCCGAGCACAAACCAGAGAAGCCGAACGCCACCTCTCGGAACTGGGTTACTGGACCGGCGCCGTCGACGGACGATTTGATCCTGCGACGCGCTCCGCACTCATCGCGTTTCAGAAGTGGGAAGGCCGTCCTGCTACGGGCCAGCTTACGCTCGATGAGCTCGAGGCCATTCGCCGGAGCGACTTTCCTAAAGCGAGAGAACCTGGATACGCCCACATAGAAGTTGATCTGGATCGTCAGGTGCTTCTGTTGATCAACGAAGAAGGCAGCGTCAGAGTTTTACCGGTCTCCACCGGCAACGGCAAACCGTTTATGGACGAAGGTCAGACAAGCGTAGCCTACACACCCCGCGGCCGATTTATTGTTTATGACAAAACGGCCGGTTGGGAGAAGGGTTACCTGGGGTCGATGTATTACTCAAATTACATCAGCGGCGGCGTGGCTATTCATGGAAGCCCGAATGTTCCAATCCAGCCGGCCAGTCATGGTTGCATTCGGATACCAATGTTTGCCGCTCGGGAAATGAGTAAGCTACTACACTTGGGAACAATCGTTCTGGTTTACGACAAGGTCTCATTCGTATCGGCAAAGTCGTGGGTTGAAAACCCCAAACTCAAACCGGTAGCCGATATCGAGTAGCGCACATCAGCACGATGACGTGGTCCCCAGTGTTGTTGGGAAACACAATAGTGTTGGCTGACCCCCAGACATGCTGAAACTCTGAACTTAATTATTAGAGTTTTCGTCATCTAGTCAGTAGAGTCATACCGACGGGCTTATTGAGGTTGCCTAATGTATTGTCCGAATTGTAGTCAGGAACAGATTTCCGATGAGATGCGCTTCTGTTCACGTTGCGGGTTTTCGCTCATTGCCGTGAGAGACTTGGTCGCGAGCGGGAATGTACTCGTGAAACCAGAAGGGGAAACGCCTCAGCTTTCTTGCGGTCAGAAGCGTGTGCGCCGAGCTACGTGGATGTTACTGGCGAGCCTGGCCCTAGCGCTTTTTGTCGGCTTCATAACAGCCATGGACGATGATTTCGCTGCCTTATTGCTGTTTCCATTTCTGATTTTTGTGATTGGCTTTGCGTTCCTGCTTTATGGCGTCTTTATCGCCGACAAGAGAGCGGCGCGAAAGAAAGCAGCTGCCTTACAACAGCAACTCGCCACAGCGATGCAAGCACAACTGAGCGCCGCACCACGCACTCCAGAACTGTACCCCTCACGGATGGCGCCCATCGAAAGTTTCCCTGCACCAAGGCCCCAGACTGCTGAGATGGTTCGGCCACCGAGCGTGACAGAGAACACAACGAGATTGCTCGACGAGTAAGCCAATCCAGGCCGCGAGTATGTAGACAACGTTGACGGTCTTTGTGGGAATCTGAAGGATCGCGTGGAAATAAGTAGAGGGTCTCAATGACACCTTGTACGGAATGCGCGAGTTCATTATTCGCGACCCCAACCGGTTTTGGCTTACTTTCGCGCAATTCGCACCGACTCCATAAGGGATATGCAATCACAGAATAAGTTTCGAGCAATTCTTCTAGCGGCCACGCTCGTCCTCTACGTCTCTCAAGTTGGGCTCGGCCAGCAACCATCAGACAAGACTCAATCAACGGATGATGTGTTGAGAATCAACACAGAGCTCGTGCAGACAGGTGTCACCGTATTTGATAAACAAGGACGCTTCGTTGATGGACTGAAGAAAGAGGACTTCGAGCTGCGCGTTGACGGTCGTCCTGTTTCTATTTCCTTCTTTGAAAACATCGTGGCTGGAAGTCAGAGAGACCGGACAGCACGCCTGACTGGAAAAGAACCAGCGACTCCCACAGGCGCTTCGTCAGTACCGTCATCCAGGCAGCGCACAATCGTATTCTTCCTTGACGATCGCCATCTCTCTCTTGACAGCGTGGTCCGAACACGAAAAACCCTTCTTGATTTCATAAATAAACAGATGGGTCAGAACGATCTGGTGGCTATCGCTTCCGCCAGTGGCCGGATCGGTTTCCTTCAGCAGTTTACGGATAACAAAGATGTGCTGCGCGCGGCAGCCGAGCGCATAGGCCATGTGCCCTACATTGTGTCGGACTACGGGCGTAACCCCGGCGGTCCCATGACTGAATACATGGCTCTCACCATAGAGAGCAGGAGTGATTCCAATGTCGCCGAGTTCTATATTCAGGATTGCTTGAAGTGGGCGTCCAGGGGCGCCACGAGGCAGGAGCGAGGCGCGGCACGCCGGCAATGCGAGGTGCAGGTTGCAAACCGTGCCCGGCAGATTCTGCTTCAGGCCGGCACGGTCACCTCCGGCACATACTATTCGCTCGAAACCCTTCTTCGTTCCGCCCAGAGAATGCCGGGCAGCAAGCTGGCTTTCTTTTTCTCGGATGGATTCCTGGCCGATACAGGACCACGCGGCCCTATCGCCGGCGATAAGCTGGGCCGCATGACCGATGAGGCGCGCCGCGCCGGCGTTGTGATTTATACGATCGATACGCGTGGTCTTATTTCAGGGGCGGTGGATGCAGCGGGCAGCGTTCCGTTTGACGCGGATGGCAGACTGGAAAGCGCGAAGCTGCGCGAGATCGCCGCGTCCCAGGATGCCTTGAATGCTCTGGCGGGAGATACGGGCGGACGCGCTCTCAGAAATCAGAACTACTTCGACCAGTTCATCAATGAGGCATTGGAGGAGACCTCTCGCTACTATTTATTTGCCTGGCGACCGGAAGCAAACGATGAGAAGAATGAGAAACTAAGGAAGATAGAGGTAAGCGTTATCGGACATCCCGAGCTGACCGTTCGTTGGGCGCGCGGCTTTGTCAGTAACAGCGCCATGGCCTCCGCCGCAGACGCAACTTCAAAAGAAAAACCAACCGCTAAGCAAGAAAAGAAGCCCGATTCAGAGTTAAGCCAGGCCCTCAACGATTTTTATCCGAGACAAGGGCTTCCTCTACAACTGTCTCTGATATATCTGGACACACCTGCCAACGGCACTGTCCTGACCAGTTCGGTGCAGGCGCCTACGGAATTTCTTTCCTACGGCGAGCAAGACAATGAACCGGCGCAGTTGAGCATTGCCGGCGTGATCCTCAACGATCAGGGCAAGCCCGCTGCGAGCTTTAGAACTGGCTTGAAGGTTAACCCGTCTTCGCCGAACGACGACTCGAGAAACTCTCCGACGGTTATCTATAACTATCCGGCGCCGTTGAAGCCGGGTATCTACCAGGTGCGCGTGGCAGCGCGCGACGAACGCAGCGGCGCGCTGGGAAGCGCGATGCAGTGGATCGTGATTCCCGACCTTTCGACCCGTCACCTTTCATTGAGTAGTTTGATCGTAGGACTTAAGAGCGTGACAGATAAGAACCTGGAGTCGGGGCATACGCAGTGGAGCGTGGATAAGAAATTTGCGCACGGTTCGCATCTGAAATTTATGACTTTCATCTATAACGCTGCTCGGCAAGCGGGGGCCTCGTGGGATTTGGCGGCACAGGTGCAGGTTTTCAGAGACGGTAAGACAGTGATCTCAACGCCTTTCAAAAAAGTAGCAGCCGGCGCACAGACAGATCCGGCGCGCGTTCCCTTTACGGCCGAAATCAATCTTGCAGCATTGCAGGCGGCGCGCTACATCCTACAGGTAACAGTCGAAGACCGAGCCACGCAGAAAACCGTCTCACAGCAAACCGCCTTTTATGTTCAGTAACGGGTTGCACAAATAGTCGAGGTGCTTATCAGAAAGTGAATAACGCTGAAAGCGTTCGCGAGTTCCAGCCCAGGGTTGCGCTTTGGCAACCCTGGGAAAACGGATCTCATTTATCGAAGACCGCAACCCCGACAAGTCGGGGTTGCGTCGGCGTTTGTTAACCTCAAAGCCGCGCAACCCCTTCAGGGTTGCGAACAATTTTCTCGAGCATTTTCTGAACCCAGGGTTTCAAAGCAAACCCTGGGCTGACATTAGCCAACGCTTTCAGCGTTATTCATTCCGTTAACAAAAGGGACACCCGTGGCAGTCAACGATCAAACAGAGTTTCTTTTCTCGTACGGCACGCTCCAGATCGAGGCCGTTCAAATGGCGCTCTTTGGCCGGCTGTTGGCTGGTACAAGCGACGCGCTTACAGGGTTCGAACCGGTTCCCCTAAAGATCGACGATCAGGAGGTAGTTGCAATCAGCGGAAAGGCGCATCACCCTATGGCCACGTTTACCGGACGTGCTTCCGACGTTGTACCTGGGATGGTATTTGCTATGACACCGGATGAAATCCAGAATGCCGACAAGTATGAAGTAGCGGATGTAAAGAGAGTGTCTGTCGTCCTTCAATCGGGTATGCGTGCCTGGGCCTACGTCGATGCACGATACGCTCCATTGGATACGGGCCGACGCTGAGATCTCTCGCCGGCAGATTTGACCTACAAGCCACGGTCATATAAGGCTAGTCAATTGATGTCTATAGCTTTGCCATAAAAGTCTGCGGCGAAGCCGAATCTGACACGCCCATGACTCTCGACGAAAAGCCGATCTCTATCTCTGTAATTGTTCCCGCCTACAACGAAGAGAAGTATTTGGGCGAGACGTTAAAGAGTATTCATCGGGCCGTGCGCTTCCTGCAAAAGAAAGATGCCGTCACGACAGAAGTAATCGTGGTCGACAATGAGAGCATAGACTCTACTGCAGCTATCGCTTCATCCTTCGGCGCGAGTGTCATAAAAGAAAGCCAACACAACGTTGCGGCAGTCAGGAATTCAGGGGCGAATTTCGCAAAGGGCAATGTACTCGTGTTCGTCGATGCGGACACGATCGTGCCCGAAGAACTTTTGTGGCGCATCCACGAAATTCTGGTGAGTCCAACTTGTTTTGGCGGAGCCGTGGATACTGACTATCGACCCGCTAAGACATCAGTGAAGACCTATCTGCAACTATGGCGCATTCTTGGGAAGCTGGCAGGGGTGGCCCAGGGGGCCACGCAATTTTGCCGCAGCGAGGTATACGCTTCTTTGCATGGTTACGATGAATCGATCTACATGGGCGAGGATGTTGATTTCTTCTGGCGGATGAAGCGCTTCGCGAAACGTAATAAGGGTCATGCTTGCTTTATAGAAGATATACATGTTGTTCCTTCGACAAGACGTTTTGATCAATGGTCGTTATGGCGCACATTGATTAGCACTAATCCATTCTATGTCTTAGCATTTCGACGCCGGCGTAAGGCT
>Ga0190270_10000760_pt1 | contig 14454 bp, 13 predicted proteins | sample Popmic320T_FD_133748 | JGI IMG/M metagenome (GOLD analysis project Ga0190270, IMG submission 133748) | Populus adjacent soil microbial communities from riparian zone of Weber River, Utah, USA - 320 T | ecosystem: Environmental > Terrestrial > Soil > Riparian zone | place: USA: Utah | collected... | reverse complement strand
TACAGTACCGCGCGCGTAAGCAAGCGGCTGACTGATCAGTCAGCCGCTTGCTTACGCGCGCGGTACTGAAACAGCGTACCAATGTTGCGTGGCCTGATTTAGTATCGACTGCGGCTGGGCGCCAAACGATATTCTAAAGGTCATCAAAGCGATGAAAAAAACATGAATGGAAGCGCGCCTCGCGTGCGGATGTTGATACCTGAGCTTCGCCAAAACTCCGTCCTGTCGGTATTTTCAATAACTTCATCAAGCTGCTCGCCTCTCGTAGCGGTGATGTAGTAGGCAGTGTTCTTGCGGCATCGCGGCGCAGGTGAGAAAACCACATGCGCCATGTCACGTTACCGCAAGAACACGAAAGGTCCCAAAAGATCGAAAAGCCGGTCGGCGAAGGTAAGCTGACCGGCTTTTTCTATTGCCATATGCCATATGGCTTATGAAGCAGTGACGAGAGATTTGGTTTCTCGTCACTCGTCACTGCTTTTCTCAGTACTGGACATTGCCCGACTGGCTGACGTTACCCGACCTGAAGCCGATGAAGAGTTGCCTCCCGATTCGGCTGTACCGGGTATTGGTCATTCTGACCGTGGTGGTGGGGCTGTCGGTCCGCGCGATCGCCTCGCCCATCACCGAGATGTCGCATCGGTCGATGAACATGGAGACCTTGAAGGTCGTCCCGCCATTCTGGCGGATGAACTTGCCGCCGTTTCTAGCGAGGAAGTTCCTGACCGTGAAGGTGCTCGCCGCATTGATCTGAAAAACCTTGTCATCAGCGTTAAAAGCCGTACCGCCGTCGATGGTGACGGTACCCGATTTCTTCACGGTCAAAGCATCTTCCCCGACGTCTTGCCAGTGGACATTGGTCAACGTCACATTACCCTCTGTGTGTATGCCGTCGGCCGCCGGCGCCCCGAGGACGACATTCCGCAGAGTCCCGTTGACGACCTTGAATACCGGTTTTTGACTCTCGCTCTGACTGCCGTCTCCCAACTCCGGCCCCGCCACATATCGGGTACAATTACCATTGAAAGTGGTTCCGGAGACGAGTATGGTGGCGCGCACGGTGACCGTCCTAGTGACTGGGCAACTGGGAATGGTTTGAGCGCTGGCCACGCCGGCGATCATGGACAGAATAAACATACATAGCGCCAGTTGTTTGGCTCTCATTTTTTCTCCTTAAGCGCGTGGTGTGTTCTTGAATGATCTGGAGAGGGGATTGACCGCCGAACAAATACTCTTAAACCATGCCAATGTCAACCAAATTTTCCTAACGCCATTTCCGAGCCGACCCGCACGACCGCCCGATCACGCTCGCTCAATTCATTGTATCTCCTATCTCCTAAGTTTGCGGTTTTGTGGCGCTGCAAATAGTCGGTTTACAGTCCGCGCGCCACGGTTTGGTTGACGAAAGCTCCGATCGCCTTCATGCCGAACCTGCTTTTATCCATACTGATGTAAGAGCTGTCTGCCCCGGAGTTTGGCGGTCGAGACTGCGTCACTGACATCGATCCGCGACGCCCCTTACCTCGCGCAGTAAAATGCCCGGACGCGCTTCGGAAGTCTTCAAACGGCTCAATAGTTATCAAAAAACACTCGAATAGCGCTCAAGTGATTGATGCATCAGCAAATAGAGGCGTCGCAACAGGGTGAAAACTTGCCTTGCGTATGACAAGAATAAGCGCATATCGCATGAGCATTCGGCGCCCCGGATACGACAAATTGGCGCTAGGGCGCCGAATGGTCACAATATGCAGGGAATAACCTTCCGGCAGGTATAGGCAGGGAATTGGGACCCGTGTATAATCTCTTCAACTCGCAGTGGTATATCCAATGGCTGAGGACGCTGCGGAATCGGGGAGCCGAAAGGCTCCCCAAAGATCGAAAAGCCGGTCAGCGGCGATCATCGCTGGCCGGCTTTTTCCATATCGAGAAGAATCTTGACGCGATGGGAAGGGAAGCGCACAATCCGCGCAACTCGCAGTGGTATTCCAATGACTGAAGACGCTGCGGAACAGGGGGGCCGAAAGGATCCCCAAAATGGCTCCTCAAAGGCCGGTAGGCGAAGGCAACGCTGACCGGCTTTTTCTATTTGGCTACCGTCGACGCGGAAGCTTTTGACGGTCTCGCGTCCGTTCGGAAGCGCGACCAGAAGCTATATCGAGATACCGCCAAGGCGATAAACCAAGACTCTCGGTAATAGAAAGTTGCTCCCCTATCTCGTAAATAGTCTGCAACATATCCGCCTTCGGCAGAAATATTTCGATAGAATTTAATTTTCGCGAAATTTTGTCACCCTTTTTATCACTATCTATCGAAGGTCAGTCGGGGCTGGCTTTTGAATCCATATAGAGATTTTACAGGGGCGTCTCTGACACGCTGGATGTCGCGGAAGTAATCGCGAGGTGACCCTGTTAACCCTACTCACATCTACGTTGGAGCGGCGCTAGGTTGTTGCTGCTTGACGGAAAGAACAGGCTGGTTCGGTCATTGGTCGGGCAATTGAACAATTCGCAAGAATCCGAGGTTGTTTCACAACATCATATATGCCCGCAGTGTTCAATGTGATAGGTGGGTTTGCTCTACATCAGGCCGCAGAACAGCTCGGGCATCATTCGGGCTCAATTTATTTTTTGGAAGGAGAAAAGATATGAAGAAGACTTCGTTGTTAAAGCTTGTGGGCGCGTTTTTGATTGCAGCCGGCGCCTTTTTCACTCCATCAACTTTGGTTGCAAAAGGAGGATCCTTGGCTTGCCGTCCTGATGGCGTCACCTGCAGACCCAGTGATTTTATCCCGTGTTGCGGTGTTTGCTCAAAAGGGATCTGCAGACCGATTTTGGAATAACCTGCCGCAGTATTTATAAGGGGAAGCGCAAATCGAGCGTTTTTCATATCTTTGTTTCGATTCAGCTCGATTTGCACTCTCTCCGTTAATATGTAATCGCTAGAGTCCTCACCGTCGGGTCCGGTCTAACATGAAGTTACCGCTTGAGTTTGCCGCACGAGTAGCGACTTTGACAGGTTAATCGGTTCAGGAGTAGGATCGTGGTCGGTTTCTCAATCAGCCCGAGTAGTATCAAACGAGGGTAATTAACAATTTGCCGAGAGGAGATGCCATGAGAACTTCGATTAGAATCACCGCCTTGATGTTATTAATCATTTTGTCAGCGCTTACCTCCGATTCAGGCGCAAAAAGTTTTCGTCCCCCTTGCCTTTGCCCTGACGTTTTCGATCCGCATTGTGACGCCACCGGGGCCACTTTTTCGAACGGCTGCGTTTGTCGGTGTTCCTCAACCCAACCAACTACCTGTACACGTTGCGGTGATACATTGCGGTAATGCAATGCAGGCCAAAATGTAGCGCTGCCGAATCCGTCTCCGGCGTCGGCCTAACGCCCGGCCGACCGGGGCTCAGTGCGCCGTCATCAACTGCAGCCAGTCGGTGATTTGCTAACTCTTCCGCAATATTTGTGGCGTCTTGAGCGTCACGCAAAGCAGCCTCGCGCTGGTGGTGTCGCGCACGCGAGCCTGCGTATATAAAGAATGGTGTTGTCTTGTCTTTCGCGCTAGCCGCTTCGAGAAGCACATAGCCCTCGTAAGGTCCTTCCTTTTGCCCAATGTCAGAAATGATTGCCGCAAAGCGGCGAACACCTAACATCTGAAGAGCCTCATTCGTTGATAACACATTGGTGAACTCATGGCCCATTGACTCCATGGCTTTGCGTTCGTAGACATTATTCTCTGGCCGATCATTGACCCAGAGTAGCTTGTTTTGCCAATCGTTGGCCAGATCAGTTGTCAAAAATTCAGTGACACGAAAGCCAGCAACCTTGAGGTTGCTCCGTCTTGAGCCGCCGAATCCGCAAAAATTCTTGTACGTTTGAAGAATAAATTTTTTACGCATCCAAAAACCTGGCCAAAACAGGCGTCATGCGTTGACACTCCTACTGTCACTCACTACGCTTCGCCGCGCGGTGTTTCCCCCAACTCGGATCGCAAGCTCTCATCAACCCGAAAAAGATCGGTACAGTCCAAGAGCGTAAGCAAGCGGCTGCTCGCGGGACGGCCGCTTACTTAGCTCGTGATATGGAGACTGCCAGCTTATAGCCGGCAGAGGAAATCGGCATCGCGTGTAGCTTTAGCGTAGCGTGATCCTCTTTCAGTTTTATACGTTGTTCGAGCAAGGGCACTCTCTCTGGAGAGCAAACGGTCTCGCTCTTTTGTTGATAATCGTGAAAGCGTATCCACGGACATTGAGGGAATTGCTATTTTTCACGTCCACAATCGGCGCGCCTTTTGTGGATGCGGTTCCGTAACGACCCGCTTAGAGTCCGCCCTTTCGGGCAGGGCTAATTCTGTCGGCTAGCGGCAAACAAAGCCGCCTTGCTTTAGCTGGCGGAAGCGTTACAGCTAACTACAGGAGTGATCGAGCCATGCGGCCAACAAACACGAAAATCGATGCCACCCTGGCCCGCTATCTGCTGAGTGATCTGTCGCCGAAACAGGCGAGTGCGATCGATGATAAATTGCTCGCCGATGAATCATATGTGGAGCGGTTAAACCTGACCGAATCCGCGCTGATCTGTGACTTCATTTGCGGTGGTTTGTCGGATGACGACAGAGAACGGCTGGAAAGGCGGTTTCTAAGGTCCAAGGAGAAAGAGCGGAAAATCGAAATCGCCCAATTTCTGTTTTACAAGGCTCACCAGCCTGCGGCCCTCGACGACGAAGACCCTGCATTCGAATATCTGCTCGGCGATCACTCCGAGGGCGAACGGCCGGAATTGGAGGAAAGGGCGCAGAGCGATGAAGATTTCAAAGCCCGGTTGGGCTATGCCGAGTATGAACTGATCCTCGCTTATCTCCGAGAGGGGCTGTCATCAACCGAACGTGGGAGGTTCGAGCGATATTTCTTACGCGCCGAATCGCCGGATCATGCGGAAAGGATCGGGAAACTCCGCTTCACCGAAGTATTTTGCGCCTACGCTCGATGGCACGGGATTGGCGAGTTTTCCCACGCTAGCCTCCTCCATCGGGTCCGGCGATGGCTGGCCGAACCTGTCAGCATCTCGATGTCACGACCGGCCTGGCAACCCTTAGTCGCCGTTTCGGTCGTTGGCCTCGGCGCGCTCATCTGGGCGTTGTTTTTTTATCAGTCCCCAATTACCAAAGGTCTTAATGCCCTCCAGGCGGCGTATGCGCAGGAACGCCCGGTCGAGGCTCGGATCAGCGACTTTCATTATGCGGCGTATCTGAGGAAACGTGACGGCGATTCCGTAAGTTTCAACCAGCATGCGCGTGGTGAGGCGGACCGTTTGATTACCAACGCAGCCGCCGGCAAGGAAGATAAATCCGCCGGAGAGTATTACGCTCTCGGAAATCTCTACCTGACTGAGAGGAACTTCAATCAAGCAGCTGAATATTTCAGTCTCGCCGTGAAGCATGACGACCGTAACGCGAAGTACTATAACGATCTCGCGGTCGCCCTGATGGCGAAAGAAAAGGAGAAGAGCCCCGGAGAGTCTGCTGGTGAGAATTACGCCGAGGCCGTCGACCATTTGCATCGCGCTATAGCGCTCGACGCTTCACTTCTCGAGGCCCGTTTCAACCTCGCCCTGTGCCGGGAATATCAGATGCTGTGGCGTCAAGCTGCCGAAGATTGGAGAAAATATCTCGAAATAGACCCTGACTCGCGGTGGGCCGAAGAGGCCAGGAATCATTTACGCGCGATCGAAGAGTTGATCAAAAAGACGGCGCAGAATCGTGAGCAGCTCCGGAAAGAGTTTAGAGTAGCCGCCCTGAGAAGGGAGGGCGAGGTCGATTGTGCTGACTCCGAACGGAACAGGGCTCAAAGCGACTGACTTCAACACTAGCCGCGACCTGGCCATGAGCCGAGATCGGCAGTCAATAATCAAAGACGGGTTAAGGGTGAGCCTTCGTTGAGCCAGCATGCTTGGGCCAATACCCAAGCCATGCCGTCACCGAAGGCTCACCCTTATCCTACAAACAGAGGCTTAAATCTTTTGGATCTTTTTAGCGCTCCCGTCGTGAACTTGAACAGCTATACGTTTTGTCATTCACGCAATATTATCGCAACAACATGTTAGATCTTTTCCTATGAGACCCGTTATGAAAAACTACTGGCGCTTATGCCTGCTCTCGCTGCTCCCGCTTCTGACGGCGGGGTTCAGCGCTGACGACCCACTAAAGAAACTCGACACGCCGCCGCCACCCGAAGCCGTTAAACTTGTGAATGAAGCGATCTATTTATCGGAGGATGATCGATTTGAAGAGTCCCTCACCGCCGCCAGGAAGGCTATCACTCTCGCCCCGAGTTACGTACGAGCGCACCTGGAATATTTCCGAATCAGGGACTTTTTATTAAGGCAAAGCGCTGAGGTCTTCGCCGAGTACCAGGAGTTGATCAAAAAAGAGCCCGACAATCCAGTTTACATCCTGGTGGCCAATAACAAAGTGCCGATAGCCTCCTCCCGCGCCGCCTACGAGAAGATCTTGGCCCTCGCCCCTGATTGGGCTTGGGCGCATTATGCCAGGGCGATGTTGATTCGAGGCGCCGAGCCGGGGCGGGCCGCCGCCGAGTTACTGCAGTGTGTGGAAAAAGATCTTCACGCCGAAATGGCGTTTCAGGCATTGATCGAGTTACAGGAGAAAACGCTGAAGCGCCCGGACGAGGCGCTACACGCGGCGGAAAAATATGCGGCGCAGAACGATCTGCGGCCACAACGTCTGGTAACCCTCTGGCGCCTCCGCCTCGCCCAATCCGGCCAAGCCACGGGCGCCATCCAAAAGTTGAGGACCGAACTGGCTAATATCGTCAGCGACTCGCGCGATTACGGGACTTTAGTGGCGGCGCGCGCCGCATACAAAGAACTGCTAAAAGATAAAGCCGGCATCGACGCCGTGGAAAAGAAAATCCTTCAGGTCGATCCCGCCTGGTTTCCTCAGCGAGGCTGGGCGGTTTCAAACCTCATGCTTAATCACAGTGGGATGCCGGGGTATTTTTTCTACTTCGTCAATCGCCAAGCGAGTTTCTTTAACAAAGTAATGGAGGTCAGAAACAACGCCGCGCCCGACGAGCAAACGCTGCAATTCGAGAAGATGCTCGGCCAAACCGCCGATCGGACGATGCGCCGCATCATCATGGACGAGATATTTAAAGCGGCCGTGAAGACGGGAGACGCGCAGTCCGCGTTGAAGTATAGCCTCATCCTGCGGGAAATCGACCCCGACGATTTCGGGTTGCTCTCGCAAACCGCGCTCACGCTGAGCGAAAGGAAGATCGATCTGCCGCAAGCGCTCAGCGACGCGCAGGCCGCCGTGAAAGCGACGGCAGAGTTTCGCCCTCCCAAAATCAGTGGGGTGTTTAAGGAAGACAGACAGCGGGAAGTGTATCGCCAGCAACGCGCGTTGGCGATGGGCGCGCTGGGCTGGACGTTGTTTCAAACGGGGCGTAAGGGCGAAGCTGAACCCTGGCTGCGTCAGTCGGTAGAAACGTATCGCGACGAAAGGGCGCTCAAACACCTGGCGATCGCATTTCGCGAAACAGGACGCGCTGACGAAGCGAAGAAGTTGATCGCCGATGCCGAAACCTTATTCACCGAGGCCGTGAGAAAAAGGATGGTCGGTCAGAAAGTGGATGATTTTCGTCTCGCCTCGACTTCGGGCCGCCAGTACAGCCTGGAAAGTCTTAAAGGCAAGGTCGTGCTGCTCAATTTCTGGGCGACGTGGTGTGGCCCCTGCTTACAAGAAATGCCTTTCCTGCAGGGGCTGTACAACAAGTACAAGGACAAGGGAATAGAAATTCTTTCCGTCTCGATTGACGAATTCGGTTTCAGAGTCCCGCCTGTCGTAACCAAGCTCAAGTTAGACTTCCCCGTCTTCGTTGAGCCCGAATTCGGTGAACGCTTCAACGCGCAAACAGTCCCGCTAAATATCTTTATCGACCGCCAAGGGACTCTTCGCTACCGCAAAATCGGCTTCGACAATGACAGTGAGCGCGAATTTGAAACTATCTTGGCGGAACTACTTAAGCCTTAGTTAGGCTTAAGTCCTTCCCTAGTAGCATCGCTTCGCCGAAGGCTCAGAGTTAAGGAGATTAATCAGGAGGAGAGAATTTCGGAAAGACTGTCATGGGATTTCCTCCGCCTCTAATCCCCGATTTGAGCGATGCCTCAGGCGTTAGTCCTCAGAACGGATGAAAAGGGGGGAACGGTTAAGCTCCGCAATGAAGAGAGGGGTACTTATGAAGTCACTGTCGACAACAGCGATAACGGTCTCTCTACGCCTATGCATCCCGGTTATCACTTCGGCTTTTAATATGACGCCTTCAATCGCCAAGCTGACTGTCATCGCGCTCCTGCACTACGGACTCGACCACACAGTCATCGCGCGCGGCTTCATTCTCTATTTCTTCCAGCAAGGCGCTGATCCGCTTCTTGAGGTCCGCCTCGTTCTTGCAGGGTAAGGTCAACTCATAGCCCCCTTCCTTCAGCCTGCGCATCCCATAGCCTCTAAGATGATAGCGCTCTATGTTGGCCCGCACCCGATTGGCGCTGCGGACCAGTTTGGTCTTGCCTTTGACATCGAGCCGGAGAGTCACCGTGACGGACCGCGCCGCTCCTCTTTGGGCATTCATTTTTTTGTCGAGTTCTATGCGCTTGGTTCCTTCATGTTTATGTGGGCTCGGTAACTCCTCGGGGAGGTCCAGCTCGTCGTCAACCAACACGTCGAGATAAACGTTGGCCAGGCGGGCGTAGGACAGCAGGGTTAATACGTCGGGGTCGCGCCGCCCCCTTTCAAAATCCGAAACGTCCACGCGATCCAGGTTGCTGACGAGGCCGAGCTGTTCGATCCGCTCCTTTAACTCCTCCTGCGTCAACTCAAGTCGGTAACGGATATGACGCAGTTTCTCCGCCAGACGCATTGGCCTCCGGCGCGCCCCTTTCGGCATTAGATTCGCCCTCCCATAGAAAATTGCGGCCTGACTCTGTCACGGTCAAAATTTCTCTTGCATGTCGCTGCATATATCGCTATAGTGCGCGCTGTAACATATATCATCATGATCATTGAAAGTCGCTATAATACTCACACGCTAAATCATCAGTGGCTATACCTTGTAGCTCCACTTGAATGGCTTCGCGAATGTGTTGTTGAAGTATTCATAAACTCTGCCAAAGGAGATTGCCGCCTTCCAGGCGGCAGAGGAATTTGGCATTGCGCGAAGGCTTTGCGTATCGCAATCCTCTTTCCGTGAGTTTTAATTCTGGCGAGCAAAGGCACTCTCTCTGGAGCAAACCGCTTCGCTCTATTATTGATTGTCGTGAAAGCATATCCACGGACATTGAGAGAATTGCTATTTTCCGAATCCACAATCGGCGTGCCTTTTGTGGATGCGAGTCCGTAACTACTCGCTTAGAGTCCGCCCTTCGGGGCAGGGCTAAGAAAGCCGCCTACTTCTAGCTTGCGGAATAGTTACCTAGTCGGATCCGAATTTGTCTAAGCTCGGCGCATGTCAATCTCCGGGGTCAAGATGAGATGCGGTTCGGCATTACTGGCGCGCCGTCTACTCAAACGCGCATCATCCAAATCAATTGACGGACTGCGATCAATTGACGGACTGCGCCAGAGAATTCCGGAATACATCGAATACCTTGCGCGTGTAAAGCCGGAGCTCGCTCGTACAAGTCGCGGACAGTTTTGACTTGTTGACGAAACCGTTCCGGCGCATTGAGCCGGTATTCAACTTACGAGCCATGGCGCGAATAATCCAGCGCTGACATCACAATACGTTATTGCAGACCCCCTCTGCCATGGCCAACATCAGCAATGCGCGAATATCTGGGCGGTATTCCGTGCTGCGCTATGTCTCCTGGCGATTTCTTCGACGATCTGTAATTGCTCGGCCTGCTGCCGCGTTAGCGGCGCTTTGAGTTTAGCCATGGGGTAACTGTCTTTGACCATTAAACCCGGCTACCGCTGTTTGGGGTAGCTGCCAATGTGAGATTCCACGGCGCAGGGGCTGTGGGATCTTTGAGCGGCCGGCTTTAATGGTCAAAGACCGTTATCCCACGGTGGTGTGGTTTTCCGCGTCGCGCGAGCGACGATTGAATTCAACCGTCGTCGCGCGACGCGGAAATACTCGTCGACTATCCTTCAAAGCGCTGCTAAGGCGGCGGAGAGAGCTGAGCAGTTGCGACGATCTATCGTTATCACTGCGGCGGAAGTTGTCTTCCACCACCGGTCAGCGTATTTGGATAAGGGAAAGCGAGGAATATGTTGCGCCTCCCTACACCCTGTGAACACCCGGACAAAGAGACCACAAGAGATCTGATGGTCGCTTACGTAGCCAGGTCTTGTTCGCCGGCGGAGAAAGTCGATATTGAATCACACTGCCTCTCTTGCGACGAGTGCCTCGCAACGCTGGCGATCATCCTACGCCTTTTGCACTTTCCTGCCTGCAAGGAAGAAGAGACGACGTTGGCCTTACTTTATCCAATCGGCATGGAAGCCGCAAGAGTCGCACTCAAGGCGGGAATGAAAGTCTCGACATCCGACGAGGAGATTCCGCTGCTCGAATCGCCATTTCCAGTGGTGGCGGATGGCGCCGTCGCGGCCGGGCGGCCGCTGCAACTCGCCTTCCCCCTCGATGGATTCTCCATCCATAGCAGGTAGGCTTGGATGGAGTGGAAATCGAAACCGTATGTAAGTTGAAGGAATTAGTCCTTCGGCGAACATACGGTAAACATTTTGTTGCTGCCGTTAGCTGTGGTTCCGCGACTTCCGCGGAATCGGTTTTGAGCAAAAGGCGCTCTCGTTCGGGAGAAACGGTTTCGCTCTTTGAAGTTTAGAGATACGGTTGTTTGTCCTAATTCTCGGCATACGTAAAATCTAAAGAGTTTGCTTCGGGGGCACGTGTCGCCTGGCCCGAAGTCGCGTAAAGTTGATAGACGGCTATCAGTAAGTACAGCGACAAATTCCATCTACAACTCGCTAGTGTTTAGATGGAGTAGGCGCCGAAGTTCAACCCCGCGACATCCAGCCGTAAATCCCAATCCTTACAATTGAAATTAGAGTATGAATTCGTTCGCTGTGGTTACGGCGGTGATCGCGTGCCTCCTGTTTTTGAACACCCAATCACAAAATCCGTCTGTGCTGGAAAAGCGGTTGTTGTTGGAGAAAAGGGCGTTGGTTGATACCAAGCGGCTTCTCGCTTCCGACCTGGACACCGAACTGCCCAGACTCTCCTTCGCCGATTGGTTTGAAAAGGTCGTCGGGCCGGGGGCCGGGGTGATTTGGCAACTTAGCGAGTGCGGGGAGCTGGCGGAAGTTCTGCCCGATGCGACTGGTGATATGAGGGCCTGCGTAGAGGCCAACGCGATGTTACTCGACGGCCGCAGGGTAATTCTCATGGTCGCGGTCGGGACGTTTAAAAAAGGGATGGCCGGCGCGCCGACTTTTTATTTCGGCGTGATCGAGCAGGGGGGCGAGTTGCGCATGGTCCAGCGGCTGCGTGACCTACCCGGACAACTGTCCGCGCCGCCCGGAAGCTTGGCGGACAGACAAGCGGTCAAACTGCCGGATGCGGACATCCCGAAGGCGGAGCTTGCGCCGAACAACATGCCAGTAGCCCTTTTGGTGGCGTGGAGCGACGGCGAACTCGTTCAGTCTACAACAATCGAAGCGCCGCCCCCGCCCCAAGCGCCGGGGCGGCCGAAGGCGGCTTCGAGTGGGGATAGCCTGGAGGTCCCTGGCGAGGGGCTGAAGGTATTGGGAGCCGTATTGTGGGGAGGCGTGATCAAGAAGGCGCAGCCGCGGTATCCGCCGGGCGCCAAGAGATTCAACATATCGGGGCCTGTCGATGTGCAAGTCACAATCTCTGCGGCGGGTAGCGTCATCGAAGCCAAGGCTATTAGCGGCCACTCCTTGCTGCGCGGAGCGGCGGAGACCGCGACTCGCCAGTGGGTCTTTAAGCCGGCGACGCTGAACGGCGTTCCGGTGGAGACGCAGATAGTGCTGACTTTCGTCTTCAAGGTTCCACAATAACAGTGTTTGTTTAAAGCTGACACATGACAACTAACCACCATAACCACTCAGCCTCCGGGGTTGAGCAGTTATCAACTACCTGACACAAACTCAGGGGGGACATAATGATAACCAAGTATTTGCGAATCTTGTCTTGGACTTTTTTTGCGCTAGCGCTGATTGCGGCGATGTCACATGCTCAGACGACGACCGGCGCGTTCCTCGGGTTCGTGACCGACGCGCGAGGGGCTGTAATCAGAGGCGCAATGGTCACCGCAGTCAATGATGCGACAGGCTTGACGCGGAGCGTCACGACCAACTCCTCAGGCGAATACGTGATCGCGCTGCTACCCGTGGGCCGGTATACGCTGAAATTCGAGGCTCAAAACTTCAAGCAGCGTGCGGTCAAAGGGGTGACTTTGGAACTAGATCAGAAGGTCAAGATCGACGTCGCGCTCGAAGTCGGCCAGATCACTGAAATCGTTACGAGTGAAGACGAAGGCGGCGCGCCGCTCGTCCGCACTGAAACGGCGGAAGCCGGCGAGGTGATCGAGAATAAGCGCATTGTCGACCTGCCGCTCAACGGCCGTCTGTACCTGCAATTGGCGCAATTGACGCCCGGCGTCGTCGAGAACGCGCGCGGCGGTTTCGGCCAGCAACTGGCTGGCGTCTCAGGACCTCGCATCACCGTGATGGGCGCGCGCGAAAGCGACAACCACTTCACGCTGGACGGCGTCGTCTTCACCGATCCCTTCTACAACACGGCCTCCGGGCCGTTGAGCGTGGACGCGATCCAGGAGTTCAACGTCCGATCGAACCTCTACTCCGCTGAATCCGGCAGGCTCGGCGGCGCGCAGATCAATATCGCCATCAAAAGCGGCACGAACGAATTGCACGGCTCGGTCTACGGATTCCTGCGCAACGACGAATTCGACGCGCGCAACTTCTTCGACGTCACAAAACCCGAGTTCCGCCAGAGCCAGTTCGGCGGGACGGCGGGAGGCCCGGTGGTCAAGGACAAAGTCTTCTTCTTCGGCAACTACGAAGGGTTGCGTCTGGCCAAGTCCCTGACGCGCACGTTCTTGGCGCCGACCGCGGGTTTGCGGAGCGGTCAGTTCACGACGCTCATCCGTGACCCGAACATCGGCCTCCCCTGCGCGCAAACCGACCAGCGAGGCTGTTTCCCCGGCAACGCCATCCCCGACGATCGCATTTCCCTTGTGGCGAAGGGGTTGTTGCAGTTCGTTCCGCTGCCGAACCTCCCGGGCGCGGTGGGCGCCAATTTCATCGACTCGCCGCAAGAGATCAACGACGGCGACCAGTTCACTATCAAGACTAACTACCGGCGTAGCGCAAACAGCGAGGGTTTTGCGCGCTACACGTTCTATGACGTGGACGCATATCAGCCCTACGGCTTCGTGGCGTTCGCCAGCAGCCCGATCTCGCTGCCCGGCTTCGGCCTCTTTCTGAGGCAGCGTTCACAGAACGTGGCGATCAGCGAGACGCGCGCATTCAGCCCGACCCTCATCGGCGAATTCAAATTCGGGTTCAATCGTACCGCCGGCGGCCAGGCGCAGGAGAACAGCGACGTGGATTTCGCCACGCAGTTCAACATCGCGGGCGCCAGCCGCGATCTGATTGATCGAGGCGTCCCGCGCATTACCCTCGGCGCGTTCAATGCGTTCGGCGACGTGGCCACGCCCATCTCGCGCCGCGACAACGAGTATCAATTCGGTTACAACGTCTCGTCGTTCCTCGGAAACCACAATCTGAATTTCGGCGCCGCGTACAAGCGGGTTCAGTTCAATCCCTTCATCCCCTCCAATAAACGCGGCCAGTTCACCTTCGACGGGCGCTACACGGGTAACGTGTTCGCCGATTTCCTGCTCGGATTGCCGGGCAGCGCGCAAGGAGGCGCGGGCAGCACGGCTGTCTATTTGCGCGGCAACGAATGGTACGGCTATGCGCAGGACGACTGGAAAGTATCAAAGCGGCTGACTGTCAACCTCGGGCTGCGGTACGAATACATATCGCCGCTGTCCGAAAAATTCAACCGCTGGGCCACACTCGACATCCAGAACCGCCGCGTGATAGTCGCCAGCGAAGACGGCCAAACCTATCCTCAGGAGTTGTGGGTTCCGGGGATTGCGCAACAACTGGCGCCGCTGCCGATCGTCACGTCCGAAGACGCCGGGCTGGATCGCTCGCTCGTCAATAAAGACCGGAACAACTTCGCGCCGCGCGTCGGCCTGGCCTTCGACGTGTTCGGCTCCCAGCGGACGGTCATACGCGCCGGATACGGCGTCTACTACAATGTCGCCTCGTACAACGCGGTGTCTTTGATGAGCCAGAACCCGCCGTTCTTCAAACGAATCGGCGCAAACAATCCGGCGGCCAACGCGGCGACTCTGCCTCCGAT
>Ga0190270_10000759_pt1 | contig 14488 bp, 15 predicted proteins | sample Popmic320T_FD_133748 | JGI IMG/M metagenome (GOLD analysis project Ga0190270, IMG submission 133748) | Populus adjacent soil microbial communities from riparian zone of Weber River, Utah, USA - 320 T | ecosystem: Environmental > Terrestrial > Soil > Riparian zone | place: USA: Utah | collected... | reverse complement strand
TTTTCCCACTCGGCCCCGGCGTCCGGCACATACCCGGTCGTCAGCCAGGTCGGCTGCGTGCCACCGGCCGGGTTGTGACCGGCTGCGTCATAGAACATCCCGCAGGCCTGACCCGAGTTGACCAACATGCCCGACGCCAGCAGCGGGTCGGCTGGAGCTTGAAGCGTCAGGACCTCATTGTCGATCGTTGCCACAATCGGCGTAGTCGGATCGGCCGGATTCTGGCCCGAGAGCGTCATGGTCGCGCCACCGTCGAGCTTGTTGGTCGTGCCCTGGATCAGCAGGTTGCCGAGGATCGTACAAGTCGCCGCAACCAAGTCGCCATAGAATCGAGCCTGCCCGGTCGCCGTCGAGAACTCAAGCGCCACATCCTCGTCCGCCATGATCGCTCGCAGCCCGGAGACGTCTGGCCCGAGTTGCCCTAGCTCGATCCTCGCGCCCGACTCGGCCGTCTTCAAAGTGTTGGTGATAATCATCAGCGACTGGAGCTTGGCAAACATCGCCTCGTCCGCGATCAAGTGTCGGGCCGCGATCGCGTCGGTGACGATGTCCGGCCCGGTGATGCGCCGCATCTGACCGCCAAGCTCGGCCGAGGGTGCGGCCGCTCCATCGAAATCCTTGGCGATGATCTTGATGTAGTAGATGTTGTCCAGGTTGTCCGGCTCGGTCGGGTACAACAGCGGGTCGCCGTTCGGCAGCGAGCGGATGAAGAAGATCGATGACGGCGTCTCGCCGACCTTGGTGGTGGCGTCCGGGGTGAAGCCAGACGTCACCGACATGTGGACTTCATAGATGACCGCGTCCGGGTTCGCGATCAGCGTCCACTGAGGCACCAGATACCCCGGCCCGCCGCCAACCGAGGTCGGCACAGGGGACACGCTCGGGGCCAGACCATCGGTGTCAGGCTCGGCGATCGCCGGTGGCAACGTCTCGGGGTCGATGTAGCTGCCGTCGATCACCGGTGGCGACCCGATCACATCGGCGACCACTAGCTCATCGTCATACTGCCCGGCCTCCACGACCTCTGGCCCCTCCTCGCGTACCCCGAGCGGCAGCCGGTCGAACAGAGCATGCGGCACCCGAGCCTCTAGCTCCTCCTCCTGGTTGTCGGCGAGGATGTAGGCCAGCCGCTCGATCGAGCGCGGGTACACGAACACCTGCTCCTCGGCCGAGTACCCGGCCGCGAGCGGGGTGGCGAGGGTCAGAGCCTCGGTCTCCTCATCAATCGTGTACGCGATGACCTCGGTGCCGATCTCGAGTTGGCCACCCTCCCAGTCGAAGTCTTCCAGGCTCACTAGGTCGAGCGACGTGGCGCCGGCCAGCGCGTCGGCCTCTAGCTCAGAGCCGAGTTCGTTCTCCACGACCGAGGCGACCCGACCCTGCATCAGCGCACCGCCACGTTGATCAGAGCGCCGACCGACATCGCCGCGTCATGCGTCAGCGGGATCGTGAACTGCCGCAGCGGAAAGGTGATGTTCACATCGTCGGTGCGTAGGGTGATCGCGTCATTCTCCTCCAGGAACGGAACGGGCAGGCTCGGAAACTCACCCGACACGCCCTCCATCGAGAAGCGGCCGAGGTCGAGCGCGGCCCGGTTGCGGCAAGCCTTGGCCGTCTTGAGCGAGTCGGCCTCCACGAACATCGTCATGTACCGAGGCTTGCCGTTGCGAGCTAGCGCGGTCGGCGACAGCGGGTTGCTCGGCGGCAGCGAGGCCGTGCCCCAGGCCGATCGCTTGCTGCCCTTCGCGCGCCCGCCGTGCACCACCACGTAGTTGCCGAACTCGCCGGTCTCATAGATGATCTCGGGAACCTCGGTCAACAGGTGGTTCTCGCCGAATGTGAAGATCGAGTTGCGGCTGATGCGCCGGACGGTGAGTCGGCCCAGACCATCGTAGAAGCAGTCATAACCCTCGGCCGTTCCGACCAGCCCGCCTGGCGGCTTGCCAGCCTTCTTTTTCTTCTTCTTCTTGCGACCCTTCGGCTGTTGGAAGTGAACTAGCTCGTCCCCGCCGCGCAGCACCTTCCACGGCTCCGACTCCGGCTCGACAATGCGGCCGCGGGTCAGCCGAGTCGGCAGGTCGGGGATGTTGAATCGAGTCTCGCCCTGCCGAGCCGCGACGTTGCGGATGACGTCATCGAGCCGCATACCCTTCGGCAGCGTGTAACCCTTAGTCGCGTGGTGCGGGTCGAGCAGCAAGACCTCCTTGCCCTGAGCCTCCAGCACGACCTCGGCACCCTTGCGGCGGAACCCGGTGACCGGCCCCCAGAACACCGGCACGTCGATCCACCGGTTCAGCGATTCGATGTAGGTGCCCCGAGTCACGGCGATGAAGTTGTCGGCGTAGATCGCCGCGGCCGCAGGCGAGGCCGGATCGAACCTCAGCTTGTGCTCGGGGTCGAGCAGGGTCACGTCGAGCGATCGCGTGACGTCAGCGCCGGCATCGACCGACACCGACCCCGAGAGAATCTGAGCTTGGAGGCTCGAGATCGGCACCTCATTGTGATCCAGGATTCGCAGGCTAACCCGCATGCGATGCGAGGTCGCCAGCTGCGCGGTTAGCGCGGCTCGCTCGGCGCTGTCCAATCCGAGGTTGATCACCCCACGACCTCGAACGTCTCCTCGCCGTCCTGGAAGAATCCGAACGAGCAGGTGTACCCGCGATCGCCCATCGGGTCGGGCATCGTGGACACGTCCTCCAGCCGCACCGGAATGTTGAGGTCGCCGATGATCAGGCGTAGAGGCTTCAGCCGTCCCTTCAACTCCAGGAACGTATCGCGATCGGCCGTGTCGAGCAGGATGCCGTTGAAGGTTCCCTCATAGCCGCGCACCGAGTCGGTGATGCGTACCGGCGAGCGCGAGCCGAGGACCGCAAAGGTCGTGCCGGTCTCGCCGATGGCCATGGACGCCTTCTCCTTGCCAGCGATCATCACCGCGGTCGAGTCATCGATGTCCACCAACCAGATGCCGACAGGCTTGGTCATGACCTGCGCCGTCGCGTTGCCACCCGAGTGCTTCATCGTCCCCAGATCGTTCACCACGGCCTCGACCTCGAAGGTGTTGAGCTTGCGCGGGGTCGCGCCCCAGTATTCCAACGTGTAGGTCGAGCCAACCACCGGTAGCTCGGCCGGGTCGAGCCGATCCATGACCTCAACCCCGTTCACCCTGAGCGCGAAGAAGTCCGGCGCAGCCGTGCGCTGGAAGGTCAGCACCACCCGAGCGTCCGGCGCGGTCGCCACCAGGCTAGTCACCGGCGCAGGCGTACCCGCGCGCACGTAGGTGAAGTCTCGCTCGGCAATCACATAGCTCGGGTCGCCCGGCGTGGACTGCCGGTTGATCGTGTCGTTGATCATCACGCGGACCCGATAGGTCTCGCCGGTGCGGAGCAGACCGGCCGGCAGCGTGATCGAGTCGGCGGTGGAGGCGACCATCGGCTGGCGCCAGAGAAGCGTCAGCACGTTGCCGGCCCCGACCCGGTACAACTCGACCGATGCGGCCTCCTGGGTGCGCCCTGTGAATGTCCAGATGATCGGCGGGGTCGTCTCCTCGACCTTGTTGTTCGGCGAGGCCGGAGGGTTGGTGAGCACTAACGTGCCCTTACCCCGGCGAGTGAACTGCGCCGCGGCCGACCAGCCAGACACCAGACCGGCCCCGTCCCAGACGCGCACCCGCCAGTAGCGAACCTCGCTGTCGGCGATCGAGTATGCGGTGGGCGCGAGGTTCCAAAGCGGTACCGTGTTGGCGACCTTGGCCGAGTCATAGAGGGGCGCGGCGAAGGTCGGCTCGCTCGCGATCTGGACTTGCGAATGAGCTTGCTGGGTGTTGCCCACGTTGTCGCTGAACTGCCACCCGAGCGTCGGCTTCGCGATCGACACCGCGTTGCCGCCAGATGGGACTAGGTTGCTCGGCTGGTCAGGTGCCTCAGACCACTCGATCTCGAGACGCGGCCGTAGCTCGGCCAGTGAGATCTCGGTCGAGTAGATCGAGCGCATCACGTCCTGAGTTAGCGCGAGCCTCAGCCCGGTGTACTTCGCCCCGGCCGAGATGTCGGCGACCATCGCCGTGATATCGACCTCGGCCGTGTCCTTGTCCACAAGCGACACCAAGCTCGCCGAGGCCGCGTTGAGCGGGTCGGTTGCTGGCATCTTGTTCCAGTTGATCCAAGTCTCATTCCACGCGCCGATCACCCGCTGGACGTTGAGCGTGTTGGTACCGGCCCAGCCCGAGTGAAGCCGGAGCACCAGCTTGGCCGAGACGATCGACGCGCCGAGCGGGAATGGCATCGCCACGAACAGGTAGGCCATCTTCATGTGGCCCGACCCCGAGCCTCGAACCTTGAGCGTGGTCTGCCCGCCGAGCTTCGCCGACTGGCGGTCCTGGTCCACGTAGCTATCGACCGTGATTGGGCTAATGACGCTCACGCATGCGCTCCATTCTGTCCTGGAATCGACGGTCACTCTTGATCTCGGCTGCGGCCTGGCGCCGGAAGTAGCCGCGCCCGGTGTCCCAGTTCACGATCACGAACTCCATCGGCCCGTCGAGTCGGGTGCGAGCGGCTGGGCTGGCGCCGGCCACGGCCTCGATCGGCGAGCCAACGGCTGTCACAGGGGCAGTCACGGCCGGCAGCACCATTCCCTTCATCGCAGCGTCGGCGACTAGCGCGGCCTGGTTCTCGATACCGAGCGCCCACCCTCGGCTGACGTCCTCGCCGAGCTTGAACATGACCTTCGACGGCGAGAACATATCCAGGATCTTGCCCGGAATATTCTTGATGTCGTTCGCGATGTCGCTCACCTTGTTGGCGATGTCATCGGCGAGCGAAGTGATACCGTCGAGCAGACCCTGCATCGCGGCTCGGCCCGCGTTGAACATCGCCGAGGCCAAACCCTTGACCACATTGACTGCGGCGCTCACAGCGCCCCTAACGATGGAAGCCAACCCGTTGAGTATCGACCTGGCCGCGTCGAGAACGGCCCTGAACGCAGCCGACGCGACTCCTCGCATGGCGCTTAGCACCGACCGCACGACACTGCCGGCCGCTCGGACCGCGGTCGATACCGCATCCTTGATCGCGCCCCAAACGTCGCGAGCTACATCGGCGATCGCATGGAAGACTCCTGAGACGAAACCCTTGACCGAGTTGAACACCGAGCGCACGACCGAGGCGATGGTGCGGACGGCCCCGGTGACCGTTCCCTTGATGGCGCCCCAGACGGCCTTGGCGACGGTCTTCATGACGGCGAACGCGACCTTGAACGGCACCACCATCATCTTCGCCCGGTTGACGACGAACTCGGCGATCGAGCCGACAAGCTCCTTCACGTTGCGCCACGCCCCGGCGAAGTCGCCGCGCAACAGACTGGTCACGACCCCGATCACGTTGCCGAGAATCTTGAGCGCGATCTTCATCTCATTGAACGCTCCAACGATCAGCGGGATCATCGCCTGAACCACGTCACTCTGGAACATTTCCTCAAAGAACTTGCCCACGTCCTGGAGTGCCGGGCCGAGGTCGGTGTTCATGAACGAGACGACATCGGTGAGTATCGGTAGCAGCGCGGTACCGATCCGGATCATGATCGCCGAGATATTCTGCTTCAGCTTCTCCGACTGGTAGGCAAATGACTTCTGCTGCTCCTCCAAGGCTCGATCGGTCGCCCCGGTCGAGTCGCGCAGAGCGTCCACGTCCTTGCGCGCGCCCTCGGCATTCTTGCCGGTGACCGCGAGCGCGGCCGACAGCGCCCGCTGGTTCGTGAACATCTTGCCGACCGCTTGCGCCCCGCCGTTGGTCGTGCCCACCAGAGCTTCGAGCGCGCCCTGATATCCCTTCTGCTTGACCAGCTGCTGACCGGACGTCACCCCGAGTTCCTTGAACGCACCCTTGAGACCCTCGGTCGGCTTGATCAGCTGGACCATTGCTCCGCGGATCGCGGTGTTGGCCTCGGCCCCGCTGAATCCCTGCTTGGTCAGGGTCGCGATCGACGCGCCCAGGTCCTCGACCGGTACCCCTAGCTGCTGCGCGATCGGTAGTGACTTGCCGATCGTGCTCGAGAGTTCCTCGAAGCTCACCACGCCTTGGTCAACCGTCTTGAACAGGATGTCGCTGACCTTGCTCGCTTGCGAGGCCGGCATCCGGTATGCGTTCAACACGGCCGACACGGTCTTGGCCGATACCTCGGTGGTGGTCAGGCCCGCGGTCGCGGCCTTCGCCGAGGCCGCCAACACCTTCATCGACTGCTTCGCGTTGAACCCGCTCGACACCAGATCGTAGAGACCCTCAGCCAGAGTGGTCGGAGCCTGTGCCGTCTCACCGGCGAGGTCGAGCACCTGATCATTCAGAGCCTTGAACTGCGCCTCAGGTAGCTGCGCAATCGAGTTGACGTTGCGCATTGACTTCTCGAAGTCGGCCGCCATCGTCACGGACTTGACCCCGATCGCGCCGATGGCGACCGCGGCGCCAGCCAGCCCGGCCTTCGCGAACCCGGCGACCTTGCTGGAGGACGCGGCGACCGTAGCCTGCGACTTCGCCATCTGCGCCTTGAACGGCCCCAGGTTGGCAAAGACATCTACATATGCGCTACCTGCTGAAACAGCCATCTAGTTCTTTCCGAACCACTCTCTAATCTGCGCCGGGTCCTTGGTCACCGGAGGCCGAGGTCGCTTGCCCTCGCGAGCCGCGTCCTCATCCTCGGCTTCGAGTTCGTAGAATGCGATCCACTCGCCGAACTCTGGAGCCTCTAGGTCATGCCGTAACTCTTTCACCGTCCTTCCCAGGTCCCTCGCCAGGCGGAACAGAAACCGCTTCGCCCCTGGCCGCTTGAAAGGCTGCCTTGGCGGCCTCGATCGCCTCTGGCTTCACCCCACTTAGCTCAATCACGGCGTCAGACAGGACTGTCCAATCGCCCACCGTGAGGTTGTGCATTTCCTGGCGGAATTGCTCAACGCTCATCTCGGGATCGTCGCCGTCGAGCCGAGGCTCCACGGTCATGTCAACCAGCATGTCTAGCGTGGACTCGAAGTCCTGACGATTAGACGTGCTGGCGTCCACCTTGAAGTCGAGCACGGCCCCGATGCGAGGCTTCGCCAGCAACAGCGAAGCCCCACAGTCGGGTAGCTCGACCTCGCGGCGACCCGCTGGGCGAGCCGAGGTCCCCGCGGTGCCGAGCCGCGGGGCCGTGACCTCTGTCTCGCTCATCAGGCCGCTTCAGCGAACTCGGCGTCATTGGTGAGGAAGTACCACGCCCTCGACTCGCCGCTTGGCGTGAGTGCGTTGAACGTGACGGGGAGCAGCGCTGCCCCGGTCCTCACCAACTGGGTCTCGACGGCCTCGGTGATGTTGCACCGCTTGGCCACCCAGCGACTCGCCCGAGCGCCGTCGATCGCGTCGATCATGACCGCGAACTCGGCGAGCGGGTCCTGGTCCGCAGGCGGGTCATAGCGGTACACCACGTCCGGGGCCGTCCCGGACTCCGACCAGACGCCACCGCCGAACGCAGCCAGGAACGAATCCCTGTTCCACTGCTCCAGCGCCGTCGCCAAGGTCAGCTCTCGAGCCGTCACCAACCGGCGCACCGGTGTTGCTGACTGCCACGCCTCGATGTCCTCGACGTTCGGTGTCGCCGTGAAGGTGACCCCGTCCTCGTTCGCATAGCCGAGGTCGATCCACGGAGCCGCTGGCTCCTCCACCGGATCGGTCGGATACGTGAGACCCGCGTCAAACGGTGTGACCCAGATGTGACCCTGAGACGCAACCGTGATCTGTTCTGCTTTCTGGCCGCCAGCCATATTCAGCGGCCTCCTTCCTCGCCCGCAGGCGATCGTTTACAAGTCCGACGCACTGATGCCTCGCCGCAGCGGGGCAAAGGTCGGGGTATCGCTGGTGCCGAACTCGACCTCATCGCCGTACTCGACTCCAGCTACAACGTACACGTTCTCCTCGCCATCCACTTGGATGTGAAGCGAGTCCTGGTAAGCACCGGTCAGTACCGGCGCGACGGCTTGCGCCCCGGCGAGCACCTTCTCAGCGATCTCGCCCTTGGTCTCCGGCCCCTGCTCCTGGTTCCACTCGGCCTCGAAGTTGGGGTTGGGAACGAACTTGTTCATGCCGCCACCCGATTCGGATGAGCGAACACTTCCTGCTGGAGGATGACCCGCTCGCGGGCAGGCTCGAACGCCTGGCTCGCGTCGGGCGACCTCAACTGGCCCACGTTTCGCGAGGCCGTGACCGTTCCTTGGTCGCGCTCGCCAACTAGCTCCTCCAGCGCCGCTCGCACGTCGAGCGCGAGCGTCACGGCCTCGGGCAGCCCGCCGTCCTTACCGGCGTAGCAGTCGGCCTGGATCAGATACCGCACCAGGTAGTCGGGCCGAGTGCGGTTGTCGGTCGTGATCAGCTGGCACTTGACCCAGGCCGAGTCGCGATCGCTCGGCGGCTCGCCGACTACCCGGAAGCCTCGCTCCCTCAGGTAGAACGCAACCAGCTTCTCGCCGTCAACGATCCTCATCCGGCCCTCACCACCGTCGCCTCGACATGGCTGAATCCACCGAGCCTCGGATTCCAGACGGGCCACGGTGCGCCGGTGAGTTCATAGACCACGCCATCGACCTCGACCGCATCGACGGTACGCATGTTGGCACAGGCCGCAGGCAGGAAGAGCCGCCACTCGGCCGCGCTCACCTCACCGGCCGGGCCGGGTTCCTCGCGGGTGATCTGCTGAAGCTCGCCGAACACCGCCTCCTCATCAGGCGGGATCGGCGATCCGTTCGCGTACTCATCGACCAGCGCTTGCCGCCGCAGCAGCGTCACCGGCCGCGTCATGAGATCCTCGACGGCCATCAGTCGTCCTTCTTGGCCCGCTTCCGCTTGGGTGCCGGCTTCGGCTCCTCAGCTTCGACGGCCTCGGCCTCGGCGATCGCGACCACATCGTCCGACAGGTTCATGAGGAATGCGATCTCCTCCGGATCGTCGGTCTCATAGGTGTCGCCGTCGAACTCCAGCGTCTGGCCGGCGCTCGAGACCCGGTTGACCTTGACATCGAACTTCATCGAACCTCCTCGATCACATCGTCCACTAGACCGCGGACCCGCGGGGCCGCTGCGTTGCTGCCGAAGTACGCGCGGCGCACCGCGAGCACTTCGCGCCGAGTCAAGCTCGACCCCGCGGCCGACTCGGCATAGTTGGTGCCGTGCTGATACGAACCTAGCTGCTCGCTCTCGCTGGTCTGGCCAGCGGGGTTGAGCATGCCTCTGGTGGCCGCCTGAATACTGACCTCTTTGAAGCCAGCAGGGACATCTTCAGGCGACCACCCGACCTCGTGACCGCAGGCCGCGGCGATCGAGTCGGCGGCACCCTCCAAGAGCGCCGTGGCCTGTGTCGTCTCCTCGGGAGTGAACGTCCGCCCGAGTCGAGCCGCGACCTCTTCAGGAGTCGCGTAGCTCATTCCTACGCACCGGTGACCGTGATGGGCACGATCCGCTCCGCGTCCAGGACCTTGACGCCCACCAAGAAGTCCACGGACACGATGTCCTGCTTCTTGTTGATGTCATAGTCCTTCACGACCCGCAGCCCGAGTCCCTTGTAGCTCGCCGTCGCCGCCACGTCAGGACCCTTGCCCATCGGCTTCTCCAGCGTCCGGCTCGCGAGGACCACTCCGGCCGGATCCCAGGCGTAGCCATCGACTGCCGGCTCGGTCACGTCGATCGCGTTCGACTCATACGTGTCGAACCCGAACTTGCGACCGATCGCTGCCTCTCGCAGCCCATCGGTATCGCCGCGCCGGTCGGCATCATGGAGCAGCGGATCCTTCAGCAGGACCCCGGTCGCCACCGGGTCGAACGCGGCGACCCGGCCCACGGTCGGAACCAGAGCCTGACTGAGCTTGGTCCGAGCGTCGATCAGGACCTTCGCGTCGGCCCCGCTCACTGCGCCGGCACCCACGGTGACGGTCGCCAGAGCCGCGGCGATGCGCTCCTCGACACCTTGCGCGATCGCCTCCTTCGCGGGGACCAGGACCTGCGCATCGAACTGATCGAGTTCGAGCGTGAGCTCCTCGGCCGTAACCGCGAACGAGACATCGAGCAGAGTGTCCAGCACGATCGGCGTGCTGGTCTGCGTGATGTTCTGGATGACCAGGCCGGTCGCGCGATCGTACTCATCCGCGACGAACGTGGCGGGAACCCGCACGTTGACCGTGTCACCCTGCTTGCCTGCGAAGTCCGCGTCATAGTCGCGGCTCACCAGGCCTGTCAGGACGGTGTTTCCGTAGAGCATGGCGAGCATGCGCCTCGCAATCACCGTCGGGGTGATGAATGTGTTCGGCATCTAGCCGACCTCCTGTTTGGTTGGGGATCGTCTATCGCCGCACTTGCGACACGAACGCTCGCTCGATTTGGTTAGGCGGCTGCGCCCTTCTGCGTCTGCTTGAAGTGATCGTCAGCGCTCATGGATTCCAGGTCCTTGCCTCCACCGGCCCCTCGACCGGCATCGGAATCGCCTCGGGGTCGGCCGTCATCCTGAGCCTTCAGGAACGGCTTCTCCTTCAGCAAAGCGTCCAACTTCTCCTCGATCTCCTTTGGGTAGCCGTCCTCATCGTACTCCAATCCGGCCCGTTCCAGAAGTACGGCCGTATCGACCACCGAGGCGACCTTGTGCTTCGAGTCCGCGATCGCGACCTTCAGCAGCGCGTCATGGAGGGTCTTTTCGCGGGCTGTTAGCTCGCCCTCTAGCTCCTTGATGCGCTTCTCCGACCGCTCCTTCTCACTCAGCTCCGAGTCCTTGTACTTGGTGAGCTCCTCGTCCCTCGCCTTCAACTCGGCCTTGAGCTTTCGCTCCGAGTCCCGCTGCTGCTTGATAGTGCGCATCGCCCGCGCCCGGTCGAAGGTCTCCTCGCCCTCTTCCTCAGGCTCGGGGTCGCCCTCGGGCTTGATCGGCTCGGGCTGCTGCGTCGGGTCGGGTGGCTTTGGAGCCTCGGGCTTGGGGTCAGTTGTCTTGGGGTCCGGCTCGCCCGGCTTCGGGTCTGTCGGCTTCTCTGGGTCGCCCACTTGGGTTCCTTTCGGTTGGTTGCTACTTCCTGCTTCTGCCTCGCCGCGGCGATCGCTTGAAGCCGCCGGTGGCGTGGTACGCTCGCACTTGCTTATGGCTCATCACGCGCCCGCTCGGGCTGCGGAACTTGCCACGATTCTTGCCGCTGGTGATTCGCTTGAACGGCATCACTCGGTCGGCTCCGGCTCAGGCTCTGGCACAGGGGTCACCCTCGGGCCACCAGGGGTGGTCACGACCTCGAGACTCGGGCCGCCACCGTTCGCGCTCCACGACTCGATCTGCTGCGGGGTCGCCTGGAGCACGTACTCCCAGATGCCCTCGGCCGGCAGCAGGTCCTTGAGCTTGGAGGCCGCATCCGCGCGCTCGGCCATCGACCTCGACTCGGGGTTCTTCCACCGCGTCTCAGCCCGCTCATCGCTCGGTAGCTCGGCCGCGCCCTCGACCGCGAGGCCGAGGCGGATGACCTCCTCCCAGGACTCGCCGAGCGATCGCTGGTGCTTGTAGATCTTGCTGATCAACCCGGCCTCAGCGGCACGGATCGCGTCGGCCGACACGTTGATCATGTGCCCGGTGAGGTAGTGCGGCGGGGTCTTGGTGATCGCCGCTAGGTGCCGGATGTGAGCCTCGGCAGCCTTGATGTAGTTCTCCAGGTTCGACTCGGGTAGCTGCGCCATGCGAGCCTCGGGGTTCTCCAGCTGAACCAGCCGGTTGACCGCGATGCGGAATGGCGGCACAGCCTTCTTCACGGTCTTGGTGCCACCCTCGCCGTCATCGACCTCCTCCTCCACGTAGCTAATCGGCTCGCCGATCAGAGCGCGCACCGGGAAGCTCGCGTAGAGGGTCGCGAGCAGGCAGCTGAAGGTCGTGGTGTTGATCCGGTCGATCACCGGCAGCACCCGTTCGTACTCGCCCGCGCCCGAGCCGAACATGCGGCTCTGCGGGTTCGGGTGCCCGATGATCGAGCCGTCAGACCGGTAGCCGCCGAGGGTGCGGTTGACGGCGAACTCGACTACCGGCACCTGCTTCAGCGGGTTCAGCAGCGGCCAGTCCTCGCCGTCCACCTCACGCTTCTCCCAGGCCTCGGCGCCACCGGTCGGGGTCGAGTCGCCGGTGGCGATCGCCTGATACTTGCAGATGCGATCGGTGAAGTAGAGGGTGGCATGCCAGCGATCGAGTTCGAACCAGCGGCGCAACGCGGCGACCCGAGCGCCGGTCGTGACGTCATAGGCCACGATGGTCGTGCTCTGGTCCTCGGGCACCATGATCGCCTTACCGTCCGGCCCAGCCCACACCAAGACATAGGCTCGACCCGTCACCAGCGTTGACTCATGTACCAAGCCCGAGTCGCTGTCCATCCGGTTGCGCTGCCAGAGATCCCACGCCTTGTCGCGGGTCGCCTTGTCCTTGAACCTGAAACCGGTGACCTCCAGCCGCTCCTCCACCGAGTCCGTGATGAGCTCCGGCCAGTTGGTCACGGCCTGCCGGATCAGCACCCGGTACTCGGTCTCCTCCGTGATCAGGTCGATGTGCTCGGGGACGGCCGGGAACCCGGCGTGATACTGCGTCAGCTGCCGGACAATCGGCTGCCGAGCGTCGAGCTCTTCGCCAAGAGCTTTGAGCCAAATCTGTTCGGTTGTCAGTTCCTCGGGCATGCCTCTCCTCACCAGGCCGCGACAGCGCCGGTCGGCCGGTTAGCTTCACCACTCGCGATCGCATCACCACGCGCCGTCCACGCGAGCACCCCGGCGATCGCCCCGTTGATGCTCAAGTCTGAAGTTCCGTGAGGCTTCGAGATCAGCGACAGCGGCTCCTCGCCCTCCATCATCTTGGTCGAGCGCCGAACCGAGTTCGACATGTGCCGTCGCATCATCTCATCGCCGTCATGGGTCAGCGCCCCGCTCGCGATGTCGGTTCGGTAGCGCAACAGCGCCAGGCCCATCTTGCGAGTCTGGTTCGTCCACCAGCGCACGACCTTCCGCTGCCCGTACTTGCCGGCCCAGCGATCGAGCGCCGACTCCCAGAGCGGCGGGTTGCCGTAGAGGCGCCACACCTTGAACTGGTCGAACGCATACTCCACCAAGTCATCGACCTCGGGTTCCGGTACCTCCCACTCCTCGTTGTACCCCGGCGACTGCCAGATGCCGAGCGGCTGGAGCAGCCCGGACTCGACATCGCACGCCACCAGAGCCGCCGCGTCCCGCACCCGACCGGCGCTCCAGCCGAGGGTAATGAGCCGTCCCGGTTGGATGCGCCCTGTGACCGCTCGGCCGTCCCAGGCCTCCATGTCGAAGGCCCGCTCTGAGCCAACGCCCCACACGCCACACGCCATGCGCGCCCACTGCGCCGGGGTTGTGTTGGGCGACTCCCTGCGGTCGTGTAGGACGCTTAGGTCGATCCAAGGTGCGGGGTTCGCTTTCTTGACTAGCTCGAGATCATCCAGGTCATCGGTCGCCTCCAGCGCCCACTCGTGGAGGCTGAACGCACCGTTGGTCACGTAGCGGTGAGCGCCGTTGCGCTTGACCCCGAGCGAGTACGCCTTCGCCCGCAGGTTGCCGAGCGGGCTGTCCATCGTTTCGCCCGCGGTCGAGATCGTGATCATCTGCCCCGACCTCGCCGAGAGGCCGTCTCGGATGACCCCGTATAGCTCGCTCGACTTGGCCCGGTGAAGCTCATCGACTAGCGCGAGCGTGCCGCCCCAGCCGTCCGCGGTGTCGGCATCGGCCGCGGCGACATAGAGCAGCCCATCGAAGTTGTGAGGGCTGGCCGGCGCTCCGGGGATTCGTCGCCGTAGCTCGCGGATGCCGCGGTGAATCTGTAGCTGCTCGCGGAGACCCGGCGTCCGCATGATGAATCCCCGAGCCTCATCGAACAGCTTCATGGCTTGCTTGCTAGAGTTCGCGACAATCAGGATGTCGGCCTCGTCCTCGTGGAGCAGGTGCCAGACGGCCAGCCCGGCGAGGAGCGAGGTCTTGCCGTTCTTCTTGGGCAGGATGGCGACTAGCTCGGCGACCCCGGCGAAGTAGTCGCGCAGGATCGTGTGCTGGAATCGCTCGACCTTCATCGAGCCGCCATCCGGAGGCACCAGCTTGCGGTAGAACTGGCTAAAGTGCCGGTGGTCGGATGTCTGCCTCGGCGTCATCGGCGTAGCTCGCGCCGGACAGCGGCCTCGGCCGCGGCCCGAGCCTCGGCGATCGCCTCCGGGGTCATCGACATCTGGGCCAGCAGCGGCGGCATGCGATCGGCGACCGCTGCCTCCCACAGCACCGGGACCCATGTTGCCGGAATCAGCGTCATGGCACAGGGCGCATCCGGGCCGCACGGTTCGGGTCGATCGGCGGGTGCCGGCGCCAGCCCTCGCGCTCGAGACCGGCGACCTCGGCCGCGGGCACGCGCCGGTACACGCCCCCAGGTGAGCAGTACAGCTGAGATGAAACACATTCAGGTGGCGTGTG
>Ga0190270_10000758_pt1 | contig 14491 bp, 20 predicted proteins | sample Popmic320T_FD_133748 | JGI IMG/M metagenome (GOLD analysis project Ga0190270, IMG submission 133748) | Populus adjacent soil microbial communities from riparian zone of Weber River, Utah, USA - 320 T | ecosystem: Environmental > Terrestrial > Soil > Riparian zone | place: USA: Utah | collected... | reverse complement strand
GTCCCCCCGGACCCAGTTGGTACCGACCGCGGTGTCGGCCATCGGTTTGAGCAGCTCGATCCTGCCGAGGCCGGGATACGAGTTCTGGTCCGCCCCGGTGGTGTCGTTGACCGCAATGTCGTCGATGTAGTACTTCAGCCCCGTCACCGCGGTCGAGGTGCCGAAGTCGAAGTTCGTGGAGACCGTGGCGCCCATATCCGAGCCGGAGGTCGTGTAGACCTGGGTGCCGTCGATCTTGAAGGTCAGGGCATCATTGACCCCGGCGGCGGCGTTGATCTGCATGTACCACTCGAACACGTACCACTGGTCGAGGTTGAGCGCCGCGCTCGTGTAGACGTTGGAGCCGAACCAAAGCTGAAGCGCCCGGGTGTTCGTGATTCGGAGCTGCGGATCGCTCTGCTTGATGATCCAGGGTCCTGCCGAAGCGGGGACCGACTCGAAGTTGAAGCACATGCGGCCAAAACGCTCAGTCCCTGCCGCACCTCCGCCTCCGGCAAAACGGACCTGGAGCGCCGCTGCGTTATAGAGGAACGAGTAGTTCCCCCCACGGGATCGAGCGGTCGAGGTGCCGTCGCCAGAGCCGTTCAGAAACGAAGGCGCCGTCGTAGCCGGCCACGGCTCCGACATGACACGGCCCGTCTCGAAGCCAAGTCCCCATAGACGCGCCATGAGGCGCCCCTCCTAGGAAACCGTGAGCGTGTACGTCCAGGTGATCTGGAGGGTGTCGCCCGCGGCCTTGTTGATGACCGAGAAGACGGCGCGGCTGAACAGCGTCCCTGAGGACGCCGCGGAAAGGATGCCAGCCTCGGTAATCGCCCCAGTGCCGTCGCCAGCGGCCCAGTCCCCGACCATCGTGAGGACGTTGGTGGCGGCCACCCTCGAGGTCAGCGCATTGCGGTCGAGCTCCGTCTGGAGTGTGGTGTCGCCGGCGGCGGCCGCGGTCGCTCCAGTCCCGATCGCCATGTGGGTCGGCTGGGCCGTGCCATCGTCGATGCGATCCACGATGGCGTTCCGGCCGACAGTGGTAATCAGGTTGTGGCACTTCTCGGTCTGCTTGACCTTGCCGTCAGGGCCGCGGAGAACGATCTCTACGTTGTCCTCGGTCTTGGCGTCGTCGTTGGCTCCTGCGGGCGGAGCTTCAGGGTTACTCATGTCGGTCCTTTCAGGGCAGAAGCTCCGGCGCCTCGTAGGGGAGGTGGCAGGAGGGTGAGGGTGGGACGAATGAGCGGAGGGGGTCGTACCACGCATCGACCTCTTGCGCCGCAGCAGCATTGCCGCTGAGCATCAAGAGTCGGTTGCGCTCGGCCCAGCAGCGCCGTTGCTCACGGTCGTACGCTGCGCGCTCCTCCGCGTTCATCCGTCTGGTCATAGGGTCCTAGATCGCGTTCTTCGTGGCAGCGTGACGATCCTTGTCCTTCTCGAGCTCGGCCTCGGCGAGCGCCTCATACTGCTCGGCGATCGTCGGGGAGTCCGGCCCGGACTGGATCGAATACTCCTTGTTGTCGATCGGATCGACCTTGGTGCCGACGAAGCCCTGTTCGAGCTCCTTGTCTACCCGCTCCTGAACCTCCTTGAGGCCAGCCTCCGGGTCATCGGCCTTCTTCGACTTACTCTCGGCCATCGTTCCTCCTTAGAGAGTCTGCGCGCGTGGACACATGCCGATCCACGCGCGCTTACTCAGGTTAGGTCTACGCCGCCGGCGAGACGAGGCGGCCCGCGGGATAGCGGTTCGCTTCCGTCGCCTGGTCGTAGTTGATCGGGTTGGACACCTGCCACCCGATGCGGAACGTGGCGCGCACGGCAACCATGTCCTGCTGGGGGAGGTTGTAGACGATCTCGCCCGTGTTGTCCTGGATCACAGCCTGGTCGAGGACCTTGAGGCTGATGTCAGAACGGACACCAACGACGAAGCGCTGCGAGTCGAGGCAGAACATCTCCGGAGAGCTCACTGCCGTCGGCCACAGGCCGCGCATCGGATAACGGACGGCCGAACCCCAGACGGAGTTCTGATCGACCTCGGCGTTGCGGACGCCCTGTGCGTCGCGTGCGTTGCGGAAGATGCCCTTGAGCGTCGTCCGCGCGATCACGCGATCCGGGTCGTATCCGTCTGCCTCCAGCGTGGAGAGCAGGTTGGACACGTCGGTGGCGACCCCACCCGTCGCAGCCGAGGCGGTGCCCCGGACGACGGAGTTGCCCGCGGCGGCCGTAGCCGCAGCGATATTGGTCGGCCACGTACCGGGCGCGTTCGTCCCGAAGTAGACCGCAGCATCGAGCGTGCGCTCGAGCGCCTGGCGGACCAGGGGCTCAACCTCCGCCCAGATGTCGATGTCAACATCGTCGAGGACGTTCTCCGGCACCGGGATGATCGTCGCGATCTCCTCGATGTTCAGATACTTGTTCTCCCAGTTGACCTCAGTGGTCTGCTTCAGCCCGGTGTCGCCGGTCACGAAGTACGCGACGGGCAGAGCGCTCAGGACCGGGAACCGGACCTGTGCGCGTGACACGGGGATGCGGGTAAAAACCCCGAGAACACCACCGTCGTTCTCGAGATCGTTCAGCATCCGGCGCGAGACCTCCTCTGGGATGAGGCCAGCCGCGTCGGTGCGGCTAATGAGGTTGTCGTAGGGCATAGGGGCCTACTCCTCCTTGATTTGGTGTTTCGGCCCCTTGGGAGGGCCCTCTATCCGCGACCGGCCAGACGCCGGATGGTCGCGTTCATGTCGGCGTCCTGGTTGCCCCCGCTTCCGCGAGTGCCCCCATCGAAACCGCCCTTAGATGCGCCGAGGGCCATCGCGACCTTCTCGGCGTCCTTCTTGAGCTCAGCCTGCGTCTCACCCTTGAGACGGTCGATGAACTCCTCGGGCAGCCCAAAAGCCGCGCCGACCTTGATCCTGAGGGCGTCCAGCTTCGCGCTGTCGGCTTCCTTGCGGGCATCTTCTGCATCCTGTTTGGCCTGATCGCGCTCGGCCTCGAGGCGCTCGGTGCCCTGCTTATCGGCCAGAGCTTCGGCATCCTTGGCACGCTTTTCCGCAGCCTTACGAGCCTCGCGCTCGCGGTGCAGAGCAGCCTGCCCGGCTGGGCCGAGCTGGTCGTCGGCAGTCTGGGTGGCCGAGCCACCCTCTCCACCGTTTCCTGAGTCGCCCCCGTCGCCGCCGGCGTCGCCGCCACCGGAACCGGAGCCTGTGTCGTCATCCCACACGAATGACCCCGGCCAAGCCGTGGTCGAGCTCGTGTAGAGCCTTGAGAAATCAGGCATCGCGCCTTCCTCCTATGCCGTCTGGGTCGCGGCGTCGCGCCTCGGCCCGTTGTTGCCCCCTGCGTCGCGCGAGGGGGTCGATCCGTTTGGTGCGGCAGGGGGCGGGAGCGCGGCGATAGCGCGCTTCGCGAGCTCCTCCTGCATTTCCTTCTCCGTCGCGTTCTCTGAGAAGCCGAGGAGCTTCTTCGCGCGGACAATCTGCTGCGGCGAGAGACCGATGATCTCCCAGGACATCTCGAGCGGCACGTGAAGCGAGTCGTGGAGCTTGACGGCGCCGTCTACGAGCTGGCCGAAGGTGCGGGACTCGGGGTCACGCCAGATCACCTCGGAGTCCTCCTCATCGGCGTGGCCCGTTGCCAGACCGAGAGCTTCCTCCCAGGGATCGGAAAAGTCATCCTGCTTCGAGGTCACCTTGGCGACGAGGCCCGTCTCCGCGGCCTTCAGGGCGTCGCCGGAGAGGTTCGCGAGCTTCGAGAGCAGGTAGTGGGGCGGGGTCCGCGAGAGCGCCGCCATGTGCTGGACGTACATCTCGATCGGGACCACGTAGGTCGCAGGATCACCGGGGGAGAGCTGGCCGACCTTGGTGTCGGGGGAGTCAAAGGCGAGGAAGCGCGACTGGGCCGCCGCGACCTCGGAGGCGTTCGTCAGGGGCAGCGGGTTGCCGTTCGCGTCACGAGGGAGCTCCCAGCCCGTCGCCCAGCGCTGCGGAGCCGCGTAGAACTCGGAGTTGACGTCCATGTCGAGGCAGAGCTTGTTCACCCTGTCCTGGATCGGGATGATGACCTCGAGGTCTGACATCCCGCCGAGCAGCATGTCGGGGTTGTTCTCGACCGGGATCATCGGGACCACGCCGTAAGTGTTCGGTAGCCCCTCCGGCAGGTCCTCGAAGGCCTCCCATGAGGGCCTGCCACCGAGGGTGCGGATGCGCCCACGGGACTTGAACTTGTAGACCCGATCGGGGAGGTAGAGCGTCGCATAGGCGTGACCGTCATCTCCCTTCCACCGCTTCACCGCGGCGAGGCGCTCACGAGTTGCCGGGTCGCGGTAGACGTACACCTCGTTCGGGTGCTCGACTGTGATCCGCGTCGGCTCGAAGTTCGGGTCTACAAGGAGGAAGGCGACCCCACATTTGATCGCTTCCGTGTGGAGGACGCGGCTCTCGCGGTCGAGGTTGTTGGCCTGAAACACATGCCATGCCTCCTCGTCCGCCGGCTGATCGAGGCCGCCGAAGCGGAAACCCTGAATCCCGAGCCGCTCGACCGAGGCGTCCACGACCACCTGGCACCAGTTGTCGGCCATCGGCGGGAAGTAGTCGCGGAAGGCCTCCCTGAACTTCGCCGTGGCGTAGGAGAGCCGATGCTTGCCGCCGTAGTAGTCGCGGAAAAGCTGGGTGTTCTTGGCCTGCTCGTTGAGCAACGGCATCAAGAACTGGAGCCACTCGATTGGGGTTCGCTCAGCGGTCGCGGTGGTAGGCACCTAGGTCTCCTAGAGGAAGGTCACGCCCCGCTTCTGGGGCCTTTCGATGCGGCTTGCCACCGCCCGGTCTGCGGCAATCGTCATGGCGACCGCGCCGTCGATGCGGTCCCGGCTCTTGCGCTTGGAAATGCGCCAGCCGCGGTCGGTGTGTCCGACCACGGCGCCGAGCACATGCGCCCGGAAAACTTCGTCTCCGTCGTGGACAAGCCGGCGCTCCTTGATGAGCTCGTAGATGCGCTCGGATGCCGGCGCCATGTTCGCCGAACTCTGGTCGTACTCGACCATCGGCAAGCCCAGCTCCTCGAGCATCTCCGCCGACTCCCTGAAAGCCCAGGGGTCATAGGGGACCTCGCGAAGAGAGGGCAGGGTTGCCGCCAGCTCGAGCAACTCGGCGCGGTTCTCAGTCGCTGAAAGCGCCATGTGCTCGGTCGGGGTCCGGATCGAGTGGTGCACATGGAGGATGTCGTCCTGCCACTGGCACCACACGAAAGCCGAGGCGTCCCGCTTCAAGCCGATGTCCACGCCCATCCAGGTATCGAGCTTGGGGTCGAAGATGAGAGGACGCTCTGGGGTCGCCGCACACTTATCCCAGTCACCCGGAGAGACCCAGGCGTCCTCGGCGTCGGTCCACTGGTTCAGGTGCAGCCGGCGGAAGATGTATTCGGGGAGGCGGGCGCGCTCGATCCGCAGGTCCTCGAGGGTGATCCAGGAAGCGGGATTCGCGGCCATCCACTCGGACTCGTCGTCCACGGGCTTGTCCGCGTCGGCCATGTACCACTTCGAGTAAAAGCGGGCCTTTCGCATGCCCTCGAGCCCTGTCTTCTCGACCTTCCGGCCGTGCTCGTAGACCTGCCAGCAAATCGACTCGCGGTCGAAGCCGGCGGTCGTGATCGAGACCACCAGAGGGTCGAGGCGGGCAAGCTGGCCCGTGGTCAGCGCGTAGTAAAGCTCCGGGTCCTTATGAGCGTGAAGCTCGTCGATGACGACCAGCGACGGGTTGAGGCCGTGCTGGAGCGGGGCATCTGAGGAAAGGACCCGGAAGACGCCGTTCGTGGAGGGGCAGAGAATCTGGGAGCGCTGAGGACGGAGCCAGCGGCGAAGCTCAGGGGAGGTCTCCACGAACTCGCGCGCCTGGTCGAAGACGATCCGGGCTTGGTCCTTTGAGGCCGCGGCGACGTAGACCTCGGCTCCGTGCTCCCCTTGGGCCATGAGGCCGTAGAGGGCGATGGCCGACATCAACGTGGACTTCCCGTTCTTGCGGGGAACGCCGATCAGGGCCTCTCGATAGACGTTGCGGCCTTCCTCGTCTACGAGGTAGAGCTCATCGACTATCTCGCGCTGCCAAGGCTCGAACTCGAGCCGCTCGCCAGCCCAGCGTCCTTTTGTCTGCCGGATATGAGTCTGGACGAACTTCTCGACGCGCTCGCCGTAGCCCTTGAAAAACGCGGGTTCCCTCGCCGCTGTGACCACCTATGTCATCTCCCTAGACCTGGGTGAGCTCGGGCTTGCCGAGGCGGTCGTCCATCTCGGACGCCATCGAGCGAGCCTGGAGCTCCGCGAGGCCAAGACGGGTCCTGGCGACGGGAGTGAGGGCAAAGTGTTCGGCCAGCTTCAAGAACAGGTTGGTGGCGTCCTGCTCGAGCTTGATCGCCGGGTGGGCGATGATCTGACCCTGGGAGCCACGGGAAAAGTGCCCGTGCTTCTTGATGAGACGCTGGGCCTGGCGGACGCGCGCGTACTGAGTCGCGAGCTGCTCGAGGGCGGGAATATCGACCCGATCGAGGATGCCGACGTTGCACAGGCGTTCCACAGCGAAGACCCAGAAGTCGTGTGCCTCGGGATCGAGATGCTCGGGCGGCTCGATGATCTCCGCGGCGTCAGGCCGGCCTCCGACGAGCACGGGCTCGGGGATCGGCCGCTTGCCCGGGTTGCCCTGGCGAATCTTCTCCTCGACTGGAACGGGCTTGCGTCCTCGCATTGCTATTCGCCTGCCGCGAGCCTGTTCAGCTCCGCGAGCTCGGCATCCTCGCCTTTCGCATCGTCTATGGGCACTAGGGCCTTGGACATTGGCTTGTCGAGGCGCTCGAGCCAGATGCGGGCCGCGGTCACGTTGCCCGAAACAGCCGCTTGGTAGAGGGCTTCCTCCACGTGCTCAGTCGCCTCCTGCTCGGCCTTCCTGACAAGCTCCGCAAAGTCTTCATCCTCCTCAAGGAGGTCGAAGATCACGTTTCTTGGGAATCCGAGGGCCTCAGCAGCCGCTCCGGGTCGCATTCCGGCCCGGATGTGCTCGATTACCTCGTTCTGGGGGAACTTCTGGGTCAATTCGCTCCTATGGGCCAAAGGTACCCAGAATTCCCAAGGGGGGTCTTTATGGGTACCTATAAATCCGTTTTCGGACCCTCATGCTCGATGACAACGCCCCAATAGAGCATGATGCCTCGGATATACCGGAATTGGTCGATAACGCGCCATTCGGGACCGATTTCGGCCTCGAACCACGGCAAAACGTGCTTCGAGTACCAAAACGTCCACGCAAAACGTCGCTCATTCTGGATTCCGGCGCTTTTTCCGGCCTTGAAGCCCGTGGCCTCGTGAAATTCGCCGTCTGGGTGACGCCAGCGACCCTTGAAGGTGATGTTCATGCCCTGTCCGTCGGTGAAGAACATGACCATGCGCTCTGCCTTGGGCGCTGAGGCCCAAAACGAGCGAAAACTCGTGTAGGGGTAGCCATAAGCGTCGAAATCAGCGACGGAGATCGGGTCCTCGAGGCCCTTGAAGACCCAGGGGTCGCAATCGGCGACGCGAATCTCGGCGGTCGGGAGCCGATACGACGCGGTGGCGACCCGATCGGCGTCTAGGTCGGCGCCGTAGACCTGGCGGTCGTTGAGGAGGAGGACCGCCAGGTCTCCGTCACCGATGAACGGGACGTATGCCGCCCCGGGTAACGCCCATCGGAGGAGACGCTTACGTAAAAGAACTTTCCGGTAGAGGTCCGCGTGCTGCTTCGCGATGGCGGAACTCTGGTGTGCGGGCACGGTCCCATCCTTCGGGGTAGTCGCGGTAGATAGCACCGAGCGCGTCGATGCCCATTTCGGTGCGAGGGGCCGCGTTCTGCTTGAAGAAGAAAGCGGTCTCCCACACGGCGCAACGCAACTGGATGTCACGTGCCCATTGGAGGTCCATCGGGCGGTAGCCGGGGCCGGACTCGCCGCCGCAGATCAGCCACTCGATGTCGGTCAGGTCGAGCTCATCAACCGGGCCAATTGCGGGCTCGTAGGAGACGAAGTGGACGATAGCCGGCACCGATGTCAGAAGTGTGGCTCTCTCCACGACCCTGTTGTCCTCGATCGAGGTCCCGAGCCACACGTTCGGCCACCCCTCCCCCCAGTCCTCGGGAAGCATCCGCTCGAGGTTCTCCGGCCGCTTGGTCAGGAGCTGGAAGTCGAGCCAATGATTGTCCCGTATGAGGTCCCACAGGTCGTCACGCCATTCGTTCGGACCCGGGTAATCCTCGAATACATCCGCGAGGCTTGCCGTGAAGACCCGAAGCGGCGCTCCGCGGTCCCGTGCCTCCTTGTTCCACCGCGGCACCTTCGTCCACGGTCCTTTAGTCCGCTGCCGGACGCCATTGGCGCCCCAAAGTCCTGGCTTCCCCATCCGCTTCGTGATGAGGGTCTCGGCGTAGCAGTTCGTACAGCCCTGCGACACCTTGTGGCACCCCATCCAGGGGTTGAACGTGTTATCCGTCCACGCGATCAGCGATTTCTCGGCCAATGCTGCTGCTCCTTTCGTTCCTGCCGGGGGATGAAATTAGTATGCCCCTAGCTTAGCAAGCCTGCCCCCAAGCGCCGCGAGGGGTTAGCACTCGGGAGGCAAGGTCGAATCGGTGGCTCGAGGAAGGAGCAGCCAACCTCGAAACCACCGGACTCGACGCCACTCTCTTGGGTCTGCCCCTTCGGATCGCCGAACTCAGGCTAAGCCTGGTCGGCCACCCGTTCCCAACCACGGGAGGCGTCAGTCCAGAGAGCTAACGCGAAGAATAGCGCTGGAACGGACAGAACGCTAGTCCTCGAGATTCTCGACAGCCTTGATGAGATCGTTGGTCGCGTGAAGCAGGTGACCGATCACGAGTCCAAGGGTGTGCCAGTCACCCTTGCCGGCGTTGATGTCCGATAGAGCGACGAGCGCCTTGGCGACACGCGCCCCGGCCTCCTCGGTCTCCGGACTAGGACTCGTTGTCGATCGCTTCGATCAGCTCGATGGCGACGAATGCCACGACCAACGCGAGCAGGATGTAAAGGACGATGCGGACAGGTTCGCTCATGCTGCCACCATACACGCCTCGAGCTTGCGGCGGATCGCCTCGAGCTGCTTCTCGCGTGCGCGGTCATTCCGCCAGCGGTCGATGGCCCGGAGCTCGTCCCTGATGTCGATATGGCGCCGCCAGGCCTCCTTGCGGAGAAGGTGGAGCTGCATATCGAATGAGAGCAACCGGATCGCGTTCCAGCGCCGCTCGCGGAATTCCGCGTCTCGGTAATGCGCTGCCTCGGTGAGCTGTGTCTGCGTCACGCTGTCTACGGCCTCAGGTTCATCCGGAAGGGCGCGCATGGGGTGATCTACATATGCCCCTTGGCGACCAGCGACAACCGCGCTCGTCAGGAGGCGAGGGATGTGGGTCTCGTCCAGGCAGAAGCGGATGACCCAGAACTTCGTCTCCGCCGGCGGCTCGCCCAGCTCGAGACGGAGCTCGTCCGCGTCGGTGTAACCCTCGGCCTCAGCATCAGAGTCCGTAAGGGTGGCGAGGGTGGTCGTCCATCGGGCGGTCACGAGGACGCGGCATGCCCGGATGGGTTCAGAACGAGGGAGACCCTCGGACGTAAATCCAAGGGCCTCATTCGGCTCGCGATATGTGATCGGGACCGTGACCTCGGGGAGGGGCGCTCGGAGAGACCGGGAGACCCGGTGCTGGACCTTTCGCCCATCCGCAATTCGCTTCGCGTCGCGACTGCTAACGATCAACCGGATACCTCATAGTCGGCACGGTAAAGCACCGTACCGGACGGAATCCGCGCGCGTGGACTGATTCGCCCGGTCGGGGGCCAGGTGAGAAACCATTGACCTGACCCCCGACCCGGCGAACCGGGTCCCTCCTAGCTCATCACGCCGTACGAGGCGTTGGTCGTCTCGAACTGGCGCTTCCACCCCCAGTCGTCATCCACGTAGGTCTGGTACTCGGTGGTGTCGAGCGAGACCACGACCTCGATGTCCATTTCGAGCATCGCGATCGCCCGGTCGTAGTCCTCGGTGTGATCCTCGGGCTGGATCAGGCCGATATTGACCTTGAACGGCTTGCCAGCCTTCGCCTTCTCGAGGTTCTTCTCGAGCTGCGAGATGCACTCCTTCTGGTACGCAGCCCACGCCTTCTCGAACGTCTCACGATGCGACTCGCGATTCTTCTTGAGAATCTCGAGCAGCTCGCCCTTATCGACGGTGATCTTCCTCATGGTGTGTCCTCCTTCTGTGTTGTCGGCTTGGCCTTGCGCTTCTTGGCGACGACGCGGAGCCTCTCGCAAAGGAGGGCGGCGAGCGGGCTGCCCATGCCCGACCCGGCGCTCCCGGTCACGATGGACTCCGACATACCCTGTGCCTTCTTGATCTCGGTAGCCGGCACGAGCTTCTGGAGACGCTCGATCTGCTCCTCGGTGAACTCGGAGTCATACCCCGCGAGGCAGAACAGGGTCAGCGCACCGAGCCAGTGGTTCGTCACCGACTGCGGTTCGTCGTACCACATCTCCGCCATCGTCAACGTCCGGTTGAGCAGGTCGGCCCCGCCCGCGCGGTAGATCGAGCGCAGGGTCGCGACCGCCTCGATCCTCGTTGAGACCCACGTGGTCTTGCGGTTCTTGCCGATCTCGAACTTGTGCTCCTCGACGATCTTCTTGATGTCGATGGCAACCTCATCGCCGGCGTTGACCTCGTTCAGGAACACCTCGATGCCCGAGACGGAGCGCTGGTCACGATCCATCTTGAGCTTGAGCTGGTTTCGCTCCATCTTCGAGAGGCCGCCCGTGACCGGGGTGACGTCCAGGACCCCGACTGCACGGGGGTCCCAGTTCTTCGCGATCCTCCGGACCTTGCCCGGGGTGTAGGCCCACTCGAACTGCGACTCCTCGTCCACTACGAGGTCCTCGACAGGAATCTCGTAGAGGCCAAGGCGTCCATTCGCGTGGACATTGCACCTCAGAGCCTCGATCCCGGCCAGCTTCGCTGCTTCGGTGCGATGCCGGCCACGGATGACGGCGAACTTCTGGCCCTTATCCAACGACTTCATCGGTTCCTCCTTTGCTGTGTCGCCCACCACCACGCGAGCCGCGCGACCCCCGTAAGGATCGCGACGGTCGCGGTGGCGATAGGCGCGTATGTTGCGACGGTCCTCATCGGCCGCCGACGTTGAGACCCAGACCCTGAGCCGAGGCGTCGATCACGCAGGTGGCGCCGCTATCGCAGGCCTCCGCGTAAATCTTCGCCAGCTCGACCGCTGCGGCTCCCGGAGTATCGAGTGCCTCAGCCGTTTCACGGATGCGCTGCGCCTCGAACTTGGCCGACTCGGCCCTCGCCCTCTGCGTAGAGACATCTGCGAACGCGGCCTGCGCCGTGTTGATCTTCGTCTGCACATCCTCGGGCAAACGGACCCGCTCGATGTTCACCTGGAAGTCCTGGAGGTACGGCCCTCCGAGGGCATCTTCCATCCTCGTTGCGAGCTTGTCTTCGACCGCGGTGGCGACCTGCTCGAAGTTGCCGCTCGCGTCCTCCACTTCCCCATCGACCGATCCGTTCCCGGTCGTGTTCTGCTGGATCAGCGCGCAGCTCGAGACGAGCTCAGCGCAGTCCAGGCCACCGATCTCCTCGCGGAAGGTGGAGACGAGAACGGGCCGGACCTGAGCGTTCAGGAACAAGTCCCACCCGCCTTCCTCCCAGACGTACTTGTCACCGAACTTCCGGTTCCCGAACCGCTGGTCGAACTCCTCGAGGTTGGGATCGTCTTCCTCTCCGGTGAACCCGGTGTGGAAGTTGGTCGTGCCCTCGATCTGGACCTGCACCCCATCCTTGGTGGGGACCTCTACCTCGGCCTCGGAGTTGTCCGCGTCAGCCGCTCCGGGGCGGATCGTGTAGTAGCGCTGCTCGGATTCATGGATGTACTTACGCCACGTGGAGTAGAGGCCGGGAATCTGCCACGAGCTCGAGGGGCCGACGACCATGCGCTGGTCCTTCGAGTCGAACGGGCCGCCGTTATAGACGACCGCGACCTCGGTGGGTCCGGTCCTATCCGCCGATTTGATCGCGCCGCACCCGACTCCGATCAGGGTCACGACAGCCACGAATGCAACCGCGGCCATGATGACCCTGACCCACGGGAACGCCGGCGGTCCTCCTTCATCATCTGGCTCGTAGTTCCCGAGCCTTCGCAAACTGAACGGGTCTGACATTGCTGCTCCTTTGTTGGTTTCGATTCGCCCGGTGGGGGGCCGCTTGACTGAGACTCGCGACCCCCCACCCGGCGAACCGGGTCCTAGCGGGTTTAGCTCTGGTCGGCGATGTCGGTCACATGCGTGTCACGCAGGTCCTCGATCGCGGCCAGGAGATCGTCAATCGGAATCTCCACGAAGCTCGAGCTGTCCCTCGGGGACACCTTGAGTCCGATCGACTCGATCTGATTCGCGGTCCCCTCCACCGTGCGGACCAACTCGACCGAGCCGCGGTGAATCTCCTCGATCCCGGAACCCTTGTCCCGGGGCACGCCTTCCTTGCGCTCGAGGGTGATCTTCTTCTTCGAGGTAACGGCCTTCGTTGTCTTCGTGCTGCTGCTGCCTTCCATACTTCCTCCTCTTTCTGAGAGTGCTCGGAGCCCTAGCTCCCTGATCCATTTCGGCACCCAACGCGAGCGCTTAGCGCGTGCGGGCAACGGCGATGTGATGGTCGCCGGCGTCCACGTGGCCGCACTCGTAATCGGCTGGTTGTAGGTCCAGTCCACCGTGTACCGGGTCTGGTTCGTCATGTAGTTGTTCGGACTCATGCTGCTCCTTAGACGTCAGCCGCGAGCGTGTCCTCGAACACGACCCTGACCAAAGCCGGGTTGCCCTGAACGAGGTTGCAGACGGCATGAAATCCGTTCACGCAGTCGGCCTTGTTCTTGTAGCCCTCACCGCCGTCGGCGAGAGGCTCGTGGTTCGCGGCCTCGAGGCGCCAACGCCACTCGCCGGCCGCGTCGATGTAGTACGTGATAGTGCCCATGCTGCTCCTTTGTTTATGGCTCTACGAATCGTCCGAGTTCGGCGTTCTTCTTCACGACCTCCTGGACTTCCCTCGGAACACCGAGCCGAGTGGCGGCCTCCATCGCAGCGGCGACTAGGCCGTTGAAATCGTCCTTGTCCTCCTCGGCGGCACGCTGCTCTGCAACGTGCGCCATGCCGAGGACGATCAGGACCTCATCAACGTCATCGGTGCTCTCGAGGATCGAGTGCAGCTCTGTCATCGCGGCTTCGTCTGTCACGAGACCGGATAGCCGTAGCGGCGCATCGACGTCACCATGTTCTTGCGAGCGCGCCGATCAGAGGTCGAGCTCGCGATGATGACGGGCTGCTTGCCACGTTGGCTCAGGCGGAAATGCCCGCCCCCGGTCTGCTCGAGAACGGCACCCCCTCGTATCGCCGGCTCGAGCAGCTTCTGGACTTCCTTGTCCGGATGCCTCGTCCGCTGGACGGCCTGTCCCGTCGATCGCGGGATCGGCGCCGTCTTGGCGGCATCCTCGGCGATCTTGCGGGTGTCCTCTCGGAACGTCGGCCTCGAGGTCGGGCCTGCGGGCCGGGTCTTGTACGCGAACTGCGCGGCGACGCCCGGGTTGCCCTCGGACACCTTCTCGATCAGCCCGCTTCGGAGCGCCGACTTCATGTACGGGACCGCACCGTTGCGACCCAGGTGGAGCGCGTTCTCGGCATCCTGCATCGTGAAGGTGCCGCCGTCGATGTAGTTGGCGACCACCCAGTCACGGAGTTGCTTCTGGCGCTCCTCCGCGGTCGTTCGCTTCTTGCCCGTGTACGCATAGAGCTTCGGCGGCTGGCCGATGCTGCCGTCGCGCTCCTTCCGCCCGGCCTCCTTGATGAACCGGGTCTTGACCGCCTTCTCGATGTAGGGCGAGATGCTCGAGACGTTCCTCATGCCCATCGCATCAGCGGCCTGGCGACGGGTAAACGTCTCGGTCTGCTCCTGAATCCAGGAACGGAACTTGTCGTAGACGCCATCGAACGAGCGCACCTTGCCCCGTTGCGATTCCTTCTTGTCCTTCTCCGGCTCCGGCTCCGGTTCTGGCTCGGGTGGAGTCGGTTCTGGTTTCGGTACTGGCACGGTTGGTGCTGGAGGGGTCGCGACCTCTGACGCCGGCGCCTCCTCCTCGTCTAGTACGACCGAAATTCGGATCAAGCTGGACCCGATCTCGTTTAGGACTCGTGAGAGTTTCCTCTCGTTCATCGCTGCTCCTTCTGTTCGCCCGGGAAAACTGAGGCCCGGGAATGGTTGGTATGCGTAAAGGTTAGCAGGATGCGCCGGGCATGCGCCCCCGGGCACAATTTGCTCGTATCAGCTCGAGCCTACGCCGGCAAGGACCCGAAAAGGCCTTCTGCGGTCCCCCTGTCCACGCGCATGGACCCTCCTCGAGGGCCTTCTCGCCACAACGTCGTATTTTCGCGGAGGTTTGAGGTCGCG
>Ga0190270_10000757_pt1 | contig 14495 bp, 8 predicted proteins | sample Popmic320T_FD_133748 | JGI IMG/M metagenome (GOLD analysis project Ga0190270, IMG submission 133748) | Populus adjacent soil microbial communities from riparian zone of Weber River, Utah, USA - 320 T | ecosystem: Environmental > Terrestrial > Soil > Riparian zone | place: USA: Utah | collected... | reverse complement strand
TCCAATAGCGTTTTTTCTTTTGCTCGGATCGGTTCTGGCGTTGGCGCCGGATCACGGTCAGACGAGGGCTACCGATTCGGGCGAGGTTACCAATCAGATCAACAGAACGGTCACGCTGGCGCCGGGGGCGAACGTCAAGATTCAGAGCATCAACGGCCTGGTTTCGGTCGAGACCTGGGACGGCGACCGGGCCGAGATCAACATCACCGTTCGGGCTTCGGACATCGCGGCGATGGAGCGCCAGCCCATAATCATCGAGGCCACGCCCAACAGCCTGATGATCCATGTCGAGGAAGACAAGGAAGGCCGGAGGCGAGGAGGGGATCGCGGGTGGGTGCGTCATGAGGCGCGGTTGAAGTTGCCGAAGAGCGTCAACCTGAAAGTATCTTCGGTGAACGGCAAAGTTGACGTCGGGGCGATTACAGGCGAAGTGGGCGTCAACAGCGTCAACGGCGGAGTCGTAGTCGCCCAGGCGGGAACGGCCACGCAATTGAGCAGCATCAACGGGGGCATTTCGGTCTCGCTGCTGCGTCTGGGCGAGGGCGGGTTGCGAGTCCACAGCGTCAACGGCGGCGTCAAAATAGGCCTGCCGTCCGAGACCAGCGCCGAGATTGACGTTCACAGCATCAACGGGGGCATCAAATCCGACCTGCCGATCACCGTCATCGGCGAGATGAAGCATGGCCAGTTGCGCGGACGCGTCGGCGACGGCGGCCCGCCGATCACCATCACCAGCGTCAACGGCGGGGTCACGCTGCAAAGAAATTGACTGTGCGCGACCACGGCCCCGCTTCGCTCATTTTTTATGGAACTTTTTGACGTTCGCGCAGTCTTTAAATAACCAGGAATAAGTTGGCGCCCCAAATTCCGAGAGGAGTGCAAGGCGCCTTTATTCTGGCGTTCTATGTATTGTCCGCCCCCATACATTTGCTGGAACTTTAGCTGTACCGACGCGTAACTAGGAATGTCGAACCACAAAATAATTTTCACCTGAAGATGTTGTTATGCGATGTTGACATGATATTGACCCCCCAAGAGACACAAGTTCGCCCGGACAGACTCAATGATTGAAATTTCCCTGTCTCGGTTTTGAAACTCAATAATCCCGGAAACGGACACCCAACGGTTCCTCAAGGTCATTGCCACTAAATCAAATTCACCATTTGCAACACTTAGGTTGTTAGCCAGAGCTGGCACAGCAGTTGTTCTTAGCAAAGTCAGATTCGACGGTAAATCAATTATTAAATTTTTGGTAGTTGAAAAAAATCACTCAACTCGAGTCAACTAAGAAAGCAATACTCAGGTATAACTGAGGGAGGTAGGAAAAAAATGGCCACTGAAGCAGTAGAAAAGGCGCTTGAACGTACGTCATTGAAGCCACGTCCGGCGTTAACCCTGGTCGGTTCTCCGCGCGTGCTACCCCTGGAAAACTACGATTGTTTTATCGGCGTGAGCGTGAACGTCTCCGCGCTCAAGCAATTCATCAGCGTGCAGGCGATGGCGCACACTCCGACGCTGATCATCAGCGAGCGGGGTTTGAGGCAGGAGCAGATCGCGCGGGCGCTGCATAACGCGAGCGAGAATGCGGCGCAACCCTTTTTCGCCGTCAACGCGCACAGTCTGAGCGGCGACGCGCTGCACAATCTCTTATTCGGGACTCGCGGGATGATCGAAACCTGCGGGCGCGGCACGATTTATGTCAACGAACTGACGCGACTGCCGGCGCTGTTGCAGCAGCGCTTCGCCGCTCACATCGAGGAGCAGCGCTGGCGCGCCAATTCGGGCAGACATCAAGGGCCGCGTCTGATCTTCGCGACCGAATGTAATCCGTCCGAGATCAAGGCCGAGAACCGAATCGCATACGGCCTGGTCGAAATGCTGCGCCCGTCCGGTTTCACGATCAAACCGCTGCGCGAACGCAGCGAAGACGTTCCTTATCTGGCCCGGCGTCTGGCTGAAAGAATCTCCAAGCGCCTGGGCAAAGGCCCGCACGAAATCACTTCCGGCGCGCTGAAGATGCTCTCAGATTATCCCTGGGAAGGGAACATTGACGAACTAGAAGCCGCGTTGGAAAGCGCCATCGGCGCGACCCAGCCGCAATTGATCGACGAAGCGTTGCTCCCGTCGCGCATTCGCTACGCCGCGTTGAAAGCCATCCCGTTTAGCGGAATCGATTTGCCACAGATGGTTGACGACTTCGAACGCGGCCTGATCGATACCGCCCTCCGCCAGACCAACAACAACCAAACCAAAGCCGCCACGCTCCTCGGACTGCGAGTCCAGACCCTCAACATGAAATTAAAGAGGTTCAAGGAGAAGGATGAAGATGGTGAAGAGGCGCCGGAATGAAGGGGTGAAAGGGTGAAGGGGCGCCGAAATGATTCAGGCGCCCCTTCGCCCCTTCACAAAGAAGGCTCGGCCACGAAACGATACCCCACTCCGCGCACAGTCAGCAGGTGGCTTGGGGTTGAAGGGTCGTCTTCGATGTAGCGTCTCAGCCGGACGATGAAATTGTCTATCGCGCGCGTGTCGGTGTCTTCGCGCAGTCCCCAGACGTCTTCTAGCAGTTTTTGTCGAGAGACCGCCTGACCTTCATGTTTGACCAGGTAGCGCAACAGTTCGGCCTCCATCAATGTCAATTGCACGGCGCCACGGCCCGCCTTGATGAGTTGGAGTTTTGAGAAATCAATCGTCTTATCTGAAAAGTCGAAGACCTCGACGCCCGCGCTTTGGGCGGCGGTTTGGGACAGGCGCAGCCATTCGCGCCGCCGTAGTAATCCGCTCAAACGCGCGATCAGAATCGCCAATTCGAACGGCTTCGACACGTAATCATCGGCGCCGGCTTCGAAGCCTCGCAGGACGTCTTCGGGGCGGCTGCGGGCGGTCAGCATCATGATTGGAACGTATTGGCCAGCCTCGCGCAATTCGCGCGCGACCTCGAAGCCGTCTTTGCCGGGCAACATGACGTCGAGCGCCACGGCGTCGTAGCGCCCCGGGTTTCGCGTCAGCAGCTCGAGCGCGGTCTCGCCGTCGCCTGCCAACTCTACCTCGTAACCTTCGGCCTCGAGGTTGAATTTCAGTCCTTCGGCCAGATGCTGCTCGTCCTCAACGATCAAAACAACACTCATCGCTCTTTCAACTCTTCGACGCGCGGCAGCGCGATTGTGAAGACGCTGCCCATCCCCTCGCCCTCGCTCTCGGCAAAAGTCTTGCCGCCGTGTTTGCTGACGATGGAACGGACGATGAAGAGTCCCAGCCCGGCGCCTTTGACCCGCGTCGCGCCCCGGCGGGGCGCGCGGTAGAATCGGTTGAATATGCGTTTCAATTCGTCGCGGGGAACGCCCATGCCGCGGTCAGTCACTCGCACCGCTACCCGTTTGTCGCCCGTCGCCGCAACCTCGACCGACACGTCGACCTTTCCGTCGGAATATTTGATCGCGTTGTCGATCAGATTCGAGATGGCCGCGCGCAACTCGTCGACGTCGCCCAAGATAATCGGGCGCCCGCCTCCGCCCAGTGATTCGACGAACCGCAGCGCCTCTTCGTCCAGGCGCCACCGCGTGCGCGCAAGATCCAGACACTCCCGCGTCAATTCGCCGAGGTCGATCACTGTCTTATGGATGTGACGGCGGCGGTGGCCGGTGCGGCTCGCGCGCAGCACCTGTTCGACGGTGTGGAAAAGGCGGTCGCAGTCGTCGAGCATGACCTGGTAGAACTCCTTGCGCTTAACCTCGTCCACTCTCCGCGTCTGCAGCGTCTCCAGGTAGAGCCGGATCGAGGCGATCGGGGTCTTCAACTCATGCGTGACGGCGTTGATGAAACTGTTGTGCTGCTCGTTACGGCGGATTTCGCGCACCAGGAAGATCGTGTTCAAAACCAGACCTGCGATGATAAGTACGAAGAAGATGACGCCGAAGACCAGCATCGCCACCTGCCGCCAGTGAAAAACCACCCAGACGGAATTGAGCGCCAACGCCAGGGCGACCAGACATGCCCCGAGCGCGATGGAGAAATAGACCGATTTGCGATTACTCTGAATGCGCATCGTCAAATTTTCATTGTCGCCGCAGATCTGTCCGCGACGATATGAACGACCCCACAAGCATTTTAAGCGATCCTGACGCATGGCGCGAATTGGCGACATCAGCTAAGGGAAAGCCCGATTGGATGCCAACAATCAAAAAATCGCGCGAGCCGAGAAATTAACTTGTTATATGTCCTCTCTTTTGTAGTTTACGCTGCCGTTTGGGAACCGGTTAATGTCCATCGCGCCTCCGGCGCTGAAGGAGTTCGCCAGCAGTATCAGAATTGCGTGAGAGCCAATTCTTCATGCTTGTTGACAGGAGAGCTGACGATACATGGGGCCACGTCATCAGCCTGGTTGAGATGAATGGAGGCGCTGCTGTAGAACCGGCCTGAAGAAGTCGCTACACAGTCGCCGCGCCGCTGCGAACATCAAGGGAGTTCTTATGGTTAACGAAGCCAGGTTGACGGCCATTTATGAAGAGGCGGAAGGGAGCGGATATATCGGCTACATCGCCGAACTGCATGGCGTCAACACGCAGGGAGAAACGTTGGATGAGGCGCCCGAGAGTTTGCTTGAGGCTATGCGGATGATTCTTGAAGCAAATCGCGAAGAAGCCGAAAGCCGGTTGTCCGTAAGGCTTCGGTAAGCCAGCTTAACTAAAGACCAACCGTGTCCTTTCGGGGGCTGGGATAGACATGACGATAAATTGGACAATCCTGGCTCCCGAAAGGACACCCTTAATTGCTTCCCAGGGATCGTCGGCGCTCGCGTCATCCGGACGAGCGTCTGGCGGTGGGTCCGTCGCTGTTTACAGTCCAAACGGTTCCGTCACTCGTCTGGCCAGATCATCTACAGTCATCGTGGGGTCAACCTCAATGGTGTTCAGTTCCAGACGCTTCGCTTCCTCGTAGAGGCGGTGGGTGAACATGGCATCGCGCTCGAGCAAGTTGCGGAGGGCCCGCTCAGGGTCGCTTGTTTTTCCGAGAAATCCCCATTCCGGCCCCCCCCGACTATCGATCACAGCTTGACGGAACTCGGGAGTCGGGAGAAGCCAAACAGCGTGACTACGCATGGCGAGGAGAGGCTTTACGAGGTGTGGCGCTAGTCGGAAGCCCTCGGCGATCACACCAGGTTTCTTGGGCAGGCGAAGGATGTCTTCGATAATCATGCTGAAGCCCTCTCCCCGGAACCAGTGGAATGTCTCAAGCATGGCTTTCGGGGATCGGTTCACCCATCTCTCGTCCATGTCCATCGCCATGAACTGATGCAGAAACGGGCAGCGCTCAGGTGTGCTCCGCCTGGAGTGATCCTCCATCACGTCGTCGGTCGCGTAGAGCTGTAGATCATGCTCAGCCGCAATGCGACGAGCGATTGTCGATTTGCCGGCGCCGCTCCCGCCACCGATCCAGTAGACGTGCCGGAACTGCTCCTGAAGCGCTTCGGTGTCGGCAGTCAGCTCGTGTCGTTCAGTTTCCATCCTTCAACAGATGAACCGCACAGATTTGATTCACCATCTCGAAGCGCATGGCTGTGCGCTGCGGTGAGAGGGTAAAAAGCATACGATCTACCACAACCCGGCCAACGGCGCGTTCTCCACTATTCCATGACATCGTGTCATCAAGAAGTTTCTCGTCCATAAAATCTGTGACGATCTGGGCGCGCCGGCCATAGTGTCAACGCGTCACCGAAAATCACGGATCGTCTATCAACCCCGCTTCGCGGCATTCTTCGAGCTTACGATAAAGCGTCTTGCGGTCAAGCCCGAGCATCTCAGCCGCGCGCGACTTGTTGCCGCCGGCGCGACGCAAAGTTTCGGCCACATAGGTTTGCTCCAATTGGCGGAGCGTCATCTGGCTTTCCCGCGCCTGACTCAAGACGGAGGTCGCGGTCCCCCCAGAGCGCAGCCGCTCCGGCAAATCGTCCGGCGCGAGCGAAGCGCCTCGGGCCATCGCCGCGGCGCGCTCGATCACGTTTTCGAGTTCCCGCACGTTGCCCGGCCAGGAATAAGCCGTGAGCAGCGCAAGGGCCTCCGCTGAGACTTCGAGCGCCGGCTCGCCGGAAGCCTCGGCGTATCTGGAGATGAAGTTTTCGATCAGCAGCGGAATGTCGAACGGGCGTCTGCGCAGCGGAGGAATGTTCAATTGGATCACGTTCAGGCGCCAGTAAAGGTCTTCGCGGAATTTGCCCGTCCTCACCTCGTTCTCAAGATCGCGATTGGTCGCCGCCACCACTCGGGCCTTCACCTGGCGTTCGCGGTCGGAGCCGACTCGCCGCGACGCGCCGTCCTGCAAAACGCGCAGCAGCTTCGGCTGCATTGGCAAAGGCAGGTCGCCGATCTCGTCGAGAAAGATCGTGCCGCCGTCGGCCGCCTCAAATAACCCGGGCCGGGCCCCTTTGGAGCCGGTGAAGGCGCCGTCGATGTGTCCGAACAATTCCGACTCGATCAACTCCGCCGGAATCGCCGCGCAATTGACCGGCACGAAAGCGCCGCCGCGCCCCGACGCGTCGTGAATTGCGCGGGCGACGAGTTCCTTGCCAGTGCCTGACTCGCCGGCGATGAGCACGGTGCTCGGACCGCGCGCCGCCTTGGCGATCTGCTCGAATAAATCGCGGATCGGTTTTGATGCGCCGATAATGCGGGACGGCGTTGAAGACAATTCCCGCCGCAACCGCGCCTGCTCGCGCCGCGGCGCGCTGTGCTCCAGCGCCTTCGCAACCAGTCCCAGCAACTTCTCCTTGTTGAAGGGTTTGGTCATGTATTGAAAGGCGCCGGCCTTCACCATGCCGACCGCCTGCTCGACGGAGCCGAAGGCCGTGATGACGATTACCGGAGTTTCGCCGCGACGCGCGCGGACGGCGGCCAGAATCTCGTGCCCGGTCACCTCCGGCATCTGCACGTCGGTGATGACCAGATCAATAAACTCGTGGTCGTTATCAATGTGCTTAAGCGCAACGCGCCCGTCCGCCGCCGTGAGCGTCTCATAGCCCGCTTCCTCCAGCAGGAGTTTCATCAGGTCGCGCATGTCATCGCTGTCCTCGACGATCAGCGCCCGAATATTTCTGACGTTTTGCGCGCTCATTGAATCTTCATTTATCTTTTGATTTATCATAGGGCTAGAAGTACGACAATAAGCCCGACGCCACATTCTTCTCAAGAGGTTGTCCCGAGCGACTCGTCTGAATCTGGGCGGCCAGTCGTTTCTGTGAAGCTGTTATCGTAACCTCGAGGAATGCGGATTGAGGATTACAGAGGTGATGAAGTGAATGGGTGAAAGGGTGATTCAATTTTCCGACCACCCCTTCACCCTCTCACCGTTTCCTTCATTCAATCCGCAATCCGCAATCCGCAATCCGCAATCCGCAATCCGCAATCCGCAATCCGCAATCAGTGGCCGAACCTTCCGGTAATGCCGGCGATTGCGTGCGCCAGCTCCGCCGCGTTCACCGGCTTGGGCATGTGTATCTGGAAGCCCGCGGCCAGCGCCTGCACGCGATCTTTGGTTCGACTGTAAGCCGTCAACGCAATCGCCGGAATCCGCCCACCCTGTTCCGGCTCCATCGCCCGCACCCGGCGTATCAGGCTGTAGCCGTCTTCTCCCGGCATGGCGATGTCCGACACGATCAGGTCGGGGCGAGGCTTCTGTCGCGCCAGCGCATCCATCGCCGCTTCCGCCGAAGGCGCCGCGATCACGTCGGCGCCGTATTGCTGCAACCTGATCGCCAGTAAGTCACGCGCGTCGGCCTCATCATCCACCACCAGGATACGCAAACCGGCGAGGTTGGGCTGGTCGCTCGCGTCAAGCGTTTTACCGTTCTCGGCCGCATTCATTTCCGAGATCGCCCGGCTTCCCGACCGCGTGGGTAAAGTAACGGTGAAAGTGGCGCCTTGTCCCTCACCCGCGCTCTCGGCTTTGATCGCGCCGCCATGCATCTCGACAAGGCGCTCGGCGAGCGCCAGGCCGACGCCCAGCCCGCCCTGACGCCGCGCGCTCGATGAGTCGGCCTGGCGGAAGGGGTCAAAGACGTAAGGCAGGAAATCGGGGGTGATGCCTTTGCCCGTATCGCTCACGATGATCCTCGCTTCCGCCTCGCAGCGCTCCATCCGCGCCACGACGCGCCCTCCGGGCTCGGTGAATTTGATCGCGTTGGAGAGCAGGTTCCAGAAGACCTGTTGCAGACGGTTAGCGTCGCCCAGGATCGGCCCCGGCGCCGAGTCGAAAGCCACGATCAACTCGATGTCTTTGGCCTCGGCCGTCGGGCGTACGACGTCGAGCGATTCCTCGAGGATCGCGTCGAGGTAGAGCGGTTGCGCTTCGATGCTCAGCTTGCCGCTCAAAATACGCGCCGTGTCGAGCAGATCTTCGATCAATTTGCTTTGGAGCTCGGCGTTGCGCTCGATGGTCTGGAGCGCGCGTTCGTAGATTGGATCGCCCGGGCGCCGCGACCGTAACACCTCGGCCCAACCCAGCATGGCGCTCAGCGGCGTGCGCAGTTCGTGCGAGACGACGGCGAGAAATTCGTCTTTCGCCCGCGCGTTCGCTTCGGCCTCGGCCCGCGCGGCCTGTTCGCGCGCCAGCGCTTCCAAAACCTGACTCATGCGCTCGTCGTTTTGCTCGACGAATTCGGCAACCCGGCACGACACGCGGCGCGCCTGCCCGTTTTCATCGCGCTCGATCAACCCCACTTCGCAGACCGTCTGGTAGTCGCCGCTGCGATGGCGCAACCGGTACACGGCCTGATAGCCCTCCTCCTCACTCTCCAGAGCCGCCGAGACGAGCCCCTGCGCTTTTGCCCGGTCTTCTGGATGGATTAACTCTACCCAGTCGTCGTGGCTGAAACCTGCCGCGGGCGGGGTATAACCCAGCAAGACGGCGGCGGCGCGCAAGCGACCGATTCGGTTACTCTTTATGCGCCATTGATAGATCACGAACCTTCTCCTATTAAGTCGATCTTCCGGTCAAACTGGCGATACTCACCAGCAGTTCATAAAGCTCAATCGGTTTGGGCAGATGCATCCGAAAGCCGGCGGCGAGGGCGCGGAGGCGATCTTCGTCTCTGGCGTAAGCGGTTATCGCTATGACAGGCGTCTTGATCCCCTGGCCATGCATGCGCCGGATCAGCTCGTAACCGCCGCCGTCGGGCATCGCGATGTCGGCGACCACGATTTCTGGGCGCCAAGCGGTCATAATCTCCATCGCCTCGGTTATTTCGCCGGCGGTTCGAACTTCAGCCTCTTTCAGTGAGAGGGCGGCGGCCAGCAACTCCCGCTGGTCGGCCTCGTCGTCGACCACCAAGGCGCGCAATCCTGACAGCTTAGGCGCCGAATCCGGCACGTCGACTTGATGATTCGTCGGAGACTTCGAAGTCAACTCGTACTTGGGATCATAAAGAAGCGGCAGCCTGACTCTGAAAGTCGCGCCCTCGCCCAGGCCGGCGCTCTCGACGTTTACAGCCCCGCCATGCATCTCCACCAGGCTCCGCACAATGGCCAGGCCCAATCCCAACCCGCCGTGCCTTCTGGTGATGCTGCCGTCGGCCTGACGAAACCGGTCGAAGACAAAGGGCAGGAATTCGGGGGCAATTCCGATGCCTGTGTCAACCACTTCGATTTCGGCCTGCCCGTTAACGCGCCTGAGGCGAACTTTCACTTCGCCTTCTGGATGTGTGAACTTGACCGCGTTGTGGACCAGGTTCCAGATCACCTGCTGGAACCTGTTGCGGTCGAGCCGGAACAGGTCCTCCACGGGATCGAGGTCGGTTCGCAAACTCACCCCCTTGGCCTCCGCCGTCGGGCGAACCGATTCGACCGCTGTCTCGATAACCGAGGCGAGTTCGGTCGGCTCGAGGTCCAGGGCCAAATTGTTGGTGATGATGGACGAAACATCGAGCAGGTCATCGACCAGTTTTTTCTGCGTGCGCGCGTTGCGCTCGACGGTCTCCAGTGCGCGCTCTTTGCTCGGCTCGTCGAGACGCCCTTCCCTTGCGAGCGTGACCCAGCCGAGCATGGCGTTGAGCGGAGCGCGCAACTCGTGCGATACGGTGGCGAGAAATTCATCCTTCAGGCGGTTGGCCTCTTCGGCCTCGGCCTGCGCCGCCTGCGCGCGCGCGAGCATCTCGGCGCGCTCGCTCTCGGCGCGCTTGCGGTCGGCGATCTCCTGCTCCAACGCGGCGGCGTGGCGCTGCAGGTCGGCGTAGAGCCGCGCGTTTTCGTAAAAGACGACGGCCTGGGTCAGCGTGACGGTGAATCGCTCGTCAGCCTCGCTGAATGCGGGCGCGCCGATCTTCTCGGCCAGGAAGAGCCATCCGCGGACCTTATCCGGAGCGCCCTGTCGCAAGATGGGCGCTCCGACGAACGATTTGATGGGCTCCTGTTCCGGCAGGATGCGCAGCCCGTTCGCCCCGGAAAGGCGGAGCGACCTGGCGTCTTTGAATTGCTGCTTGAGGAAGCGTTGACAGGTCTGTGGGACGCTGGCATTGACAGCCTCTGAGCGGTCATAACCGCTGGTGAAGAAGTGACGCAGCGTGACGCCGTCATCCTCCAGAATGCCGACCGTGGCGCGGCGCGCGCCCAAGATCTCGCGCGCCGCGTCGCAGAACTTCTTGAGCACCCGCTCCGGGTTCCGCTCCGCCGCCAACCGCTGCCCCAGTTCGATCAGCCGCGAGAGGCGCTGAAGGTTGGCGTTTTCAATCTCAATGTTCTGCTCGCGCAGCAGCTCGGCCTGCCGTTTGATCTGCTCAGTCTTCCGGTAGAGTTCGACGAAGACCGCGACCTTCGATTTCAGCGACTCCGGCTCGATCGGCTTGATGATGTAATCAACCGCGCCCAAGCTGTACCCTTGCGAGATGTGCGAATCGCCCGCGCTGTCATACGCCGTCAGGAAGATGATAGGGACGCTCCGGGTCCGTTCGCGCCCGCGGATCAGCGCCGCCGTCTCAAGCCCGCTGATGCTCGGCATGTGCACGTCCAGCAGAATGACGGCGGCGTCCTCGTCGAGCAGAAACCTCAGCGCCTCTTCGCCCGAAGAGGCCCTCACCAGATTGCGGTCCGGGGCGTGCAGTATTGTTTCCAGCGCCAGCAGATTGCTGGGGTTGTCATCCACGATCAGGATGTTGACCTTCTGGTTCCCGTTTTCCATGTTCTTCATTGTTCATTGTTCATTTGTCATTGTTCATCGTTCATTTTCATTTTCATTTGTCATTGCCTTGCGGGCCATTTGACCAGTGACCGATGACAAATGAACAATGACAAATGAACAATGACAAATGAACAATTAAACACCGACCCCTTTGCGCCGACTAAGCCATACGCGCAGCATCGAGAGTAGTTGGTCCAGGTCGAGCGGCTTGGAGATGTAATCGGAGGCGCCGGCCTCGATACACTTGTCGCGGTCGACCTTCATCGCCCTGGCGGTCAGGGCGATGATCGGCAGATCTTCGATCCGCTCGATCCGCCGGATGGTCCGTATCGTCTCGTAGCCGTCCATCTCCGGCATCATAATGTCCATCAGGACCAGGTCTATGTCGAGACTTTTGGTGAGCGTCTCGATGCACGCGCGCCCGTTCTCCGCGCGCACGACCTTTATGTCGTAGGCTTCGAGCGCGCTGGTCAGGGCGAAGATGTTGCGCACGTCGTCGTCGACGATCAGCACCTTGCGCCCTTCGAGCGCCGGGTCGCGGCGTAGCGACTGTTCCAGCATCCTGCGCTTCGGCTCCGGCAGGCTGGCCTCGGCGAGGTGCAGAAAGAGAGAAGTCTCGGCCAACAGGCGTTCAAGCGAAGGGGCCTCCTTGACGATCATCGCCTCCGCCGCCGCCCGAAGTCGCGCCTCTTCTTCTTCGCTAAGGTCCTTGCCGTCATAGACGATGATCGGCAAGTCTAGCAGATGCGGCTGGCGCCGCATGGCTTCGATCAACGCGGCGCCGGACATGTCAGGCAACTTAGTGTTAAGCGCCATGCAATCGAACTGCTCGGCTCTCAGCCGGGCCAACGCCTCTTCGCCGGTGGACACTGCGGTCGTCCGCACGGCGCCGTCGCCGATCAGTTCTACGACGCTCGATCGCTGCGTGTCATCGCCATCGACCACGAGCAATCGCCTGGTTTTGCGTCCGGCGAATTCCGCGACCCGGTCGAAGGCCTCTACTAGATGTTCGCGCGTGACCGGTTTGCGAAGGTAGGTGAGCGCGCCCAGGCGCCGAGGCTGGATTTCGCGGTCGTCGGCGGTGATGACGTGAACCGGAATGTGACTCGTCTTCGGGTCGTGCTTCAACCGGTCGAGCACCGTCCACCCGTCGCGGTCGGGAAGCAGGATGTCCAGCGTGATCGCGTCAGGTTTATATCGATGGGCCAGCCACAGCGCGGCGGACCCCTGGGACGCGACCACGCCTTTGAAGCCGCGTTCGCGCGCTATGTCGAGAAGGATCTGCGCGAATGGCGCGTCGTCTTCGATGATCAGCGCGACGCGGTCGCCTTGCGCGATGTCGTTGCGGTCGTCGGCGACCTCGATGATCTCGCCGTAATCGCCGGAGCGGGGAGTGGGCAGTGGGGATTGGGGAGTGGGAATTGAGGAATAGGCGCCATAGAATTTATTTCCCCCATTCCTAACTCCCGATTCCCCACTCCCAACTCTGCCCCCACTCCCCAATCCCCACTGCCCACTCCCAGCTCCCTTGTAGACGCCAGGCAGGTAGAGCGTGAAGACGCTGCCTTTGCCCGGCGCACTGACGACGCGAATTTCGCCGCCCAGCAGCCGCGCGATCTCGCGGCTGATCGAGAGGCCGAGACCCGTGCCGCCGTATTTGCGGCTGGTCGTCCCGTCGGCCTGCTGGAACGCCTCGAAGATGATCCGCTGTTTTTCGAGCGGAATGCCGATGCCGGTGTCGCTGACTGAAAATGCGATCACCTGGTCGGCCTCCTTAAGCGTCTCAGTCGTGTAATTGACGCGACGTTCGGCCGGGCCGATGTAGAGCGAGACGCGCCCCTTGTCGGTGAACTTGAAGGCGTTCGAGAGGAGGTTCTTGAGTATTTGCAGCAGTCGTTTCGGGTCGGTGTTGATGAGGGGCGGGATGTCCGGGTCGTGTTCGATTTGAAACTCCAGCTCCTTGTCCGCCGCCAGTTGGTGGAAGCCGAGGCCAAGCTGATCGACGATCTCGGCGACCGGCGTGTCGACGGCCTCTATCGCCATCATTCCGGATTCGACCTTAGAGAGGTCGAGGATGTCGTTGATCAGCGAAAGCAGGTCGGCGCCGGAAGATCGAATAGTCTCGGCGAACTGGACCTGTTTGCCGCTCAGGTTTCGCTCGACGTTTTCGGCGAGCTGGCGCGAGAGGATGAGCATCGAGTTGAGCGGCGTACGCAGCTCGTGCGACATGTTGGCCAGGAATTCGGACTTGTATTTCGAGGTCAGGGCGAGCTGTTCGGCCTTCTCCTCCAGGCTTGAGCGCGCCTCCTCGATCTCGAGGTTCTTGGCCTCGACCTCCACGTTCTGCCGGGCGAGCTGTTCGGCCTTCTCCTGCAACTCCTCATTGGTGTGGCGGAGCTCTTCTCGCTGCATGCGCAACCACTCTTCCGATTCGCGCAGCGTGAGCGCCTGCTGTTCGAGCCTCTCGTTGGTCTTCTTCAACTCGTCCTGCTGGCTTTGCAGCTCGCCGGCGAGCTGCTGCGACTGGGTCAGGAGACGTTCGGTTCGCGTGTTGGCTTCGAGGGTGTTGATGACGATGCCGATGCTCTCGGTCAACTGGTCGAGGAATGCGATGTGAGTTTCGCTGAAGCGGTTGAACGACGCCAGTTCGATGACCGCCTTGACCTCTTCTTCGAAGATCGCAGGCAGGACGACTATGTTGAGCGGCGCGGCCTCGCCCAGACCCGAACTGATTAAGATGTAATCGCTCGGCGCGTGGGTCAACAGGATGCGCCTCTTTTCGAGCATGCACTGGCCGACCAATCCTTCGCCCGGGCGGAATTCATTGGCCAGCTTCTTGCGCGTGGTGTAGGCGTAGCCGCCGAGCAGCTTCATTACGCGCTCGGCGCTTGCATTCGTATGATTGACATAAAAGACGCCCTGTTGCGCGTCCACGAGCGGAGCGAGTTCCGACAGGATCATGTTGGCCACGGCTGCAAGGTCGCGCTGGCCCTGGAGCATCGAGCTGAAGCGCGCCAGGTTGGTCTTGAGCCAATCCTGCTCCTTGTTCTTCTGCGTCGTGTCTTTGAGGTTGCGGATCATCTCGTTGATGTTGTCCTTGAGCGCCGCCACCTCACCCTGCGCTTCGACGGCGATCGAGCGCGTCAGGTCACCCTGCGTCACCGCGATTGACACTTCGGCGATGGCGCGCACCTGCGTGGTCAGGTTCGCCGCCAACTGGTTGACGTTGTCCGTCAGGTCGCGCCACGTGCCTGAGGCGCCGGGCACGTTGGCCTGGCCGCCCAGCTTGCCTTCGACGCCGACTTCGCGCGCCACCGTCGTCACCTGATCGG
>Ga0190270_10000756_pt1 | contig 14497 bp, 10 predicted proteins | sample Popmic320T_FD_133748 | JGI IMG/M metagenome (GOLD analysis project Ga0190270, IMG submission 133748) | Populus adjacent soil microbial communities from riparian zone of Weber River, Utah, USA - 320 T | ecosystem: Environmental > Terrestrial > Soil > Riparian zone | place: USA: Utah | collected... | reverse complement strand
TTGGCGGACGCTGCCATCGTGCACGGGTTCGACGAACGGATCTCGGTCGAAAACCTGGGTCGCATGCTCGAGTTCTATCAGCAGGTGCTCGTGGGTGGCAGCGCCGCCGTGCTGCCGCAGGCAGCCCGTGGAGAAGGGCCTTAGTCGCCGCCTGGCAACCGTGTCGGTCCGCGTGATCCCTTCAACGTCACAATGAGCTGAGAAGCCTCATTACGACTGACCCGGCCTTGCACCTTCAGCAGGCTCAGCAAACGACGCAATTCTTCATCGTGCGGTGTGCGCAACTCGAGTGACAGCAGTGGGCATCCCACGGGGGAGGTAATCGCCGGATGCGCAGACGCGGCTTCCCACTCGATGAAGAAAGGCGCGCCTTCGATCTTCGGCGCAGTCAACTGAAATGTTCGCCAGCGAATCATGCTTCCGTCATTAGTTTGCCGTGACCCCTCCTGCGGCTCACTGACTGCATATCCGCCCGCGCGGAGCTTCTGGATGGTGAGATCGGCATCCCGGGTTGCAACGGCCCAGCCGACCGGCAGGAGATTCGCTACCGCGCGGAGCGGTTGATACAAGGGCGCCAGCTGGGCACCGTCCTGCGGTGCGAGTACCTCGGCGTACGAGCGAGAACCCATGGATAGCAGCGCGTTGTGCGTTCCGGTGTCCGGGTGCTTTCCGCCGGGAACCGGCTTAACGCCGCACACTGCGCCGAGCTGCTCGATGCCTCGATCCAGGTTCGAGATTCCCAGGATGACGTGATCCAACTGCTCGGATGGAGGTGCAGCAGGATTTCTCGCGCAGCTCGCCACCAGCCCAGCGGCCAGCACTACGAACCGCGGGATCAATTGCCTTGCAATCACTTGCCCTCCAGCGTTGCATGAGCGCGAGTAAACACATGACTACGAACGAGACCAACGCGAGGATGCAGTGCGGGGCTGGGCGATTTTCGCCAGCCGTTGGATCAGAGCCATGCAGCCAGAACCGATATGGCAGGAATTGATCACTGGTTGTCCGAACGGACTTGCACCGCCCGCGCACACTGTTCGGACTTTCATGGAGGACGGAACAATGCGACGTCGTAGTTTTCTCTATGCATCTCTGGGCGCGGCAGCGCTGTCGGGTCTTGCCGAGGCCGCGTCGAGTCCCTTGCCACGTCGCAAGAAGATCAAAGTCGCGTTCATGATCGGCAAGGGCACCAACGTGATCGACATGGCTGGGCCGTGGGAAGTGTTCCAGGACACGACGGTCGACGGTAATGATGCATTTGAACTATTCACCGTCGGGCCGGACGAGGATCTGTTGAAGTTTACTGGCGGCCTCCAGGTCAAGCCGCACTTCGGCATCGACAGCGCCCCGCAGCCGCATGTCATCGTCGTACCAGCGCAAGGCGCCACCGATAAAACACGCACCTGGTTGCAGCAGGCCGCCGCGGGAACAGACATGACCATGTCCGTTTGCACCGGTGCCTTCCAGCTCGCGCGCACCGGCCTGCTCGATGGAAAGCCCGCGACCACTCATCACGACTTCTGGGACAAGTTCGCCAAGGAGTTTCCGAAGGTCGAGCTGCGACGCGGATCGCGTTTCGTCGACAACGGCAGCATCGCGACGGCTGGTGGACTGACCTCCGGCATCGACCTGGCGCTGCATGTCGTGTCGCGCTACTTCGGCCCGGATACCGCGGCGGCAACGGCGCGGTACATGGAATATTCGAGCGAGGCGTGGCGAACCTAGTTCTCGAACCGGTAGCTGAACTTCAGCAGCAGTTGTTCGTCATCGCGCAGATTGAAGCTGTCGCGAAATGGCTGGTCGGAGTCGTCACCGGTGAATTCCTGCTGGTATCCACCGCGGCCGTACACGACGTACAGGAATGAGAGCGGGGCGAACTCGAAGCGATACCGGATCTGCAGGGCGAGATTGCTCACGCTGAAATCGTCGATCGATTCATCGCTGGGTACGGCGTTGCCGCCGCCGTCGATGCGGTAGCCCTGGCGCGAGTCCGCGCTCAGGCCAATGGCCTGGAGCTTCAGGCGCAGTTCCTGCCGGTTGGTGATCTGCCAGTTGAATCCGGCATTGAGATCCGCCTCGCGCCGGTCGAAGCTGGCGACGAGATTGTCCTGCTGCCAGACCAGCCAGTCAGGCATGCGCAGGAGTTTCAAGCCGACGTACAGATTGAAGGCATCGCTGATGAAGTAGGTGGGCGTGAAGGTGGCGCTGTAACTCAACTTGTCGTTGCCCGACAGCCCGCCGGTGAACAGCTCCGCTTCGGCCTCGTACCCCCAGTTGCCGATACGGGGGCGCTCATACTCGAAAAAAGTATTGAAGTTGGCCGGCATGTTCACAATGCCGTTGCCACGCGTGATGAGATCGTCCGCGCCGGCGCTGTTGATGTTGATCTGCGCGTACTCATAGCTGCCATTGCGCAACCGGCTTTCCCGGCTCATGCGGAACTGGTGCCCGAGCATTTCGCCATGATCGTTGTAGTCGGTGCTGACGCGCCAGCGCCAATCCTTGGACGCATAGCGGGAGGCGGCCGGCAGCTCGGTGAAGCGCCGATTCACCTGCCAGTGAAGGTAGTTGGTGCTGTTGCGCGAGAGATAGCCGGCATCGTTGATCTCGAGCTGGTTGCCGAAATGCATGGCGATCACCTGCTGACGCCAGCCATGATCCATCTCGTAGTCGGCCCAGACCGTGGCGCCGGTATCGCGGGAGCTCTCGCCGTCCTGCTCGATATCGCTGCCGAACACGCGCGTCCTGATGTTCCAGCGCGAGGTTGGCCGCCAGTTGTGATCGACGCCGAGTACCGTGGCCTCGCGATCCAGGTACGGACGCTGCACCCAGGTCGCAAGCAGACCCAGGTTCTGCTTGCTGAAGTCGCGCACCAGGCGCAGGGCGCCGAATGATCGACCGACCGCCTCGGCTTCGTCGGCCGCAAACGCGCCGTACTTGGTGTTTCCCAGATTTCCATTCAGCTTGAGCGCCGCGGTGATATCGCCCGATCCGTCGCCGTCATCGGCAGGGCCGCCGATGCGGCGTGTATAGAGCAACTGGCTGAAGTCCGAGGGCGTGGTGAATTCGAAAATGCCCTGGTTCTCGGTGAAGAAGGGTCGCTTGTCGCTGATGAAGGTCTCGGTGGCATCGAAGTTGACCACCAGGTCATCGCTCTCCACCTGGCCGAAATCCGGATTGACGGTGGCCGTGAGCTGCGTCTGGCCGTTCGGCTTCCAGAACACATCGAAGCCGGCATCACCGTCGCTGGTCTTGTCGACGGCGTCGTAGACGCTCGACCCATAGGGAGTAAATGCCAGCAGTGACTGGCTGTAGCGGGTCACTTCGATCGGCGCGAAGTCGGAAAGGAAACGGGGACGTTCAAAGCTCGCCAGCGGCCATGCGACCCGTTCGCCGGTGGAGCCGATGATTCGATCCAGGTAGATCGCGAACTTGCGGGTATCGGTGCCGGTGTCGCGCATCGGCGCGATGTGCCACGGTATCAACAGCTCGACCGTCCAGCGCTCCGCATCGCCGCCGACCGCGTGGCGCCAGTTGCCGTCCCAGTCGGAGTTGAAAATCGACTCATCGGTGATGACGCCATCGTAGATGCCATCGGTGGAACTGACCCTGAAGTTGTAGCCCGTGCGGTGATCGCCGTCGAAGTCGACCATGACGTTGACGCGATCCACCTGTTCCTCGAAATCGCGCTGCACCCGCTGGTTGGTACGCGGAACGGAGGGTGGTTGGGTGTTGCTGAAGGCCACCGCGAGGCCATCCGGCGTGGCAAGAATCCACGCCTCGGTCATGAGCGACGCCGGTTCGCCGTTGAGGGGCTGCGTCTTGCGAAAGTCGGTGACGTGTTGCGCATCGCGCCATTCATCGGGGTCGATGCGGCCGTCGATGTCGACCGCAAGCACCGGAAGCGCAAACGTCGCGATCAACACTGCCCCTGCGCAGCGGCTGATCAGCCTCATTCCTCGTCCCATGTCCCGTCGAGCTCCCGCACCTGCTGCCCATCTTCAGACGTGGAAAGGACGGCATTGGTTGCAATGGACGCGGTAGCATTCTTCCTACATGGCATTCACCCGTCAGGAGCTGCAAGTGCGCGCGCCAGAGACCGTCGTCCGGCGCGCAGTGCGGCTTCGGTGACGGTGAGTTGCAACTGGTCGCGCTGCGCGTTCGCCGTACGCGAGGCGGGGGACGTATCGCTGGCGCTGGTAAAGATCCACCCGCCGCGGTGCGGGCGCGACGGGTGGATCTTTGCTATTTGCCGTCGAATTGTTCGCAGGACACGTCGGAGTGCCAGTTGACGAACGCGCCGGTCGGATTCGGCTTCCACGCCCAGACGTGCAGCGTGTAGAAAGCGGGCAGGCCATACCGATTCGGGGCCTCGATCAGGTGCATGAGCTGACCGCCAAGCTCCGGCGTGCCCGTGTTGTTGGCAGCCCAGTCAGCGGCGAACACGAGAAAGTCCGCTCCGATCAGGCGGCGGCCGCCGTTCGGCAGCGGCTCGTAGATGACGATCTCGGGGCGGCGAGGGTCGAGCACGCCGTCCGTTACCAGGTCCATCTTGACGTAGTGCAAACCCATCGCGCCGTCGTCGGGCCCGCTCACGCAGCCGAACATCAGCTGGTAACCCTCTGCCGTTGCCCGGTTGACGTCATGGAATCGGCGAGTGGTTTCGCGAACTACTCGAACCAGCTCGCCGGCATGTTGCTTTTGCTTTTCAGTACTCTGGCCATGGTCCCCATGCGCAATGCGAGGCAGGGCGACCGCGAGCGCCAGCACGCCGATGGAGAGTGAAAGCGAGAGGACTAATCCCTTGTTGTTCATGATCTTGAACCTCCTGTAGATGGATGACTATTTTCCGTTCGGCAATAACAGCCCCTGGGCGCATCTGAGCGTGCGCATCCTGGCCTCCTGCGGATTCAATTCCGCGTCTGTCTACCCATATAAGCCGCAAGCACTCGGAAAACGGCTCATTCAGTTGTGACTCGTCGCAGTGTCGACTTAAGATCGCCGCGAGGTCCCGATGGACGATCTGGTCACGCTGGTTTATGCGGAGCTGCGCAGAATCGCCGGCATTCAATTGCGCGGTGAGCGTGCGGGACACACGTTGTGCACCACTGCACTGGTCCACGAAGCTTGGGTCGAACTTTCCAAACTGAATCGCATTCGCTGGCAGAATCGCGCGCATTTCCTCGCGCTCGCTTCTCAAGCCATGCGCCGCGTGCTCATTGACTACGCCGTTGCGCGGCTCGCGCAGAAACGCGGCGGTGGTGTGCGCAAGGAGTCGCTCGATGGCGATGCACTCGCGGTGGTGCAGGAGCGCGCGGAAGAGCTCGTCCTGCTCGATGACGCCTTGCAGCGGCTGCACGCGGTCAACGAGTATCACGCACGCATCGTGGAATGCCGCTTTTATGGCGGGATGACCGTTGAAGAAACGGCTGAAGCGCTCGAAGTATCCCCGGCCACAATCAAGCGTGACTGGGCCCTGGCGCGTGCCTGGTTGAATCGCGAGTTGTCTGGTGACTGATACACATCCTCCAATGCCGGCGGCGCGCTGGCTGCAGGTGCAGCATGTGTTCTCGGCTGCCATCGAATGCAGCAACGCCGAGCGCGAAGCGCTGTTCGCTCGCGAATGCGCACAGGATGAGGGGCTGCGCCGTGAAGTGGAAACGCTGCTGGCGGCGCACGAGCGATCAGGACTCGTGGATCAGCTGGTCGCCAAGATCACCGCGCCGTCGTTGTGGCGCGCCCGCTTGCAGGAAATGGACTGGCAGGGGCGGTCCGTCGCGCAGTATCTCGTGATCGGGCCACTCGGCGCCGGCGCAATGGGGCTGGTCTATCGCGCGCGCGACGAACGACTGGGGCGCCAGGTGGCGTTGAAGTTCCTGCCATCACATCTGAGCACGCAGTCGGAGGCGCAGCAGCGATTCCTGCTCGAAGCCCGCACCGCGGCGGCGCTCGATCATCCCAACATCTGCACCATCCACGAGATTGGCACAACGTCCGACGGGCAGTTGTTCATCGCCATGCCGTTGTACGAAGGTGAGACTTTGCAGGCGCGCCTCGAGCGCGGGCCGCTGCCACTGAGCGAGGCGGTCGCCATCGCACTGCAGGTGGCGGCCGGGCTTGGCAAGGCACACGAACATTCGGTCGTGCACCGCGACGTGAAGCCATCGAACGTCATGCTGCTGGCGGATGGCACGGTGAAGGTGCTCGATTTCGGTGTCGCCCGAGTTGCGGACGCATCATTGACGACCCCGGGCCCCGCAATCGTCGGCACGGCCGCATACATGAGTCCCGAGCAGGCACGCGGGGAGACAACCGACGCGCGCACCGACATCTGGGCGTTGGGTGTGGTGCTCCACGAAATGATCACGGGGAAGCGGCCGTTTCGCGGCGACAGCGCGCAATCGCTGCTCGCCGCAGTGCTGACGTTCCAGCCGGCATCGGTGACGCAGGATCGGACCGATCTGCCGACGGAGATCGATCAGATCGTGTCGAAAGCGCTCGCCAAGGAGACGCGCCATCGGTACGCATCGATGGCGGACATGGCCCTGGACCTTGCGCAGCTTCGTGATTCCGAGCGGGCGCAGACGCAGAAAAAGCCTGCGCCCGGGGAACGTCGGCGCGCCGCGGTGCTCGTCACCGTCGTGTCTGACTACCCAGCCTTGATCGAACAACTCGCGCCTGCCGCATTCGGCGAGCTCCTCGCCCGCATCCGCGGTACCGCAAGCGAGATTGTGCGACGCCATGGTGGCGTGGTGAATCACGCCGCCGAAGACGAAATCGTCTCGTTGTTCGGCATTCCCGCTTCGCATGAGGACGACGATCTGCGCGCGGTGCGCGCCGCGCTGGAACTGCATGCGCAGTCTTTCACGAGCCAGGCGGGCCTGCCGCCCGGCGCCGTGGCGCTTCGATCCGGCGTCCACGCCGGGCCGCTGGTCGCGCAACGGCTGAACGACGGGCAACGTCGTTATGGTGTGACCGGCGCACCGGCGCAGGTCGCAAAGGGGCTTGCGGCGATCGCGCCGCGCGATGCGATCCTCGTCAGTCCCGAATGCCAGCGCATAGTCGCGCCTTTCGTTCATACGAGCCCGCACCAGACCGTGCTGCTGCAGGCCGAGACTGGTGCAATAACGCCGCATCGCATCGTCGGCGAGTCGGGTTTGCAGACACGACTGGAAGCGGCCGCACGCAAGGGCCTCACGCCCTATGCGGGCCGCGACGCTGAGCTGGCGACGCTCGAAGCGAAGTTCGAACACGCGCGCGCGGGCAGTGGGCAGGTGACGCTCGTCATCGGCGAGGCGGGCGTGGGCAAGAGCCGCTTGCTGTACGAGCTGCGCGGGCGCGTGGATTCATCGGATCTGCGCGTGTTGCAGGGCCGTTGCCGTTCCTACGGTGGACTTGGTGCGTATTCTCCGTTCGTCGAGGCGTTGCGCGAGGTGTTGCGCCTGCCATCCGCGGAAACGCGCCGCGTTGGCGTCGAAGGTGTCGTGACGCGCATTCACTCGATAGCGCCGGCGCTCGAGCCTTTCGTTCCGCTTTATCTGCACCTGCTGTCCATGGCGAGCGAGTCTCATCCATTGCCGCAGGACCTGCGCGGCGAGCCTTTGCAGGCGGCGATGGGCGAGGCGCTTACCGCGCTGCTCGTCGTCGTGGCGGACCTCGCGCCGACGATGCTCCTGCTCGAAGACTGGCATTGGAGCGATGAGGGCTCGCGAGAAACCCTGCGGCAGCTGGTGGAGGTCGCGAGCGCTCACGCATTGCTCGTCGTCGTCACCAGCCGGCCCGAGCTGCCGGGACAGGAGGGACTCTGGAATGCCGCGCGCATTCACCTCGCGCCGCTCGACTTTGAAGGCTCGGTCGAAATCATTCGCGCCGCGCTGCAGGTGCCGCGTGTCTCCGAAGAACTCGCTCGCCACGTGCACGAGCGCAGCGGCGGCAATCCCTTCTTTCTCGAAGAAATCTGTCAGACACTGGTGGAGCGCGGCCTGGTCACCTTGCGCAACGGGGAAGGCATCGCCGCCGGTGGCGTCGCGGCGCTGCAGTTGCCGGATACGGTGCAGGCCGTGATCCGCGCGCGGCTCGACGGTCTCGACGGCGAGTCGCTCGAGGTTCTGCGCATTGCTTCGATCATCGGACGTGATTTCACCCATCCCCTGCTGGTCGATTCCATGCGGGAGGGCGCCGAGCCGACCGCCGCGCTGGAGCGTTTGAAGGCTGCGGGCCTGATTCAGCAAACCAGCCTGGTGCCCGAATCCGCCTATCGTTTCAAACATGTGCTGACGCACGAGGTGACTTACGACAGCCTGCTCGGGCACCAGCGGCGCGCGCTGCACGGCCGCGTGGGGCGTGCGATCGAGCGCCGATATGCCCAGCTCATCGACGAACATGCGGACGTGCTCGCATATCATTTCGGACTTGCCGAAGAGTGGCGGTCGGCGGTCGATCACGGACGCCGGGCGGCCGATCGCGCGATCGCGTTGAGTCAGTTTGCCGACGCGCTCGGCACGCTCGGCCGTGTACGAGAATGGCTGGCCCATTTGACCGATGACGCCCAAACTGCGGAATTGCTGGCCGATGTGTTGCTGGTGCAGGAGCGCCTGTGCGAAACGCTCGGGCATCGCGGGCGGCAGCAGGAACTCATTGGCGAGCTGGTCGCATTGCTGGCGCCACGTGGCGCCTCCGAGCGCCTGGCGCAGGCGTATCTGCGGCAAGGCGATCTGCTCACGCTGCTGAAACACTACAACGAAGCGGATCGCGCGCTGAGCACCTCGCTGCGTCTCAGCCGCGAGCGCCACGATGCCGTGCTCGAGCGACACGTCCTGCGCAGCATTGGTCTGTTACGTTGGCATGAGGGTCGGTATGCGGAAGCACTCGCGATCACCCAGAGCGCCCTCGAGATCGACCGTCAGCGCCAGGACGAGCTGGCGGTGGCCGGCGACCTGGCAAATCGCGGTTTCATACTCAAGAGCATGGGTGAATACGAGCTGGCGCGCGCCAGTCTCGAGGAAGCGATCGCAATTCCGGCCCAGGCAGCCGAGCCGGCCACGCTTGTTTATAACCTCCAGGGCCTCGCCAACATCTATCGCGCGCAAGGCAACCTCGAGCGTGCGATGGAACTGCTGCAGCGGACCGAAGAGATTTCGCGACGGCACCGCCGGCCGCTCCTGCGCTCCTTCCATCTGATGGCGATAGCGCATATTCATCTGCAGCGCGGCGATATCGAACAGTCGTTGCGCACCTACGAGGAGTCCGTCACGACGAGCCGACGCGCGCGACATGCCGATGGCCTGGTGCAATCGCTGCGCGCACACGGCGAAGTGCTGCTCGGGCTCGGCCGGTACACCGAGGCGCTGCCGCGTCTGCAGGAAGCGGCCCGCCTCTTTGCGCAACTCGGAGATCAGGATGGCGAAGTCGAGATGCTGGCCAGCGTGGCAGTGCTGCACGAACGAAACGAGGCGCCCTCGCCAGCCGCGGCAACGTGGGGTGAAGTGCGACGCCTGCGTGTTTCGCTCGGCGATGCGCGCGGCGAGCTGGAAGCCCTCGGAGGGATCGTGCGCATGCAGCGACGCCGTGGCGCGCCGCGCGAGGAAGTGATCCCGCATCTGGAGGCGGGATTGACGCTCGCCGCGAAACTCGCCGACAAGCGACGCGAGGCATCGCTGCGCAATACGCTGGGCATTCTCGAATGGGAGACCGGGCGGTACGGCGCGGCGCTGCGTCACTACGAACGATTTCTCATGCTGGCGCGCGAGCTCGAGGACCGCGCATGCGAGGGACTCGCGCTGAACAGCCTGGGCGTGACACTCTGCCGTCTCAACCGGCGTGAGGAAGCGCGCACGGTGCTCGAAGAGAGCATTGCATTGAACGACGCTTCCGGCGAACGAACGTTGCAGTTGCACGCCCTCGGCGTACTGTCAGATGTCTGCCAGGCGAGTGGGCGAATCGAGGCGGCCGCTGATTGTCAGGCACGAGCAGCGGCACTGCGCCGCCAACTCTCACAACAGGAGCAGACCCATGCCACGCTACATCATTGAACGTACCGCGCCCGGGCTCACGCGCGAGGAGCTCGAAGCAGTCTCGCGACGTTCGATGACTGCCATCGAAAGCATGCAGGGCGTGCGCTGGATTCGAAGTTATGTCTCCGCGGCCGAGGGCAAGATCTACTGCGAGTACGATGCGCCCGACCCGGAGGCGATACGAGAGCACGCGCGTCGCGCCGGTCTGCCGGTCGACCGTATCTCGGAGGTCTGGCTGGAAATCAGTCCCGCCATGTTCGCGACGCCCTAACCCCAGCGTGGGGTCTCGTCCGGACTGATGCCGAGCAGCGTCTTGGCCACGAGCTCGTGCGTGAGCATCGAATTTCCCGGATGAATGCGGCCCAGCCGGGCGTCGCGGAAAATCTGCTCGAGCTCGTTCTTGCGAAAGATTCCGAATCCCCCGGCGATCTCCATCGCCAGGTCCACGACGCGCCACGAACTTTCGACTGCGTGATACTTTGCCGCGAGAATCTTCGCCGGCCAGTGGGCGCCGTGATCGACGCCGCTCGACCAGTCGTTCGCAATACGCTCCAGGTGTGGCTCGATCGGCTCGATGGCCAGTCCCATTTCGGCGACGCGATGCTGCACTTCCGCGTGATACGACATCGGGCGCGTCAGGGCCAGCACACGCTTGTTCCTGACGGACTCCAGGGTCAGGTCGAGCGCGCGCCGCGCCAGGCCATAGTAGATATTGCCAAATCCCAGCAGCGCCCAGGCAAAGATGGCGAGCACGAAGCGATCCAGCCCGGCAGCACCCGCGGGAACGATGCGCGAAATGTACTTGTCCGGCACGAACACGCCGTTGAGGATCGTGTCGTCGCTGCGCGTCGCGCGCATGCCCATGACATCCCAGGTTTCTTCGATGCTGCAACCCTCGGTTTCCCGCGGCATGAATGCGTGGACAATTTTCGGGACCGCTCCGCTGCTGTCCATCCCGTGTATGCCGAGGTGCGTCCACACCGGGGTGAGGCTGCCGAACTGTTTGCGTCCGGTGAAGCGGTAGCCGCCATCCACGCGTTCCGCCTTGGTAGTGGACAGCAGTACCGGAATGTCATTGCCGCTTTCCGCGTGGCCGGCTGCGAAGACGGAGCCGCGAGTCGCAGCCTCCAGTACCCAACGCAGTGACTGATCCCCGGCACGCCACAGGTCCGCGGCCACCCCGGTCCAGTACAGGTGCATATTGATGGCGAGCGCGGTGGGTGCCGCGTAGTACGCCAGCCGACGCTGCTCGCGCACGACTTCCGCCAGCGAAAATCCCATGCCGCCAAGCTCGGCGGGTACTGCCAGCTGCAGATACCCCGCCTCACGTAGATCCTGGAAGTCTTCGACAAAAAACCGATTGTCGCGGTCGTATCCGCGCACGCGGTCCGCAAATTGCGCCAGCATGCTTTCGGTGAGGAATGGCCGACTGGAACCCGCGTAAGTCACGCATCCGGTAGTCGCGATCGCGCTCATCTGGAATCCTCCATTGAGTCCTTACCCAAGAAGAAGCCGAAACCGTCGGCAAACAGGCTCACCTGAACCAGCACTGCCTCATGTCGGGCGATGGTACGCCCGCATCGAATCAGAGGAGCGCCTGTCGTTTGGCCAGTCCATCTAGTCCGCCAATCCGTTCCGCTCCTCGCCTGAGGTAGCATCGGTCAATGTTATTCACCCACCAGGAGCTGCAACCCGGATTCCGCATCGGCGAGCGCCTCATCGAGCCTCGCCAGAACCGCATAGTCCGGGGAGAAACCGAGGTGCGTCTCGAGCCTCGGGTCATGGACGTGCTCGTATGCCTGGCCGAGCGCGCGGGCGAAGTCGTTTCCCGGGAAACGTTGAACGAGCAGGTGTGGGGCAACGTCATCGTCACTGATCAGGCGGTGACCAACTGCATCTCCGAATTGCGCCATCACCTCGGTGACGATCGCTCCAGCCACCGCGTCATCGAGACGATCCCGAAGCGCGGCTACTGCCTGACGGCGCCGGTGCAACTGGCTCACGCCGTTTCGCCGGAAGTCCCAGCCCCGCAAGCGACGCAGGGTCCGATGCCTCGCGGACGTTGGTCTGTTGCAGCCGGAGTGCTGCTTGTGGGCACTTTTCTGCTTGGCGCGTGGTGGTGGTCGCGAATCAAGGCGGCGCCAACTTTCACCAGCGTGGCCGTGATGCGCTTCGAGAACGCGGCCGGCGATGCCACGCTGGACTACCTTTCCCTGGCGCTGTCCGATGAAACCGCGACGCTGCTCACCAAGTCCCAGGGTCTGGCCGTGCGCCCTTTCGGGTACGTGGACGGCGGCAATCCACTCGCCAGCGCTCGTGAGCGCCGGGTGGATCACATCGTGAGCGGACGCTACTACCTCGAGGACGACAGGCAACTGAGTCTGGCCATTGAGGCTCAGCACGTGCTGCAGGAACGCGTGATCTGGCGCACGCGTATCACGGTGCCTGCCGGAGACTTGCTGGCAATGCGCGGCCGTATCGCCGAGGGCGTGCAGCAGGGTTTGCTACCGGCCCTCGGGGCGCGGGCCATCCCGACCTCGGGAACGACGCCTGCCCACGACGAGGCTTATCAACTCTATTTGCGCAGTCTCGCCCTTCCGCAGCAGCCGAAACAGACTGAGCTCGCCATCGAGTTGCTGGAGCGCGTGGTGACGCTGGAGCCGAAGTTCGCGCCCGCATGGGAGGCGCTTGGCGCTCGTTACTATGACTCCGGTACCTGGTACACAGGCGCGGAGCCGGCGCGACAACGGTCGATTGCCGCGTATCGCAAGGCGCTGGAACTGGATCCCGACCTGATCCTGGCCGCCCGGAGTATCGTGACCCAACGGGCCGAGGCCGGAGATCTTGAAGGAGCCTATCTAGACGCCCGCCAACTGCTCGAACACTTCGGTCCGGGCTCCTACACCCATTTCACTATCTCCTATGTCTATCGCTACGGTGGCATGCTGGAAGAATCGCAACGCCATTGCGAGCTGGCACTCGATCGCGACCCGAAGGATCCGCGCCTGCGCTCCTGCGGCTATGCCTACCTGTATGCAGGGAAGCTCTCGCGCGTCATGGATTTTTTCAGGCTCGATGAGGGCTCATATTTCACCCATTGGGCCACGGTCTTTTATCAGATGCGGCTCAACAACCGGGATGCGGCCCTGCAGGTCGTGCGACAGGCCGCCGACGAGCCCATTCGGCGGCTCATGCAGCCGTGTCTCGAAGGTGTGAGTGGCACAGCGCTCGACGCGCCCGTTGCCGAGTTCGTAACGCACTGGCAGCAAAGTGAGGATCCTGAAACCGCCTACGCCATCGCGCCCGTCCTGGCCTTTTGCGGCCGCCCGCAGGAAGCGCTCCGTTTCGTGGAACGCGGCGTCGACGGCAACTATTGTTCGTTCCCGGCGCTCGACCAGGATCCAATCTGGTCGGGGCTGCGAGGTGATCCCGAGTTCCAGCGCATTCGCACCAGGGCCATGGCCTGCCACGACAAGTTTCGTCGCATGGTCGAGGCCCACGGCGGCGTCTAACCACTGAAGCGCCGACCCGGCCGCGGCAGGAGCGCCGGCACCTGCTGCCGGTATCTCCGGTACGGCTCGCCGATGTGCTCCACCAGGTCGCGTTCTTCGAAACGGATGGCGATCAGGATGTAGCCGCTCATGCCCGCCGAGAACAGGAAGTGACCCAGGGTCATCGTCGGCGCGCCCCAGAAGATGAGAAACCACCCCACGTACAACGGGTGGCGCACGATCTTGTAGAGGTACGGCGTGACGAAAGCGGGCCCGCGATGCTCTCCGCCGCGCAGCGTGATCCAGCCCTGTTGCAAGCCGAACAACTCGAAGTGATTGATCAGGAACGTGGCCCACAACAGGACCGCGACACCGAGGCCCATGACCGACCAGCCGAGTACGACACTCCAGGCCGCGTCCGCGTGCCAGAGAACCGGCGTCGGGATCGGGCGCCACTGCCACATGAGCAGCGCCAGCACCACGCTCGCGATCAGCACGTACAGGCTTCGCTCCAGTTCCTTCGGCACGACACGGGTCCAGACGCGCTTGAACCCGGGCCGCGCCATCACGGAATGCTGCAGACCAAAGAGCAACAGGAGGCCGATATCCACCAGCACCGCAAATCCCACTGAACCCATGTCGCGCCCAAGATCGATGGAGTTGGGCACCAGCAGCCGGATCAACGGGAAGGCGTCCACCAGTGGTGTTGTCTGCAGATTGCCGAGGAAGGCAAGCAGGTACAGGAATACCAGCAGGAACACGCCATAACTGGCGATGCTGAAGAGGAATGCCGCGGTGCGGTAGATAGCGGTCGGCATGTTACTGGGCTCCGTCGAATTGTTCGCAGGACACGTCGGAGTGCCAGTTCACGAACGCGCCGGTCGGATTCGGCTTCCACGCCCAGACGTGCAGCGTGTAGAAGGCCGGCAGGCCGAAGCGATTCGGAGCCTCGAACAGGTGCATGAGTTGTCCGCCGAGCTCCGGCGTACCCGC
>Ga0190270_10000755_pt1 | contig 14498 bp, 12 predicted proteins | sample Popmic320T_FD_133748 | JGI IMG/M metagenome (GOLD analysis project Ga0190270, IMG submission 133748) | Populus adjacent soil microbial communities from riparian zone of Weber River, Utah, USA - 320 T | ecosystem: Environmental > Terrestrial > Soil > Riparian zone | place: USA: Utah | collected... | reverse complement strand
GGCGTCGAACGTATTATTTCAGCCTCGGCGGTCGGCTCGCTGCAGGAGCGGTACGCGCCGATGGACATCGTCATCCCCGATCAATTCTTCGACCGCACGCGCGGTCGCGTATCTACTTTCTTCGGCGAAGGCCTGGTCGCGCACATCGCATTCGCCCATCCGGTCTGCCAGTCGTTGGGCGACGTGGTGGCCGTCGCCGGAGAGTCGGCTGGGGTCAAGATTCATCGCGGCGGGACCTATCTGTGCATGGAGGGGCCGGCCTTCTCGACGCTCGCCGAATCGCGGCTCTATCGCAGTTGGGGCATGGACGTGATCGGCATGACCAATCTGCAGGAGGCCAAACTCGCGCGCGAGGCCGAGATCTGTTACTCGACGATGGCCCTGGTGACCGACTACGATTGTTGGCACCCGGACCACGACGCGGTGACGGTCGAGATGATTATCGAATATCTGAATAAGAATTCGGCCAACGCGCAGGTGATCATACGCGACGCCGTGCGCCGGCTGGCCCCGACGCCGCGCGACTGCAAATGCGGCGGCGCGCTCCGCCACGCTATTCTGACGCAGCCCGCCGCAATCCCGGCGGAAACGAAGAAGAAACTGGCGGCGATCATCGGCAAGTACGTGGGCGAATAAGGTGGGACAGACTTAAATTTACAGCGGTTTTCATATGTATGAATAGCCACAGAGGTCACCGCAGAACACAGAGAAGCCGCGAATCACCTCTGTGTCCTCTGTGTGTTCTGTGGCTAACAGTCTTCATACATCTGAAAACCGGTATAATGAGGAGGATTATGATGTATCGAATGAATTTTGCTCTTGCGTTGGCTCTTGCGCTCGCCGGCTTTGGCGCGCTCGTCGAATCAAATCGCGTCTGTCTCGCCACCCCGCGCGACTTTCAGCAAGGCCCGGGACGCGGTCCCATCACCGCGGCGCGCGACCCCGAAACGGAGAAGCAATCTAGCCGAAGCCTCGAAGCCGCCAAGTTCTACTTCTACAAACGCAAACCCGATAAAAATGACAAAGACGGCTGGGAGCGCATCAACAAAGCTGTCGAGGGCCGATTGCAGGAGATCGTTGACCTCAATCCGACCTTCAGCCGAATAGACGACGTATACTTCATGCTCGGCGAGCTTTACAAACGAATGGGCGACCTGGACAAGGCCGTCGAAAACTGGACGAAGGCCTCTCAGGAGACTTCGGACGAAAAGCTCAAGTCAGAGATTCAGAAGCGGCTTAACGAATCGAAATCACAAGTCAAGGACCAAAAGAAGGGATAACCACTCGATGTCTACCGTTACACCGCTTTTAGTCGTCGGCTCCGTGGCGATTGATTCCATTACCACGCCGTTCGGCTCGCGCGAGCGCAGCCTGGGCGGCGCCGTCACGCACTTCTCGGTCGCGGCTTCGTTCTTCACCGACGTGAGCGTAGTCGCCGTCATCGGCGACGATTTCACCGCCGAAGACGAAACAGTCTTTCACGAGCGCCGGATCAACATCGAGAACCTGGAGCGTATCCCGGGCGGCAAGACCTTCCGCTGGGTGGGCGAATACGGCTTCGATCTGAACACGGCGCGCACAATAGACACGCAACTCAACGTGCTCGCCGACTTCAATCCGCAACTTTCAGACACGGTGAGAAGGTCGCCGTTCCTCTTCCTCGCCAACAGCCAGCCGACCTTGCAGCGCGAAGTGCGCGAACAGGTTGACGCGCGCTTCGTCGCAATGGACACGATGAACTATTGGATCGAAAGGACGCGCGAAGATCTGCTCAAAACCATCGCCGTCGTCGACGCCCTGATCATCAACGACGCCGAAGCGCGCGAACTGGCCGGCGAGCCGAACCTGATCCGCGCGGCGAGGAAGATATTGAGCTGGGGGCCGCAAATGCTCGTAGTAAAACGCGGCGAGTACGGGGCGGCTTTGTTCACGCTTGACTCTTACTTTTCCATACCGGCCTATCCGCTCGAAAACGTCTTCGATCCGACAGGGGCCGGCGACAGCTTCGCGGGCGGCTTCATGGGTTACCTGGCGCAGGCCGACAAGATCGACGAGACAACGCTGCGCCGCGCCATCATCTACGGCTCGGTCATGGCATCCTACAACGTCGAGGAGTTCAGTTGTGATCGCTTGCGCAGGCTCAAGCCCGAAGAGATTCACGCCCGCTTCCATCAGTTCAAAGAGTTCACGCATTTTGAGATATAGCGGGGTTAGAATTGCAGAATGCGGAATGCGGAATGCGGATTACGGATTGCGGATTGCGGATTGCGGATTGATGAACCTTCAATCTCGATTTCGCGTCTGCGGTTGAACAGACTCATCAATCAGCAATCAGCAATCAGCAATCAGCAATCTGCAATCCGCAATCCGCAATCCCTTATGCTCTTCCACAAATTCCAAGCTCTAGGCAACGACTTCCTAATCGTTCGTGAATCGGCATTGCGAGCGGTCGCCGACGACTTCGGAGTCTTCTCAAAACAGATTTGCGACCGGCATTTCGGCGCGGGGGCAGATGGAGTTGAGGTGTTGCTCGACTCGCCGCAGGCAGCCGGCGCCGATTTTGAAGTGAGGCTGTTCAACGCCGATGGCGGCGAGACTCCGATATCCGGCAACGGCACGCGCTGCGTGGCGGCTTATCTCTACCTGGTCGAAAAATGGGAGAGGCCGGAAGTCCGAATCGCGACTGGCGCGGGCGTTAAGGTTCTAAGGCCCGTTGATCGCGGCGGCCTGATCGGCCATCGCATGGTCTTCGAGGCCGAAATGGGCGCGCCGAGGTTTGGGAGTGAAGAAATCCCGGTCGTCACAGCGACACGGCTCGATCGCGTGATCGGGCAGAGGCTGGACGTCAACGGACAGGGCGTCGAATTCACCGCCACGTCGATGGGCAATCCGCATTGCAGCGTCTTTGTGGACGATTTCGAGAGCCTTGATTGGCGAGCCCTCGGCTCGAAGATAGAAACCCATGCGGCCTTTCCCGAACGAACGAACGTCGAATTCATACGCGTGATCAATCAAGACGAGATCGAGGCGAGATTCTGGGAGCGCGGCGTGGGAGAAACTCTGGCTTCCGGCACGGGCGCCTGCGGCGCGGCGCTGGCGGCGATGATCAATGGATTGGCCGCGGCGAAGGTCAAAGTGATAACAGCGGCCGGCGCATTGATCGTCGAATGGCGTAATGATGGAATGATCGTTCAGACAGGCGAGGCGGGGGCCGTTTATCGCGGCGAGTGGTTGGCCTAAACACCGGAAGATTACCGCGCGCGTAAGCAAGCGGGTGTCTTATAGTTCAGCCGCTTGTTTAAGCCCGCGGCGCTGTTCCATCGCGCTCGGACGCTTCTGGACAGATGCTCCCGATGGTAAATGAAGATGAGCGAGATCGAAGACCGTGAACGGGAAATCAATTTTGTCACGCTTGCGCATTTCGCCAAGTCGATTGAGGCCGAGATGGCGCGCGAATTATTGGCCAACAATGGTGTTGACGCCGTTTTGCAGGGGGCCTTTTTCGGCGGTCTGGAGCCTTTGCTGACGCCGGGCGGTTTCTCTGAAATTCAATTGCTCGTGCCCGAGGACGAATTCGAACGTGCTCGACAACTATACGAAGCCTTCTTCGAAAGTGATCGCCAGGCGCTGAACGAGGATGAGGAAATAGAGGATGTCTAACGCCGCTGACGCTCTGGTCATATTGACGACCCTGGAAAAGCAGGAGGACGGCGAGCGACTTGCCAAGCTGCTGGTCGAAGGCGCCCTGGCCGCCTGTGTTCAAATTCTGCCCGCGATGATCTCGATTTACCGCTGGCAAGGGGCGGTCGAACGGGCCAATGAAGTCCTGCTCCTCATTAAAACCACACGCGCCGCCTACCCGCGACTCGAAACCACGATTAAAGAGAATCACCCCTATCAGACGCCGGAGATAGTCGCCCTATCGGTCGAAGCCGGATCGGATGAGTATCTGAGCTGGCTTACAGCCTCGGTCAAAACCCATTTCTAATAATTCGGCCGCAATTGTTAGATTAGCGGCAAGGAGGCGCTTGCCCTAAGAAGCAAATATTGTGTAAAGTAGTCCTAACGATCCCCCTTAGACCCGACAAAGATTCATTGATATGTCGGCTCAGGCTTAAATGCTCCGGATTTCGCCTGCTCTCCCATGTCGCGATTCACGGCGCAGGGCTCAGATCTCGATAGCGAGAGATTGAGGCCGGCTGAGTCGTTAACTCCTCGATTTAATAAATTACCTCACGAGTTTTCAAGGAGCGGAAAAATAGCTATGCGTGTATTAGTAATCGAAGACGAACAAAAGATGGCCGATTTAATCAAGCGCGGGCTTGAGGAAGAGGGGATTGAGGTCGAGACGGCTTATGACGGGGATGTCGGGTTCGAGTCCGGGAAGTCGGAAAATATCGATCTGATCATCCTGGATCTGGCGTTGCCGGGGCGAAACGGCCTGGACATGGCGCGTGAATGGCGTCAGACGGGAATCAAAACGCCGATTCTGATCGTAACCGCGATGGACAGCACCGAGGCGAAAGTCAAAGGGCTGGACACGGGGGCGGACGACTACATCACTAAGCCGTTTGCCTTCGCCGAACTGCTCGCCCGCATCCGTGCGTTGCAGCGTCGCACGGCGGCGGCGGAGGATACTACGAAGCTGCAGCTCGGCGATCTGACGCTGAACCTGATCAACCGACGCGCGGCTCGCGCCGGCAATGAAGTCCAGTTGACGAACAAGGAGTTCGCGCTGCTGGAATTCTTCATGCGTCATCCGGACGAGATCCTCTCGCGCGAAGTGCTTTCGGAAAAAGTTTGGGAAGAGACCTTCGACACGCTGACCAACGTGATTGACGTTTACATCAATTACCTGCGCAACAAGATCGATCGTCAATACGAACCCAAGCTGATTCATACGGTGCGCGGCGTCGGTTATATGCTCAAGACTCCCGCGATGCCGTCGAGAATGGTCGCGGAATCGAAGGCATAATAGAAGACCAGGAAACCGCAGGCGACGGCGTCGGGGGCGAGCAGGCAAGGACCAGCTGCGCTCCCAGGGTGATGCCGGGGGAAGGCAAAACGTTCCCCCGTCCCGCTCCTTCTCTGTTGTCTCGCAAGCAGTGACGGAAAAGTATCAAGGCGTAATCGTCTTTCATTTTTCATTTGGCATGTCACATCTTTCATTTGTCATTGCGGGCAGTGGCGCCTACGACAATGACAAATGAAAGATGTGACATGCCAAATGGAAAGTGATGTTATTTAGAAAACTTTGCTTGGCCGCATATTATTCTTGTCGCCCCAACATGCTCTCACTTCGCATCAAGCTAACGCTCTACTATCTCGCCATCCTCTCCGCCACTCTGTTCTTTTTCGCGATAGCCGTATACACCTACGTGTCTCGCAGCCTGCTAATACCCATTGACGAATCGCTCACCTATCAGATAGCGAAGATCGAACGCATTATCGAACTCGGGCCTGGCGGCGTCGAACCGGGAATGGGTAATGAAAACGCCGAAAAGCTCCTCGAGGTCAGGCCGCATGCGGTCCAGATCATCGACGAGGTTTGGCAGGTCAGGGACGAGGAGTATGTGTCGCCGGACGACCATTTGGAGGTTGATCGCGATAAGTTGTCTCAGTTGGCGGTAGGCGAAACGAGATATGACACGGAAAAGACTCAGAATGGAGATTTGCTGCGGGTCGTAACCCTTCGCGCCAAAGACCCCGATGGCAGTGGGAGCTATTTCATCCGTCTCGGCTATTCTCTTAAGTCCTTCCAAAATACTACCCGCCGCACGTTGATCCTATTGGTCATTGCGATCCCGCTGGCGCTGCTGCTGGGCAGTTACGGAGGGTTGCTGCTGGCCAACCAGGCGCTGCGCCCGGTTGGCCGCATGACGCGCGCGGCCGAACATATCGCCGCCGGAGACCTGTCCGAGCGCGTGCCGGAACCGGCGCGGATGGACGAACTGGGGCGTCTGGCGGCGACGTTCAATGACATGATCTCGCGCCTGCAGGCGGCTTTCGAGCGGCAGAGGCAGTTCACCTCAGACGCTTCGCACGAATTGCGAACCCCTCTGGCCGTGATGCGCGGCGACATCGAGATCACGCTGCGGCGCGAACGGTCCGCCGAAGAGTACAAACGCGCGCTTACGTCCAACCTCGAAGAAATCATGCGGCTGTCGCGCCTGGTCGAAGATTTGTTGACGCTGGCGCGCGGCGACACGGGCCGGATCGAATTGCGCTGCGAGCCTGTAGACCTGAACGACCTCTGCCGCCGCATGACCGAATACATAACTCCGCTCGCCGATCAACGCGACCAGACGTTGATTTACGAGCCGCCGCCGGGCGCCGTGACCGCCCCGGTCAGGGTCAGCGCCGACGTGCTGCGCGTCAAACAACTCTTGCTCAATCTGCTCGACAACGCGATCAAATACACTCCGCTGCGCGGACGCGTCGCCCTCCGGTTGAGGACCGAAGATAAGGTCGCCATCATCACCGTCGCCGACACCGGGCGCGGAATTCCTACCGAAGATCTGCCGCACATCTTCGAAAGGTTTTTCCGCCGCTCGGCCAAGACTGCCGATCGCACTGCCGCCGGCTTCGGACTCGGCCTGTCAATCGTCAAATGGATCGTCGACTCGCACGGCGGGAGGATCGAGGCTAAGAGCGAGGTGGGGAAAGGGACTGAGTTTATAGTGAGGTTGCCGTTGCTCGATTCAGGCGCGCCCCCTTCGGTCAGCGACGGCTCGACTGAGCGGCGTGGAGGCGCGCTCAGGCCAGTATGAAAATTCGGACAGAAAAATGCTGGAGAGAAAAATAGAGATGCTATTTTTCTCTCCAGCATTTTTCTGTCCGGCGGCCCAAACGACGATCAACGCCGCGCGTTTCGCTCCGCCAACGCGCGCGCGACGGGCGCAAGCTCTTTCAACCTTTCTTCGGAAAGCTGGGAGAGAAAAGGCGCAACAGGGCCTGTCTCCGCTATGCCGGCGAGTTGTGTGGCGAAGTGCAAAACCTTCGCAGGGCTCCACGCGTCGCGCAAATCTTCCAGGGGCAGAAACTCCGCGCGCAGTCCCTCCGCCGTTTCGTAATTTCCCTTCACGCAGGCTTCGAAAATCTGTCCGCTCAACCGGGGCGCGACGCAGCCCGACCCGGTCGTGAATCCGGGCAATCTCCAATCGCGCATGTGGACGACCGCCGGGCGTTCGCCGATGCCGCTTATCACGCGGGCGCGATCGACCCGTTTGAGCAGCGAATCCAAATAAGCGTCTTCCGTCGGATTTTGCCGAACGACCGCGTACTTGATCGCCACGCAGACGCCTTCGTCCACTAATCGCGCCACGACATCCAATCCGGCTTCCTTGTCCGAGCCGAAATTGTTCTCCTCTTTAAGATAGAGGATGAGCGGCGTGTTCGCGCTCTCGGCGATCTCACGCAGGCCGGTTTCCAAGCCTTTAGCGTCGCGCGGGTCGCCGCACGGCAGAGCCATCGCGCAGGGAAATTTATATCGGCGCAGAATCGAGGCCTGGTCCGTCGCGCGTCCGTAAGACGGCCCCAGGCTCGGAATCGCCCAGAGACCGTCGGCGAATGAGTTTAGCCAGTCGAGCAACGCTTCGTATTCGGCCAACGTGATGTGATAGAGAAACGCGTTGCCGCCGTACAGGAATCGCGTCAGCCCGCCGTCTGCAATGTGACGGACGATGCGATTGTTCTGCTCGAAATCGATCGAGCGCCGGGCGTCGTTCTTACGCGCGAGCGGGGGCACTGGAAAAACTCCTTGCAAATCCTCGATTGAAACAGGTGTTATTTTCATCGTGATCCTTTACGGCAAAGACTGACCAACCACGGGGGACTCGTGTCCCCCGTGGTAAATATGACCGATCCTTTAAGAGCGCAGATACGACGCTCCGTTGATGTCGACAATGCAGCCAGTCAGAAAATCTGTCCCCTCCGAAGCCAGGAACAGGATGGTTTGGGCGACTTCGTCCGGCCTCGCCACGCGCTTGAGTGGGCTTTGATTGCTTATGGCCTCGCCATCAGGGCCGTGCACTTTCCATGCGACGCGCTCCGTGTCGACGAAGCCGGGCGCGACGGCGTAAACGAATACATTGTGCGGGGCCAGGGCCTGAGCCAGCGATTGGCTCATCGCGTTGAGACCGGCTTTGCTCGCGCCGTAAGCCGGCGCGTCGGGTTCGCCGCGGAATGCGCCGCGCGAAGAAACATTGATGATCCTTCCGCTGCCTTGTTTGATCATCTGTTGGGCCGCGCAAAAGGTCACGTTCGCCGTCCCGATCAGGTTGGTGTTGATCGTATCCTGCCACGCCTTCCGCCATTCGTCATAACCGATGGTCGCGATCTGGTGGAGTTCGAAGATCGCGGCGTTGTTGATCAGCGCGTCCAACCGCCCATAGTCGCGGACTACGTTATCGACCAGTTCTCGCGACTGTTCGGCGTCGGTGATGTCGGCTCGAATGGCCGCGTGCTGACCGCCATTGAGCAAGGCGAGCGTCTTTTCGGCCTGCTCGCGGTTGTTGTTGTAATGAACGATCACTCGCGCGCCGTGTTCGGCGAATCGAACCGCGGTGGCGCGTCCAATGCCCTGCGCCGCGCCGGTGATGAGTACGACTTTGTCTTTGAAATTCATGTAGGGTTTCTCTTTCGGAAAATCGTCCACGAAGCCACACTAAGATTCACGAAGTTTTTTTCATCTCCTTCGTGAACCTTAGTGTGGCTTCGTGGACGATTTTTATTTCGTTCGAATCACGCGCACTCGATGTGTTTCGCTGTCGCTGATGAAGATCGAGCCGTCGCGGTCAACGAAAACGCCGTGCGGGCGCGCCATCTGGCACGCGAGCGGATCGCCGTCTTCGCAATCTTTTGAACCGTCGCCTTTGGCCCCGGTTCCCGCAATCAGTTCAATCGTCTGTTTGCGAATGTCAATCATCCTGATCGAATGGCTTTCGGTGTCGGCCAGATAAACGTCGCCGTTCGGCGCGACGCTCAGACCTTTCGGGCCGGACAACGTGGCCAGTTTAGCCGCGCCGCCGTTGCCCGTGAATCCTTTCTCTCCCGTTCCTGCGACGTGATGAACGCTTCCGGCCTTCATATCGAGCCGGTAAACGGCGTTGCCTTCGCGTAGCGCCAGCCACATGTCTCCGCGGCGGTCGAAGTCAATCGCGCGCGGGCCGTTGAGCGGAGTCCCGGCGATCTTCGCGCCGTCGAGCGTCGGTTTTTTATCTCCCGTTCCGGCGAATGTCGTGATCACGCCCGTCTTCATATCAACTTTGCGGATGCGGTGGTTGAGGATGTCGCAGATGTAAAGGTCGCCGCGCGCGTCGAATTGAATGCTGTGCGGTTGATCGAGCGTCGCTTGTGTGGCCGCGCCGCCGTCGCCCGAAAATCCGGCCTTGCCCGATCCTGCGACGGTCGTAATGATCCGCGTCTTCGCGTCAACACGACGGACAACATGGTTGAGTCGTTCGACGAAAAACATATCGCCTTGTTTGTTGAAACGAATCTCGTAAGGCTCGTTGAGCGCGGCGTCGAGCGCGGGCCCGCCGTCGCCCGAATAGCCTTTCTTGCCCGCGCCGGCGACGGTCGTGATTACGCCGTTCCGATCAACTTTGCGAATGACGTGATTCATCGTGTCGCAGATATAAAGCGCGCCGTCCGGCCCTCGCGCGACGCCGAAAGGATTGTCGAGTTGCGCTTTCGTGGCCTGTCCGCCGTCGCCTGCGTAACCCGCCCGCCCGGCGCCGGCGAAGGTTTCGATCTTCGACTTCGACGGCGCAGGCCGCGTCGCCGAAACCGCCGCGGAGAGACAGAAGACTAATGCTGTTGTAATTGCGCGTAATCGCATGAATTGTTTTGGAGTTTGGATCAGCGCCGCGAGCGGTAACGGACGGGATCCCTGAATCGTTCTATTGATGGGACCACGCTCGTTACCGCTCACGATATTGATTGACATATGGTAAAGCCGGCATAAGAATAACCGCGCTTGCGGTTTCAGTGAAATAAAACCTTACATTCGCGGAGAAAAAAATATGCGCAACGCGAAACCACTGAAAGCTGTGCTTGCCATTTTGGCGCTCGCGTGCAGCGTTCGGGCATTCTCGGATAATCTTCCGTTCACCGCCAAACAACTCAATCACTGGGCTTATCAGAAGGTTCAGAAGCCGAAACAGCCCTCGGTTAGAAATCGAGCGTGGGTCAAAAATCCGGTTGACGCCTTCGTCCTGGCGAAACTCGAAAGCGAAGGCGCCAGGCCCATGCCAGCCACAGACAAGACCACTTTGTTGCGCCGCGCGACGTTCGATTTGACCGGCCTGCCGCCGACGCCCGAAGAGGTCAACTCGTTTCTCGCCGACAACTCGCCCGGGGCGTTTGAGAAAGTGGTTGACCGTCTGCTCGACAGTCCGCATTACGGCGAGAAGTGGGCGCGCCACTGGCTCGACCTGGCGCGCTACGCCGAGAGCGAGGGATTCAAGGCCGACGAGACGCGGCCCAACGCGTGGCGCTATCGCGATTACGTCATCAAAGCGTTCAACGAAGACAAACCCTACGACCGGTTCATCAAAGAGCAGATCGCGGGCGACGAGTTGTGGCCTGACGACGCGGACGCGCTGGTCGCCACAGGGTTCAACCGTCATTACCCCGACGAATATAACGCGCGCAATCTGCGGCAGCGGCGGCAGGAGATTTTGAACGATATCACCGATACCGTCGGCGCGGTCTTTCTCGGTTCAACGATCGGGTGCGCGCGCTGCCACAATCACAAATACGACCCGATTCTGCAGAAAGACTATTACCGTTTGCAGGCCTTCTTCGCCGCCACGCGCTCGAAAGACGATTACATTCTGGTTTCGACGTCCGAACATGCCGAATACCAGCGCAAACTCGCCCAATGGCAGGAGAAGACCAAAGAAATACGCGAACAGATCGCCAAGATCGAAGCGCCCGTCGCCAGGGCGATCTACGACGAGAGCTTCGATAAATATCCGGACGAGATCAAACTCGCCATCACCACTTCGCCTGAGAAACGCGACACAATGCAATGGCTGATGTATCACAAGGCGCAATGGCAACTGAATTACGGAGTGGATGAGGATGGCAATGGCGTCGGGCAAAAGTTGAAGGGCGAACAGAAGAAGCAGTGGGAGGCGCTGCGCAAACAACTGGCCGCGTTCGACGACATCAAGCCAAAACCGCTGCCCATCGGTTCTGGCATTTCCGAGGTCAGCGCGCAGGCTCCCGCGACTTATGTGTTGAAAGGCGGCGGCTACGACGCGTTCGGCGAAGAAGTGCAGCCGGGGTTTTTGACCATAATTGATCGCGGCGACGCGAAGATCACTCCGTCAAAGATCGGCGCGACAGGCCGCCGCACGGCGTTGGCGAACTGGCTCGCCGACCCCGCCAATCCGCTGACTGCTCGCGTGATGGTCAACCGTATTTGGCATTACCACTTCGGGCGCGGCATCGTGGGCACGCCGAGCGATTTCGGCGAGATGCGCGACCGCGAAACCCATCGCGAATTGTTGGATTGGCTCGCGGCCACATTCGTCGAGCAAGGGTGGAGCGTCAAAAAGATGAGCCGGCTGATTATGCTCTCGAACGCTTATCAGCAATCGTCGGCGTTCAACGCCGAAGCGGCCAGGGTGGATCCCGACAACAAACTGCTCTGGCGTTTCAGTCGCCGGCGATTGACGGGCGAAGAGATTCGCGACGCGATTCTCCTGGTGAGCGGGCGCATTAACCGGCAGATGGGTGGCCCGAGCGTCTTCCCTGAAATCCCGAAAGAGATGGACGTGCGCGGCGGATGGAAGCGCAACGAGAGCGAAGATCAGAAGACCCGCCGAAGCATCTACGCTTTCGTCCGGCGCAATTCGCGTTATCCGATGTTCCAGGCCTTCGACATGCCCGACACGCACGAGAGTTGTTCGCGCCGCTCGGTGACGACCACCGCGCCGCAGGCTTTGAACCTGCTCAACGACAGAACGATCCTGATTTCGGCCCAGGCGTTCGCGGGCCAGGTGTTGAAAGAAGCCGGTGACGACGTCGACAGACAGATCGCGCTGGCCTATCGCCTGGCGTTTGCGCGAGCGCCGGAAGCCGATGAGCGCAAGATGGCGATCAACTTCCTCGATCAACAATCGGAGCTGATCAAATCCAGAATCGAGGCGAAGCAGCCCGTGGCTTTGCCGTCGAATTGCGATGTCGCACCCGACTTGATCGCCCAGGCCCGCGCGGCGGCGCTGGTAGATTTTTGCCATGTGCTATTCAATTCGAACGAGTTCGTTTACGTGAATTGAAATTTCGGGGGATAAAAATGGATCGTCGTGATTTCGTTAAACAATCAATCGCCACCGCGACATTCACAGTCGGGGCCACGGCCGGGATGAGCGTGAAATCTTATTCCCGCATTATCGGCGCAAACGACCGCATCCGGCTCGGGGGCATCGGCCCCGGTGACCGAGGCTCAGGACGCGTCGCTTCGGCGCAGAAGCTGGGCGCCGACATCGTCGCGCTTTGCGACGTCAACAAGGGCATGCTGGAACTCGCGCAAAAGAGACTCACCGCGCCGGTCGAAAAGACCTATGTTGATTACAACGACCTGCTTGCACGCAAGGACATTGACGGCGTGATCATCGCCACACCCGATCACCTGCACCACGATTGCCTGATCGCGGCCGTACAGGCGGGCAAAGACGCATACATCGAGAAACCACTCTGCCGCACTATCGAAGAGGGCGAGAACATGGTCGCCAAAGTTAAAGCCTCGAAACAAATTGTGCAGGTGGGTAATCAACGGCGCAGCGGCGATCATTTCAAAAAAGCCCGCGACATAGTCGCTTCGGGCGGCATCGGCGAAATCCGCTTCGTGCGCATCTGGGATTTTCGCTATCGGCCGGTTGATCCGTACATCAAACGCAGCAAGGATCAATCGCTCTTCGCGCCCGAATTGATTGATTGGCCGCGTTTCCTCGGCCGCGCCCCGAAACGGCCTTACGACGCGAAACGCGCATCCGGCTGGCGCTGGTTCTGGGATTACGCCGGAGGGCTGATGACGGACATCGGACCGCATTGGCTGGATGTGGCGATGTGGATCACTGGCTCGGATGGCCCACGCACTGTTTCCAGCAACGGCGGCAAATATCAAAACCTGGACTGGGAAACGCCCGACAACGTCCACGCCATCCTGGATTGTGGCTCATTCGCGATCGTCTTCATGGTGCAGTTCATGAATGGGCAGGAGTACGACGGCGCGGCGTTTTACGGTCTGGAAGGCAGCATAGTGCAAGAGAACAACCGCGGGATGATGGTTCGTTATGACAAGAACCGCAAGGAAGTCGAGAGCTGGAAAGTGACCGACGAAAGCACGACGCACATGCAGAACTTTCTCGATTGTATGCGCGACCGCAAACAGCCGAATTCGCCGGTTGAATTGGCGAATCGCGTGCTGGTCGGGGCGCATCTGGCGAACGAATCGTTCAGATCGGGCAGGCGAGTGAATTGGGATCCGGTGCGGTGGAAACGCGTGATCGCCGAAACGAAACAGGAAAAAGCTTCGTAGGAATACGTCAGTACAACGTTAACTAAGTTTTCTGATGTTTGCCCGGCCTGGGAGCGCAGGCATCCTTGACTGCAGGCAGCGCCATAAGGCGCGATAGGACGCAGTCAAGGATGCCTGCGCTCCCAGGTAGGAACAATACTAAAAAACTTGGTTAACGCTGCAGTTAGGTTCAGAGGTAAATGAAATGAAAGATCAATTGACTATGAAGGAAAGACATTTGCTCGCCCGCCGCGACTTCCTGCTGCAGTCGAGCGCGGGCTTGTGTTCTATCGCGCTCTCGTCAATGCTCGCGCAAGACGGTTTTGCGTCGGGACTCGACGACAAGCAGTCGATTCCCGACCCTCTCGCGCCGAAGACTCCTGACCACAAACCGCGCGCCAAGTCGGTCATCTGGCTCTTTCTGGAAGGCGGCCCCAGCCATCTCGACACTTTCGATCCGAAGCCGAAGCTGCTGGAACTTGCGGGCAAGCCGATGCCTGAATCGTTCGGACGCCCGATCACCGCGATGGGAACCGCGTCGAACATGATTATGCCGAGCAAGCGCGTGTTCAAGAATTACGGACAGAGCGGAATTCCCGTTTCAGACTGGCTTCCGCACATCGCCGAGCACGTTGACGATCTGGCGATCATCCGGTCGTGTTGGATGGACGGGTTGAATCACGTCGGGTCTGTGTGCCAGATGAACACTGGTTCGGTTCTGGCCGGACGCCCGGCGCTCGGCGCGTGGGCCACTTTCGGGTTGGGCACGGCCAATCGGAATCTGCCGACCTTCGTGGTAATGGCGGACGGCGCGGAAGTTCTTGGCGGCGGCAAAAACTGGAGCGCGGGTTTTCTGCCCGCGGTTTATCAGGGCACGCAGTTCCGCGCCTCGGACACCCCCGTCTTTTACCTCAAACCTCCCGAAACGATCGGCGATGAGCAGCAGCGAAACAAGATAAATTTCCTG
>Ga0190270_10000754_pt1 | contig 14500 bp, 11 predicted proteins | sample Popmic320T_FD_133748 | JGI IMG/M metagenome (GOLD analysis project Ga0190270, IMG submission 133748) | Populus adjacent soil microbial communities from riparian zone of Weber River, Utah, USA - 320 T | ecosystem: Environmental > Terrestrial > Soil > Riparian zone | place: USA: Utah | collected... | reverse complement strand
GAAGAGCAGGATGTTTACACGGTTGACGGCCCATTGAACATCCCCGACCTGATGGCGCTCTATCAGCTCGCCCTGCCGCAATTGAAAGACGAGCCTTTCTCGCCGACCACGCCGGCGGCGCTGCGCTCGGGAGAAAACATCTTCGACGCCATACGCCATCAGGACATACTGCTTCACCACCCTTACGAGTCGTTCGCGCCTGTGGTCGAATTCCTGCGCCAGGCTGCGCGCGACCCGACCGTGCTGGCGATCAAACAGACACTCTACCGCGTGGGCAAGGATTCGCCCATAGTCGAATCGCTGATCGAAGCCGCCGAGAACGGCAAACAGGTCGCGGTGCTGGTCGAACTCAAGGCGCGCTTCGACGAAGAGGCGAACATCCAGTGGGCGAAGCGACTTGAAAAAGCCGGCGTCCACGTCATCTACGGCCTGGTCGGGTTGAAGACGCACGCCAAGATCGCCCTCGTCGTGCGCCAGGAAAAGAACAAGCTGCGCCGCTACGTCCACCTCGGCACGGGCAACTACAACCCTGTCACGGCGCGCATCTACACCGACCTAGGACTCTTCACCGCCGACGAGGATTTCGGCAAAGACGTTTCTGAACTCTTCAACTACCTGACCGGATACTCGCGCCAGGAGCAGTACCGCAAGCTGCTGGTCGCTCCGGTCAACCTGCGCAAATCGATCACCGAGATGATTCGCCGCGAAGTCACGCACCTCCAGGCCGGGCGGCCCGCCGGAATAGTCGCCAAGTTTAACAGCATGACCGACACATCGATGATCGAGGAGATGTACGCGGCCTCGCGCGAGGGCGTGCCCATCGACTTGATCGTCCGCGGCATCTGCTGCCTGCGCCCCGGCTGGCCCGGCCGCAGCGAGTCGATCCGCGTCGGCAGCATTGTCGGGCGCTTCCTCGAACATTCCCGCGTCTATCGCTTTATCAACGGCGGCGATGAACAGATTTACCTGGGCAGCGCCGACGTCATGAACCGCAACCTCGACCGCCGCGTCGAAGTCCTCTTCCCCATCGAAGACGAGCGGATCAAAGAACGCATCGCCCGCGAGATCCTGGAGCCCTCCCTCTCCGACAACGTAAAAATGCGCTGGTTGCAAATGAACGGGTCTTACGAACGCCCCAGAACCGCCGAGGAGAAGGCGTTCAATTTGCAGGAATACCTGCTGGAACCAGCATTGATCGGCTGACCCATGACTACAGGAGGTCCCTGTGAGGAAATTCAACGCGCGTCACAAGTTACTTTTTGCCGGCGGGGCCCTGTCTTTATTACTCCTTTCACTAGCCCTGCTCCCAAAATTCGGTTTCGATCTTCCCGGCATTCTCAAATCGCCGCGAGATTTACTTAGGCCTCCGCTAACTAATGCTGGCGCCTGGGCAGGGAAAGGCGTGGCCCGGTGGGACAGCTTCATGGAAAATTACAGGATCAAAGCGCGACGTCCTGAAACTGAATCGCTGAAGGAGCAGGCTCTAAAGTTAAATGAAAAGTATGGGGTGAAAGTGGATTATCCCGCCTCCACAAAGGTTGGTTCATGGCGATGGGGATACATGGAGGGATACAACTCAATAGCGATTCGTACCCTTGACGACAAATTTCAGCGGGATGTCGCGAACGAGTTTTTCCTGACACAACGCGCAGACGCGCCCTCAAAAGCCGGAAACCGCTAAAACGCCCATGAGTCCAACTGAGTTATTGAGACTCCCCCGCCAGCCCAGCCCACAAAGCCGAAGGTTACAAAGAAGGTGATTAAACAAGTCAACAAGTCAACAAGTCGGAAAGCTGGCAAGTTGACAACCAAAGCGGGAGAAACCAAGCTTGCTTCAGTCTCAGCAAGGACGCCCGAAGAGAACCGCACATGGTGGATTTATCAGGCGCGGCTGCAAGGAACGATCTTGCAGGATGCGATTGTTGAAGCTCTCGAAAAGCGTTTTGGTTTACCGAAGAAACAGCGCGCAAAGTAAGCTCAGCCTGAAGGGGGCGAAGAATGGGCGAAGACTGGAACATAGAAGACAAGCCGCATGCGGAAAAGAAAGAGTACGCGCTCTCCCAAGTAGGGAAAGGACTGATCGGCGGATTTATATTCGGAGTCGTACTCACCTATGTCTTCTTCGTCTGGCCGACAAGGTATCGTTACGAGACAAAGATGCGATGCGTTTTCGATTACGGCGCGCCTTATGCAAACGAAGACTTCGGGAAAGTCGCGGGAGCGAAGCGGCTTCAGAGAGCGGTCACAACCACGGTGACAAACGAATCCTATCGCATTGATCGGATGACCGGAGAGATGTTCATGCCCGAACATGGAAGCTGGAAACTGATCGGACTGGCATACGACAAGCCGGGAGAGTTCCTGGAAGGCGGCATAATGGGAACGGCCAACACGGGATGCAAAATCCCATATGTCGCATACGAACAAAGCGACACGAACGACGGGCCTTGGGAAGAAGTAAAGCCAGACCCTTCTGTTAAGCCGTCGCCAGTAGCGACAAAAGACGGGAACAGATAGGGCGCACAATGCTCAGCATCATCTCTTGCCCGCCCTCACTTGGCTTCAAACCGCTTGACATCATCCTCTCATGGTGAGAGGATGATGTTGTTCTCTCACCGTGAGAGGATGATGTTGTTTCAAAATTTAATCCCCAACATTTACCCTCCGACCCCGAAAATGAGACCAGGACGCGCAAGAAGTGACAAGTGAACATTGCTAATTATGAAGTGATTGAGAAATTTGCAAGAAAACACGCACGGTCAAGATCGTCTTTGAACATCTGGTATGAAACCGTTTCCAAATCGAATTGGAACAAATTTGATGATGTGAAAAAGACTATCAACGCGACTGCCATCTATCAAGATTGCGTCATCTTTGATATTGCTGGAAATAATTTTAGACTCATCGCTCAGATTGATTACGAATTGCAGCAAGTTTCAGTCAGGGCGATTATGACGCATGCAGAGTATGTCAAAGACAAGTGGAAAAAATATTGTTAGGGTTAGATTCAATCCGCAGCGATACGGAAAGCTTCTGGCCGAAACTGTGCCAACAATCATCAAGACTGAGAGAGAAAATAGACGCTTGATCGGAGTCTTGAATAAGCTGATGAAGAAAGGCAAAGACCGAACGCCAGAAGAGACAGAGCTTGCAAGATTGCTTGGCCATCTCATTCAAGAGTTTGAACAGAGATTCTACAAGCCACAAAGACCGACTCCGCGAGAAACCTTGATTGGGTTGATGGAAATGAACCGCTTGAAGCAAGCTGACCTTCTCAGCGTCTTTGGCTCAAGCGGAATTGCGTCTGAGGTCATCAACGGCAAACGTGAAATCAGCAAAGCTCACGCAAAGGCTTTGGCCAAGTTCTTTCACACGTCAACCGATCTTTTCCTATAACGCCGCCAAGCGTTGAGCGTCTGCCATCCTCGGAGCAAACATATATGAGGCGCAAGATACCACGCCAACCGCTCATAGGTAGGATAGCCATGATCGTATTGGTAACCACAGGCATTTTATGGCTGACAATTTGGTACGTGGGTTTGCTTCCACAACAGTGAATGAAGACTTGACCAAAGAAGAGGAACCCTATGAAGAGGAACCCTATGTATTCTCCTTCATCAGGGGGATTCTGGCTGTCAGGTTAGCCATCAGCCTTATACCGATCTTCATTATCTGGGTATGGCCGACGAGCCAAAGGCCTGATGATCCGCCAGGCCTGACGCCTTCCCGATCTGGACGGCGCCGGGATGGTGGACGCCGGGAAGCTCGACCGGGAGAGGATCGAGGATCGAGCAACCGCCTTTGATTTCGACATCCCGAAATCAACCTGACAGACGCGCGCGCAATGCCCGCCTTTTGCGTTTAAACGGCCACCATTCAACGTTTTGAAGAAGCTGATTACCCGGAGATTTATCGGTCGCGCGATACGTAAAGCGCTGTTACTACTTCCAACGACTTCCTTCCTTTGTCATTGCAGGTAGCGCCGCAATTTCCGCAACGAAAAATAAAAATTGACAAGCGCAGAACGGAAATGGAGAATGTCGCCACCTCCAACCGATACTTTCCGTCAATGGCTAAGACCATAGGTACTCCCCATGAAAACGACATGCTTGTTCGCGGCGAAAGCCACCCGTGTACTCTCAGTCTGTTTCCTGGCTTTATTTATCGGGGGCGCGACAATCGCTCGGGCCCAGGAGCGTCAGGCCGGCGTCTATTTCACGACAGTCGTTCCGCACGGCGAGTTCAGCGAGAACGTTACCAATAACGGCTACGGCGTCAGCGGACAAATTCTCGTCCGGCTGGGCGGGAGCCCTTTTCTGGCGGGCGGCGACCTCGGAATCGCAGTATACGGCTCCGAAAGCCGCAGAGAGCCGATAAGCACAACCATCCCTAATCTTCAGGTCAGAGTTCGTACAACTAACAACATCTTCTTCTCGCATTTCGTGTTGAGGGCGCAACCGCGCACGGGCCCTGTTCGCCCATACTTCGACGGACTGATCGGGTTGAAACACCTGTTTACCAAAACATCGATCTCGGACCTGTCCGACGACGAGACTATCGCGAGCAACACCGATCTGAGCGATACTGCCTTGAGCTACGGCTTCGGAGGCGGCTTGCAGATTCCGCTCACGAAAGGTCCTGAGGCGAGGATTCTGTTGGACACGGGCGTTCGCTATTTGAGAGGGGCGCGGGCCGAATATCTCAGGAAAGGCTCTATCCGAGAGGAGGGTGGACTGGTATTCTTTGACGTCCTCTCTTCACGAACGGACGTTCTGGCCGTTCAGATCGGAGTGACATTCCGTTTTTAAATCAAAGCAGGTAAGAGTGGGACAGACTTTAGTCTGTACGTCGCATAAATGGAGACATACAGGCTAAAATCTGTCCCACTCTTTTTTTGTTCTGGTTGAGGCGCCTCTATACGTTGGGCGCGCCAATATCTGGATTGAGGCGACGAGTCAGTACCGCGAGCGGAGACTTCGCTAACGGCCGCTCGCTACCGCTGAGGATAATCAATCGGTTATGAAATTTTTGATCCCTGCTTTGACGACGTTGCTCTGCGCCGTGGTCTTCACCGCATTTATGATGCGGCGCGGGACTATGACCTCGACGCCGGCGCTTGAACGCGCTGACGGGGTTCGTTCGCCAGTGATCGTGGAGCTTTTCACCTCCGAAGGCTGTTCGAGTTGTCCTCCGGCCGACGCAGTGCTGGAGCGGTTGCAACAAACACAGCCGGTTGCCGGCGCGGAAGTGATCGCTCTCAGCGAGCACGTCGATTACTGGAATTACATCGGCTGGTCCGACCCGTTCTCTTCGGCGGCGTTCAGCGCGCGGCAAGAGACTTACGCCCGGGCGCTCGGACAACAGGATCGCGTCTACACTCCGCAAATGATCGTTGACGGGCAGACCGAATTCAACGGAAGCGCTATGAATAAAGCCCTCGAGGCGATTGCGAAAGCCGCGCGCTCGCCGAAAGCCGATGTGCGAATCGTCATCCCGGAAACAAAGACTCAGAAAGACAATCAAGAGATCAGATTCAAGGTCAGCGTCAAAAACGTCCCGCCCGTCGATCGGGGTGACGTGGCCGAAGTGATCCTCGCACTCGCCGAGGACAAGCTCTCGTCGAACGTTACGCGCGGAGAAAATTCGGGGCGCAAGCTGGCTCATACCGCGGTCGTGCGCGAGATGCGCGCGCTCGGCCGTGTTGATCCGGCGACGAAGACTTTTGATTCTGAGAAAACCATGGCGATTGCCGACGGCTGGAAGCGCGATGATCTGCGCGTTGTTGTATTTGTGCAGGAGCGCGCTCAGCGCCGCGTGCTGGGGGCGGCCGTGTTGAATCTGGCGGCGCCTCAAGCGCCCAATCGCTGATAAATCCGGCTCTCAATTCTTAATTTTCTCCGCCATGTTGGCGGTAGTCTGCTCTGTCACGCTGACTGCCATTTCGGCGTTCGCCTCAGACAGCATCTTCGCCGTCTCTTGCGCCTGCGGCAGGCGATGCTGTTGATTCGATCGGGCAGAGGCCGACTTTCTGCGCTCTGAGTCCAGATACGCCAGGAACAAAGCCAAGGCGGACGCGGCCAAGATCATCAACACTATGATGCCCTGGAATATCCTGCCTTTCTCAATCATCACCTTGGCTATGATGGCCCAGAGCATCAGGCCGCCGAGAATGCCCCCCAGCGCGAAAAGCGCGCGCGCGGCCCATTTTTCGAGCCTGCGCAACCAGTCATCCGAAAGACCGGCGGTCGCCTTCGTGGTTTGCTCCATGGCGGCGGCCTTCTGATCGGCAATCAACTGTTCGACCTTCTCTAAACTGAATCCGCAGGCTCGGCAGAATTTCTGCCCCGCTGAAGCTTCGGTTCCGCAATTCGGGCAATGCATATTGGCCTCCGAAAAAGGTAGGGAAAACTGGCTGTTTGCCTGGTTTTCCCGAAAGACCGCGTCGAAGGAGTCAGGGCAAACTGCCAGTTTGCCCTACCCTCGCGACTCGATTTTCATTCTTTCAGGGCGTTGCAACGTGACGTGAATGCTCCTTGGAACATCATTCGTCTTAACTGCTCTCTCCCGCCTTCTCGTCCAATCGCGCTGTCGTCTGCTCCGTCACACTCATTGCGATCCGAGACTGATCATCAGACAGGAGCTTGTTGGTGGTCTCCGCCGACGGTAGCTTTGGCTGCAAAGGGAAGCGCTCGGAGACCTTTTTTTTCAAAGAGGATCCATAGCTTATGAGGAACATTGCCGCAATAATCCCAACTCCAGACAGCAATGGAATAATGGCCTCGCCGTCATGTCTTTTTATCAAAATATAGGCGCCAAAAAAAGCAAACAGGATTCCCAAGGCCGACCCGATGGTCCACCCGGCGATCCTTACCGCTTTCTCCAACTGGCGCAATCGTCGCTTGGCTTGAGCTACATTCTCATCTTCACCATCCGGCAGCAGTTCCGCGAGTAATTGCGCAAAGCGTTCCAAGCCCAATCCACAAGCGCGGCAGAATTTTTGACCTCCCGGAGCATTGGCTCCGCAATTCGGGCAATGCATAGTCGCCTCCATTAAATCTGGTGTCAGAGGAAAATACGCGTTGATGGTAGCTTGAGTTCAACCTCCGCGCCAAAAGATTGTCATGCCCTTTGCGGGCCTATTGGCAAAAGAGAGTATCATTCAACGAAAATCGACCAGGAAGAAACGAAGGGGGCGAAAAAGATCGAGGATCAAAGAGACGCAATCGCAATCGAACGCCTGCTGTTGACGGGAGATCCGCATGACCGGCTGGTGATCGAGAACTGCCGTCCGCCGGGGCGCGTCAACCCGACTCCGGCGGGTAAATACAATCTGGTAGCGATTGGCGCGAATGAGCGACATCTTGAAACAATGAAAGCGCGCGGTTCGTAGTCCCGCCTTTAGGCGGAAGCGTTAGGCGTCGCGGAATGGATTTGTGTCCGACGCTTCCGCCTAAAGGCGGGACTACGAACCGATTTTCTAAGGAGCCTTCATGTCGCAATGAGCGACACCCGGGAAAGAATAAAAATTGTCCACAAAGGCGCACGAAGGGGCGCAAAGATTTTTATTCCTTTGTGATTCTTCGTGTTCTTTGTGGACGGTTTTTCTGAGGAGAAAAATGGTAAATCAGGTCGAGACTATTGTACGCGGCCAATTATTGGACCGGCGCCAAAAGCTTGAAACGGCGCTCGTCAAATTCAGCGAATCGGGACGGCTGCGCCAATTGCTACAAGAGGTGGACGCGGCTCTGGACAGGTTAGGCGCCGGCGCATACGGCTTGTGCGAGGTCTGTCACGACCCGGTCGAAACAGAACGTCTGATCGCTGATCCGCTGGCGCGATTCTGTCTGGACCACCTGTCGCCCCACGAACAGCGGATGCTTGAACGAGACCTCGAAATGGCGGCGCGGATACAGGCTGAACTTTTGCCGCAACCGGATTCCGATTTCGGCCCCTGGCAGGTCGCGCGCCACTACGAAGCGGCGGGACCGGTCAGCGGCGATTATTGCGATCTGGCCCCTGACGGGAACGGAAGTCTCTTTTTCATGCTGGGCGACGTCTCCGGCAAAGGCGTCGCCGCGGCGATGCTGATGACCCAACTGCACGCGATGTTCCGTTCGTTGAAATCGGTCGGCCTCCCTCTCACGCAAATAGTAGAGCGGGCGAGCCGCCTGTTATGTGAAAGCTCGCTGCCCACACAATACGCCACTCTGGTTTGCGGCAAGGCGGACGCCGCGGGCGCCGTCGAGATATGCAATGCCGGACACCTGCCGGTTCTCTGGCTGAACGGCGGCGATGTCAAGACTATTGACTCTACCGGCCTTCCCGTCGGCGTGTTTTGCGAACAACAATTTTCGTCTCACACCGTGCGCTTGCAACCCGGCGACTCACTGCTCCTTTACACTGACGGGCTTTCAGAGGCGCGCGACGTCGCCGGCGCCGAATATGGTATAGAGCGCTTGACGAAACTGGCGGCCGCCATTCGCGCGTCGTCGCCCCGGGCAATGATCAGCGCCTGCCTGGAGGATCTGAAGACGTTCGGCGGCGGGGCGCCCAAGGGGGATGATTTGACGATAATGACCATCCGCTGGTCAGGGCTTCCTCAATCGCCTTCCTGAAAACGCCAGCGCGTGGCGTCCTTCGGAAATTGCTTCCAGGCCAATGCCCAGCGGGGCCGTAACACGTACGTCCCGGGGGCTGCATAGTCTTCAGGCTTCGGCGCATATCCGTACTTCTTTTTAGAAATCTCGATCAATCGGGTGACCAACGACCGATCCGGCTCCCGCAACGCTTGCGCGTAGCCGTGCAGGATGACCACGTCGGAGCCGCTCTCCAGATGTACGCACACCGCCGGATTCTCGGCCAGGTTGCGGTTGCGGCGGGTCTGAGGGCCGCCGCCGAAATAGAGCCGATCATCCAGCCACAAGCCCCAGACCGGCGTCGAATGCGGCTGCCCGTCGGGGCTGACCGTGCAGACCCAATAGTTTTGCGCCTCGGCCATCCGCTCGGTCACATGGGACCACGGAAGCAATCCCTTTCTGTCTTTAGGCACGCCGTAGCCGGGCATATGAGGGCGGCTCGCCTCCGGTCCCGTTTCCTGGCCGGCCAGAGTCTTTTTCGAAGGTCGTTTCATAGTCGCCATAGTTTGTCTCCTATTCAGTGTTTCACAAGATATTTGAGGCCCACGATCCCGTTCTTGTAGGTCTTGCATTCGTGCAGCTGCAGATCGACCTGCAGGCCGATGTCGGGAAAGAGCGGTATGCCTGAGCCGAGGAGTATGGGTTGAATCGCCACCCCTATCTCGTCAACCAGCCGCTCCCTCAATAAAGACGCGGCCAGAATTCCGCCGCCCATCAGCCAGATGTCTTTGCCGCTCTCATTCTTCAAACTCCTGACAAATTCGCCCGCGTTGTCCGAAATTATCTCCACGCCCACGTTTGGACTCTCTTTCATAGTGCGTGAGAAGACGTAGGTCTTCATATCCATATAACCGGCCGTCTCCTGGCCTATTTCGGGGGATTGCAGCAGTGTTTGATCGTAGGTTTTTCGCCCGATCAAGACGGTGTCGAACGAGGCGTAAAGCTTGGGAAACTCGCTCATAATTTCGTCGTCCATCAAAATCCAGTCGTAGGCGCCGTCCGCGCGGGCGATGAAATTGTCGAGGCTATTCGTAAGTGAATAGACTACTTTTCGCATATTTTCTCCTTTCCTCCTGACGCGCGGTCTCGGCGTAGGAGATGTCGCGAGCTTATGCGATCATTCCTGACACCTTGTGTCATATTTCGGGTCTTGCCAGGTGAAAAAGTTCGACCTGCACGGACGACCTTCGAATCAGTACCGCGAGCGGTAGCGAGCGAGGCTTTCGCAAAGGACTTAATGACGGAGCCTCGCTCGCTACCGCTCGCGGTACTGACTCATTCTCACAGGTGGAAAAAGTTTTGGAAGCGAGGAAATGTATGCGCGCTGATCGGCTGCTTTCGATTATGTTGCTGTTGCAAACCTACCGGCGGATGACCGCGCACGACCTGGCGAATCGCCTGGAAGTCTCCGAGAGGACGATTCATCGCGATATGGAGTCTTTGAGCGCGGCCGGCGTTCCCGTAGTCGCTGAGCGCGGGGCCGGCGGCGGGTGGTCGCTGATGGGCGAGTACCGAACCAATCTGACCGGGCTGAACGAGGCCGAGATTCAGGCGCTTTTTCTGGCGCGCTCGCCGCGCCTGCTCGACGACCTCGGGTTGGGCAAGGCCGCCGAAGCCGCGTTCATCAAGCTCTTCGCCGCGGTTCCGCCTGCGATGCGTCGCGACGCCGAATCGGCGAGCCAGCGGATTTACGTCGACGGCGCCGGGTGGAATCAGAGCGAAGAATCCGCGCCGCTACTCCCGTTCTTGCAGGATGCGGTTTTGAAGGATCGCGCAGTAAGATTCAAGTATCAACGCGGCGACGATTGCACGGTCGAGCGCGAGGTGGGGCCTTTGGGGTTGGTGGCCAAAGGCGGCGTCTGGTATCTGGTCGCGGCGATTGACGGCGACATTCGCAATTACCGGGTCTCGCGCGTGATCGAGGCCGAAGTGACGGATCAGGCCTTCGTCCGTCCCGAAGCCTTCGACCTCGTCGCGCACTGGCGCCAATCCGCCGTCGAATTCAAATCCAAACTTCCGCGCTATCCGGTGACGGCCCGTGTCCATCCGGAAGCAGTCAACCGGCTCTACATTATTGGCAGGTTCTCGCGCGTCGAACACATTGACCCTCCGGATGAAAATGGATGGAGACAGGTTTCGCTCTGCTTTCATTTTGAAGACGACGCCTGCGAATGCCTGCTGGGATTCGGCGATCAGATTGAAGTTCTCGAGCCGAAGGAGTTGTGGCGGAAGTTTGTTGATCGCGCGGAGCGTGTGATTGAATTTTATTCCCGGAGACCTGCGGAATCTCAGCCACGAATGAACACGAATGAATACGAATAGCGACGAGGGGTTGTATTATCAAGGGCGCCGGCGCAGTACCGCGCGCGATTGCTGCGCGGCTGACTTATGAAACGGCCGCTTGCTTACGCGCGCGGTACTGTAAACGAATGCCAAAAAACTTAGTTTACGGAGTGTTCATTCGCGCTCATTCGTGGCTGAGATTCCCTTCCGCTTTTGGGACTCTCAGCAGCACATGTGTGCCATTGCCGGGGGAACTCGTCAACGAGAGCTGCCCTCCCAGCTTCTCTGCGCGCTCGCGCATCCCAACCAGGCCGTAGTGTCGCCCGTTCGACGAGTTGATGACGGAGGGGTCGAAGCCGCGCCCGTCGTCTTCGATTTCCACTCGCAGGCCGCGACGGTCGGAGCTTAGCGCGACTGAAACATGATCCGGCGCCGCATGCCTGAGGGCGTTTTGCAACGCCTCGCGAACGATCATCAGCAAACTCCTCTCGTTTTCGGCGCCGAGGTCGGGCGCCGAGCCGTTGCTCTCGAACCTGATCGGGATGCCGGTCTCCAGACTGAGCCGGCGGGTCAGTAGTGAAATAGCCGGCGCCAGTCCTTCGCCGGCGTTCTGTCTCAGATTCCACACCGCCAATCTGGCCTCGTCCACGGTCGCCCGAACTTCGTTGCGCGCGCGGTCTAGCAATTCGTCGCTGATGATCGGCGAGACTTCGCGCGCGCTCGACGCCGCTTCGAGCAGCGCCGAAACGCCGACGCAGCCCTGGATCAAGGTGTCGTGCATCTCCCTGGCCAACCGGTTCCGCTCATCGAGCACTGCGGCGAATCGCTGCCGCAGGTTGCGCACGTGCAGCCGGTACCAAACCCAGACCGCGGCCAGCGCCGCCAACCCGCAGATGGCCGGGAACCACGCCGTCTTATAAAAATGGGGCCGCCACTCGATGCTCAGGACTCGCTCCGTCGCGCTGCGCGGATCGTCAATTTCATACGCCACCACGCGAAAGCGGTACTTGCCAGCCGGCAGGTTGGTGTAATACGCGACGCGGCGCTGCCCGGCGTCAGTCCAATCCTGATCGAAGCCTTCCATCCGAAACTTGAACCGGATTCGGTCAGGCGACCGCAGACGAATCGCCGTGTAATGGATTTCGAGTTTGCCTCGGCCCGGATCGAGCGCGAGGCTTTGAGAAAAAGGAACGGCGCGGTCGTCGGCCAACACCTGCTCGATCAGCGCCGGCGGGGCGCTTCTGTGATCCGGGCCGTTTTGCCCTATGTGGACGGCGCCTTTGGCGCTGGGGAACCACATCTCGCCGGACGCGAGCATCGCGCCCGCCGGCTGAACGCCGCCGTTCATCTGATTCGTGCTCAGCCCTTCGGCCGTGCTGTAAACGCGCACCGCCAACTGGCCGTCGCCCAGCCTGGAGAGTGATTCAATCTCGCGCCGGGAGACCGCGACGACGCCGCTGGGGCCGCTCATCCAAAGACTGCCCTGCGCGTCTTCGACGATGAAGTGAATCTTGTTGCTGGGCAATCCGTCTTTGGTCGTGAACCGCGTCAGCGCCCCGTCTTTGAGCAGGAACAGTCCGGCGCCGTGCGTGCCGATCCAGAGCTTGCCCTCGGCGTCTTCGCGCAGCGACCAGACCTTCTGCCCGCGCAGGCGTTCGAGCGACGGATCGGCGACGAAGCGCCCGGCGCGCAACAGGCTCAATCCTCCGTCGGTCGCCACCAAGAGGTCGCCGCTGCGATCTAACAACAGCGCTCTGATGCTGTCATAAGCCAGGCCGTCCTTGACATTGAAATTCTGAAACGCGCCATGTCGGAATCGGCTCAGCCCGCCGTCCGTCCCTATCCAGAGGGCGCCTTCGCGGTCTTCGCAGAAAGCTCGAATGAAATCGTTGACCAGCCCCTGCTTCATCGTGTACTGGACGACCCCGCCCGCGTCGATTCGCGAGACCCCTTGTCCGTCCGTCCCGACCCACAGCGTCCCGCGGCTGTCGCGGAACAGATTGCGCACCGACATCCGGCCGAGCGGCGCCGGGAGCCGGACGGGCGCCAGCGTATTTCGGGCGACGCGAAACAGTTTGCCGTTCAGCGCCGTCACGAAGAGTTCTCCGCGCGGGTCCTGATAGATGGTGTTAATACTCTGCGGGGCGCCGTCAGCCGTGGTGATCACGCCGGCGGCGCTCGGACTCAGGCGGAGCAGGCCGCCCTGGGCGCCGACCCAGACGTTGTCTTCGCCGTCCTCGAAGAGGGCGAGCACGTTGTTGTGCGGGAGCGTAGACGGCGCCGAAAACCTGACGATCCGGCCCGCCCGATACCGCATCAATCCTTGACCGTAGGCTCCGATCCAAACTGCGCCGCCGCGACTTTCGAGCAGCGCGCTGATGTTGACGCCGCTCAGGATTTTAGGGGCCTTGAATGGATCACCGTTGATCCCCCGGTCGAGCTTGCGGAGACCGGAGATCGAGCCAATCCAAATCGCCCCGTCCGCCGTCTGGCGTATTGTCCTAATGCTGTTGTCGGCCATGCTTCCATTGGAGGTGTAGTAATTCACTTCCCGCCCGCGCAAAACCAACAGCCCCCGACCCCCGACCAGTAGGCGTCTTGCGCTGTCTTCGCAAATGGCATGCACGTTCATTTCATCCGCGCCGTCGCGGCCGTCCACGCGGATCAGCGATTCATTCTGCATGCGAAAGAGACCGGCGTCGGTCCCGACCCAGAGTTGGCTGTTCCTGTCTTCGTAGATTACACGGACGAAGCCGTTGGTGAGCCCTTCAGCGGCGCCGAATGCGCGGAAGCGCCCGTCTTTGTACCGGACAAGGCCGCCACCCTCCGTGCCCGCCCATAGCGTTCCGTCCCTCGCTACCAGCAGCGAATACACGCTGTCATCGAGGAAAGCAGGCGTGTTCTCGCGGTTGAATACCGCGAACGACACGCCGTCGAAGCGCGCCAGCCCGCCGCTCGTGCCTATCCACAGGTAACCGTCCTGAGTCTGCGCCAGAGATTGCGCGAAGTCTTCGGGCAGGCCGTCCGCGCTGCGCCAAACGCGGCGGCTGTATGCGAGGGCGTCCGGCGGCGCGGTCTCGGACGCGGTCGAATCGACGCAGCCAAGTAGAACGAGGATTGTAAGAAGTCCGCATCGTCGCATCGCAAAACTTCCATATCCGCAATTTCCCGCGGGATCGCTGCGGCGCTCACTCCGCCGCGTCAGCGACGGTTGAATTCGGTTGTGCGCCGGATGTCATGGCGGGTTCAGTCGTCGCTGACGCGACGGGGAATTGCTTTCACGTCCGTACCGTGCGTTGAAACGCGCGGCTAAATTCGAGGCGCCGCTGACGCGGCGAAGAAACCGAGCCGGAATCCCGTAAGGAATTGTGACAGTCCGCGCTAAGGCAAATGCACGATTCCACGCTGCAAGGCCGCAACGGTGGCCTGTGTGCGGTCGCTGACGTTGAGGCGGCTGAGAATGATGTTGACGTGCCATTTGACCGTCGCCTCGCTGATGCCGAGAGCTTCGCCGATCTCCCGATTGCTGCGGCCCTTGACGATCAGTTCCAGCACTTCCATCTCGCGCGCGCTCAGCTCAG
>Ga0190270_10000753_pt1 | contig 14507 bp, 15 predicted proteins | sample Popmic320T_FD_133748 | JGI IMG/M metagenome (GOLD analysis project Ga0190270, IMG submission 133748) | Populus adjacent soil microbial communities from riparian zone of Weber River, Utah, USA - 320 T | ecosystem: Environmental > Terrestrial > Soil > Riparian zone | place: USA: Utah | collected... | reverse complement strand
TCAGGTGACCACCCAACACGATCCGCCACACATCCCAGGACAACCGGAATCGGCGCCGTTCACGTCCGCTGCAGGAACTGACGAGCGGTAAAGGAGTCCCACGGCAATGGTGACGAGCGACATGCGACAAGCAAAGAGAGAACGCGCATGGTCGCTCGGCGCCGTGCTCGCCGAGCGAGAGATCGACGAGCACACCTGGCTGCTCGTTGTGCGCGCCGACGCCGGACTGGCCGCGGCGCTCGCGCTCGGACGCAAGTTCCTGCGGCTGCGGTTCGGCGGCTACACGACGATCGTCGTCAACCTCACGGACAGCGACCACGTCTCCGACCCCGTGCTCGCGATGCTGCTCGAGTGGCGGCGCAAGCTCGAGCTGCGCGGCTGCCGGCTCGTCGTGGCCGCGGAGCACCCCAGCGTCCGGCGGGCCCTCGAGCGCGTCGGCCTCGAGATCGCGGACCTATGAGCGCACGACGGGAGGAGGGCCCGCTCCACGCGAGCTTCACGCTCGGGCGCGTCGCCGGCGTTGAGATCGGCGTCAACTGGAGCTGGATCGTGATCGTCGGCCTCGTCGTCTGGTCGCTCGGGGCCACCGTCTTCCCGGACGAGGTCCCGGGCCTCTCCGACGGCGCCTATCTGGCGATGGCGCTCATCGCGGCGCTGGCGTTCTTCGCATCGCTCCTGCTTCACGAGCTCGGCCACGCCGTGGTCGCGCGCCGCGAGGGCATGGAGATAGAGGGCATCACGCTCTGGCTGTTCGGAGGTGTGGCCCGCTTCAAGGGCATGTTCCCGTCGGCCGGCGCCGAACTCCGGATCGCGCTCGCGGGACCGGCCGTGAGCCTCGTGCTCGGGCTGGCCTTTCTGGGCGCCGCCGCGGCGCTGCCGCTCCCCGACGCCGTGGACGGCGTCGTCGAGTGGCTCGGACGCATCAACCTGATCCTGCTGGCCTTCAACATGCTGCCCGCGCTGCCGCTGGACGGCGGCCGGGTGCTGCGCGCACTGCTGTGGCTTCGCAGTGGAGACTTCACCGGAGCGACCGCGGCGGCCGGAGCCCTGGGCCGCGCGTTCGGCAACTTCCTGATGATCATGGGCGCGCTGACGCTGCTCCTGGCGGGCGCGCTGGGCGGGCTCTGGTTCATCGCGATCGGGTTCTTCCTCTCAGCCGCGGCGCAGGCCGAGGTCTCGTTCGCCACCACCCGGAGCGCACTCGCAGGGCTCTACGTGCGGGACGCGATGGTCACCGAGCCCGACCGGGTGGACGGTGACACGAGCCTGGCCGCCTTCGTGAGCGGCCCGTTCGCGCGCAGCCGCCACGCGGCGTATCCCGTCGAGAGCGACGGCGCTCTGTCCGGCATCTTCAGCTACCGCGCCGTGGCGGGCGTGCCTCCGCCCGACTGGGACCGGGTACGCGTTCGCGACGTAGCCGTCCCGCTCGGCGAGGTGCTCACGCTCTCACGGGACGACCCGCTGGCCGAGGCCCTCATGGACCTGGCCGAGAGCCCGCTCCGCAGAGCGCTCGTGCTCGACGACGCGGGCCGCCTCCAAGGTCTGCTCTCGATAACCGACGTGTCGAGGCTGCTGGAGCTCGAGCGAGTGCGAGTCAGTGGTTTCCCCCGATCCGGTTCCGCCGTCTCCACGGTGCCCGCCACGCGCGCCGGCGCTTAGCCTCAAGGGATGAACAGCGTTCCGGAGACCGCCGCTCGCCGTCGCGCGATTCCTCCCCCCTTCGGCCGCATCGTGTGCGGCATCGACGGCAGCCGCAGCAGCGCCGTGGCGGCCGAGCAGGCCATCGCGCTCTCAGGCGCCGGCACGACGCTCGTGTTCGTCTGCGTGCGTGAGCACCGCGGCGCCGGCGCGACGCAGCAGGCGACGATCACGACGGAGCGAGCCGACACGGCACTCGAGGCGGCCCTCCAAGCGGCCCGCGAGGCCGGGATCGACGCCGCCGCCGAGATCCTCCCCGGCCACGACCCGCGGTCGGTGCTACTGGACGAGGCGTCGCGCTCGGACCTCCTGGTGGTGGCGAGCCACGGCGGCTCGCGCGCCGGCGGGATCGCGCTCGGAAGCACCGCGTCGGCGGCCGCCCACCGCGCGCAGGTCCCCGTGCTCGTCGCTCGCCGGCCCCCGGACGGGGTCGCCTTCCCGGAGCGCATTCTCGTCGCGACCGACGGCTCCGCCGCCGCCGAGCGCGCCGTCGAGCTCGCCGCGCGAATCGGCCACGCAAACCGGTCGAGCGTCTACATGCTGACCGTCGAGCCCGGGCGGCACGGCGACCCCGCGCGCACCGCCGTCGAGGCGGCCGACCTGATGGAGGCGCTCGGACGCGAGCCCACGATCGTGCGCGAGTCCGGAGACCCGAGCGAGCGCATCCTCGCGCTGGCTGAGAGCGAGCGGGTCGCGCTGGTCGTGGTTGGGAGCCGAGGCCTGACCGGCGTGCGCGCCCTCGGCAGCGTCAGCGAGCGAGTCACCCACCGGGCACCGTGCTCCGTGCTCGTGGCGCGACCGGCTTGATCGACGTTCACTGCCACATCCTTCCGGCGCTGGACGACGGGGCGCTCGACACGGGCGACGCCGTCGCGATGGCGCGCCAGGCCGCCTCCGACGGGATCCTCACCGTGTGCGCCACGCCGCACATCAGGCACGACCATGACGTCGTGATCGGAGAGCTGGCCGCGCGCGTGGCGACGCTCGGCGGCGAGTTGACCCGCCGCGGGATCGACGTGGAGATCGTGACTGGCGGCGAGGTCGCGGAGATGGCGCTGAGCGGCCTGAGCGACGACGAGCTGACCTCGATTTCGCTGGGAGGCGGCGGCCGCTGGATCCTCGTGGAGCCCGCGCCCGGCCCGCTCGGCCGCTCGCTCGACGCCGCCGTGGACGACCTGCGCCGGCGCGGCTTTCGCAGCGTCATCGCACATCCCGAGCGCCACGCGCACGGCGAGCTGGACCGCCATCTGGCGGCACTCGTCGAGCGCGGCGCGCTGGTGCAGGTCACGGCCGCGATGCTCGAGCACGAGCACGCCGCCCCCGTGATCGTCCGGCTTGCCGAGCAGGGGCTCGTTCACCTGCTTGGGAGCGACTCGCACAGCTCGCACGCGGGCCGGCCGCTGAAGCTGTCCGCCGGCTTCGCGGCGCTCCGGGAGGTGGCGGCCCTGCGTCCGTACGTCGACTGGATGGCCGTCGAGGCGCCGCGGGCGGTGCTGGCGGGCGCGGACGTGGATCCGCAGTTCGCCGTCTCGCTCTAGGAAAGCTCGCGCAGCTCGACCTGCTCGGCCAGCTCCTCGATCACCGGCCGCTTGGCACTGCCGAGGCCCTGGCGCAGGAAACACGCCGCGCCGGCCCCCGCGCCCAGCAGGAGCGAGCGCTCCCAGGTCTCGCCGGTGGCGGTCGCGGCCGCCATCGCCCCGAGCATCGAGTCGCCGCAGCCCTCTCGGAAGCCGCGCTCGAGCCGGGGCGGCACGAGCTCCCAGGCGGATCCGTCCCGCAGCGCCAGCGCCGGCTCGCCGGCCCGCGTCACGACCGCCGCCTGCGCCCCCGCCTCCAGCAGCCGCTCCGCCGCGGGGCGCCAGCGCGGGCCGTCCACGGGTGCGGCGAGCCACTCGGCGAGCTGCCAGTCGTTGATCTTGACGAGATCGGGGCCGGCCTCGAGCGCACTCTCGAGTCCCGGCGAGGAGAGGTCCACGAAGGCGGGCACCCCATTGGCGCTCGCGGTTGCCACGAGCTCGGCGTAGACGCCGTCAGGAATGACCTCCTCGGGATAGCAGCCGCACACCACGAGGACGTCCGAGCGGAGGGCAGCCGCGCAGGTCACCGACACGAGGTCGTCCAGCTCGTGACGTGACACGGGATCGCTGAAGCGCCCCGCCACGAAGCGGCGCTCGCCCTGCCTGCGGTCGACCACCGCGCAGCCGCTCGGCGTGGCGGTCGGCACCGGTCGCAGCTCGCCGGGCAGGACCTCGAGGAGCGGCCGGAGCACCGCCCCGGTCTCGCCGCCCAGGAAGGCGCACAGCACCGGGTCGGCGCCGAGCTCGCCCGCCGTGCGCGTGACCCACACACCCTGCCCGCCGGGGTGGAGATGGATGTCGTCGCCGCCGTTCGGGCGGACCTCCATCGTCACCGTGAGCAGCGGGTTCGGGCCGAACACGGCGATGGCCGGAGATCGCTCGGGCGGCTGCATCGCGGTGTCACCCTATGGCTCGCGCCCAGTGCGGCAATCGGGGTGGACTACGGATCGGGATGCGGGCGCCCACCGATGCCGCCGGGGCGGGGTCGGCGTAGGTTCGCCCCATGCCAACAGGAACGATCAGCGATCCGATCCACCACAGCTTCACGTCGCCGCCGTTCGACCGCGCGAAGGTCCTCGACGCCATGCGCCTCGGCGTGATCAGCTGTCCGCCCGAGACGCCCCTGCGCGAGGTGGCGCGCATCATGGCCACGTACCGCATCCACTGCGTCGTCGTGACCTCGACCGTCGCGAAGGCCCCGCTCGGCGTGATCGCCGACATCGACGTCGCCGCTGCAGCCGCGACCGCTCCCGAGGCCCCGGCCGGCTCCGTGGCGCGCACCAAGCCCGTGACCGTCAGCCCCGAGGAGTCGCTCGAGCGTGCCGCTCAGCTGATGGCGGAACACGAGAGCTCGCACCTTCTCGTCGTCCAGCCTCACAGCGGAGATCCCGTCGGCGTCCTCTCCGCGCTCGACGTAGCGGGAGCACTCGCCTGGGCCGGCACGGCCTAGTCGTGACCGTCGTCGTCGGATACGACGGGCGTCCTGAGGGCCGCGACGCGCTCGCCCTGGGCGCATCCCTGGCGAGAGCGCTCGGCGAGCCGCTCCTCGTCGTGTCCGTCTACCTGACGGGTGAGGCCATTCTGGGAGTGACCGTCGCCGAGCTGCGCCAGGCGGCCGAGCGAACGGCCGCCGAGGGCGTCGTCGGCCTTCCGGAGAACCTGCACGCGGATCCGGTGGCGGTCCCCGGGAACTCCGCGGCCCACGGCCTGTACGAGCTGCTCGAGGCGGAGGAACCCACGGCCGTCGTGATCGGCTCGAGCCACCGCGGAGCGGTCGGGCGCGTGCTCGCCGGCAACGTCGCGTTGCGGCTGCTCACCGCGTCGGGCTGTCCGGTGGCTGTCGCGCCGCGAGGACTCGCGGACACCGATGCAGCGCTGCGGACGATCGGCGTCGGCTTCGACGACTCCGCCGAATCGTGGAACGCGCTCCAGCGCGCCGCGGCGATCGGAATCGCTGCAGGCGCCGCGCTTCGCGTGATCCACGTCGTCGACCCGGTCGTCGCTCCGCCGCTCCCCGTCGCCGAGTCGGAGCTGCTCACCCGCGAGCTCCGCGCGGAGCATGAGCTCGCGCTCGGCCGGGCGGCCGCCAGCGTGTCGAAGGAGCTGCACGCCGAGCCGAAGATGGCCATCGGCGACGCGGTTCGGATGCTCGAGCACGAGGCCGCCGATGGCCTGGACCTGCTGGTGCTGGGCTCGCGCGGGTACGGACCCGTCCGGCGCGTACTGCTCGGCAGCGTCTCAGCCGAGCTCGTCCGGTCCGCACCCTGCCCCGTGCTGGTCGTCCCGCGCGCGGTGAAGTTCGACCCGAGCGCCGGCGGAATGGCGGCCCACGACACCGTCGGCTCAGCTACGCCCGCTGGTGATCCCGAGCGTAGGCCCGCAGCAACTCCTCGGTCGTAGCGCCGGCGAGGCTGTGGAAGCCGGAGGCCGTGGTCGCGGCCAGGTCGTCGATCGCCCTGCGAAGCAGGCGTGCGCGCACCCTCACGTTCCCCGATGCGTCGCGGCTGCCGCGCTCCGCCAGCTCAAGCAGCTCGATGCCCATGGCGGGCAGCGAGAAGCGCTCGTCGCTCTCGGCGAAGTAGTAGGTGATTGGGAAGTTCACGAGGTCGCGCTCCACCGCGATCAGCCGTGAGGTCAACTCCTGGTAGATGCGCTCGAGCGACTCGCTTCCCAGCTGATCGAGCGCGCGGCGCTCCTCCTTCTCGGCGTCGCGGAGCAGCCACACCTCGTACGCCAGCGAGCGGCGCCGTGCGATCACCGGATAGACCAGGAGCAGCCACGAGATGCTGGCGCTGAGCAGCCCGAATCCGACCAGGGCCTCGAGTGGCGTCACGACTCGGAGCCAGCCGGCCGTGGGCACGACGTCCCCGAAGCCGAGCGTCGTGAGCGTCACGAGCGAGACGTTCAGGGCGTCCACGAAGTCGCCGCGCGGCGCGCCCGCGAAGCCGCTGTCCAGGTGTGGCAGGTAGACGAGCGCCCAGCCGACGGCGAGGAGGGTCGCCCAGCTCGCGATCACGACGAGCAGCGCGACCGGGCCCGCGAGCGCGAGCGTACGCGGCCCCGGTCGCCTGCGCCGGAAGGCCGACCAGACGGCCCGCGCCAGCAGCCGGGCGAGCGCGCCGCGACCCTCCGGGTGGAACAGCGCGTCGAAGATGTCGCGCAACGCCAGGCCGATCAGGGCAACGCCTGCGGCGGTCGCAAGGACTGTGCCCAGCGCTTCCACCGGCGTATTACTAGCCGAGCGGGTGCGGGAAACCCCTGACCCATCCCCGGAGTGCGCCCCGATGCCGGCGCACCGGCGACCGGGGCAGACTGTGCGCATGAGCGCTCGGCTCGGCAGCCTGGACGCGGCCTTCCTCGAGCTCGAGGACGCACAGGAGGCCGCCCACATGCACCTCGGCGCGGTGATGATCTTCGAGGCGCGTCCCGACGGGCCACCCGCCATCGGTCGGCTGCGGACCGAGCTCGAAAGCCGCCTGGTGGCGCTGCCGCGCTACCGCTCCCGCCTCACGGCCACGCACGTGGGACCGCTGCGCCGTCCCTCCTGGGAGCCGGATCCGAGCTTCACCGTCCGCGACCACGTGCTGCGCGCCGCGCTTCCGGCTCCGGGCGGCGAGCGGGAGCTGATGGAGTGGTGCGGCGAGTACTGGTCCACGCGGCTCGATCGCTCCCGGCCGCTTTGGGAAGTGGTCCTCGTCGAGGGGCTCGAGGGCGGTCGCTGGGCGCTCGCGACGAAAACGCATCACGCGCTCGTGGACGGCCTGGCGTCGGTGGGGGTGACCGAGCTGCTGCTCGACCACTCGCGCGCGGGCTCGCGGCGCCCCGCGGAGGCGCCCGCCGCCGAGGACGAGGACGGCGGCGCCGCGGCCCTGACGGAGCTCCTCGGGGGGCTGGTGCGGAGCGGTGCGGACCTCGTCTCCCACCCCATGCGCCTGGTCCGCGAGACCAAGGCCGCGGCCGAGCTGATCGTCCGCGAGGAGCTCGTGCCCGCTCCGGCCAGCTCCCTGAACGTCGCGATCGGGCCACACCGCCGTTACCGCGTCGCCCGTGCCCGCCTGAGCGACCTCAAGGCGATCAAGAACGCACTCGGCGGAACCGTGAACGACGTCGTGCTCGCCGCCGCGGCCGGGGGCCTGCGCCGTTTGCTCGTGGAGCGCGGCGACGAGCTGCCCGAGCACGGGCTCCGCGCCATGGTGCCGGTGAGCATGCGCATCCGCGACGACGCCGACAACGGCACGCAGCTCGGGAACCGGGTGAGCTCGCTGTTCGTCCACCTGCCGGTCTGCGAGCCGGAGCCGCTGCGCCGCTACCTCGTAACCGCCGGCGAGACCGCGCAGCTCAAGGCGGCGGGCCAGGCGAAGAGCGGCGCCGAGCTGCTGGCGCTCGCTGGGCTCGCGCCCCCGCTGCTCCACTCCGTGCTCGCGCGGTCGTCCACCGGGGCGCGCCTGTTCAACGTCACCGTCACGAACGTTCCCGGGCCGCCGCGGGCGCTCTACGCCTTCGGGGCGCGCATGGAGGAGGTGCTCCCGCTGGTGCCGCTCGCCGCGGACCATGCGGTGGGAATCGCGGTCGTGAGCTACAACGGCAAGATGTTCTTCGGGCTGAGCGGGGACGCACGCTCCGCGCCCGACCTCGACGTGCTGCGCGAGGGAATCGAGGACTCGATCCGGGAGCTGCGGGCCGAGGCCAGGCATGAGCGCGCCGCCGCCGGCGGCCCCTCGTGACCCCCATCCGCGAGGTCGTGCTCGGCAGTGCGACGCTCGATCGCTTTCGGTCGGTTCTCAACGACGAGCAATGGGACCGGCTTCAGCGCGCGGCGGAGCGCGCGCGCAGCGACTTCGAGGGACGCGTGATCTGGAACGTGAACTCGACCGCGCGCGGCGGCGGGGTGGCCGAGCTGCTCTCCTCGCTCGTGCCGTACAGCCGCGCGGCCGGCGTGGACGTGCGCTGGCTCGTGATCGAGGGCGACCCGGACTTCTTCCGGGTGACCAAGCGCATCCACAACATGCTGCACGGCTCCCCGGGCGACGGGCTCGGCATCTCGGCCGAGGACGACGCGACCTACCTCGCCACGACCGAGCGCAATGCCGCCGAGCTCGCCGCGCTGATCGGGCCCGATGACCTGGTCCTCCTGCACGACCCGCAGACGGCCGGTCTCGTGGAACCGCTTCAGAGCACCGGCGCTCGCGTCGTCTGGCGCTGCCACGTCGGGGCCGACACACCAAATGACCTCGTGGAGAAGGCCTGGTCCTTCCTCCTTCCGCACGTCATCGACGCCGACCGGGTCGTCTTCTCCAGGGCCGCCTTCGTCTGGGACGGGCTGGACCGCGCGCGCGTGAGCGTGATCCCGCCCTCGATCGACGCCTTCACCCCCAAGAACCAGCCGCTCCCGCCGGCCTCAGCCGAGGCGATCCTCCGCGCCTGCGGCATCCACGAGGGCCCGAGCGACGGCGAGGCCGTCTTCACGCGGCTCGACGGATCTCCCGCACGGGTCGTGCGCGGCGTGGACCGGAGCGGCTCCGCGCCGCTCCCCGCCACCGTGCCGGCGGTCGTGCAGGTGTCGCGCTGGGACCGGCTCAAGGACCCGGCCGGGGTGCTGCGAGGGTTCGTGCAGGGGATCGCCCCGTCGACCGACGCGCATCTCGTGCTCGCCGGGCCGAGCACCGCGGCCGTTGCGGACGACCCGGAGGGCGCGGCCGTCCTGGCCGAGGTCGCTGAACAGGCCGGCCGCCTCGCGCCGGGCCTGCGCGACCGCGTCCACCTCTTCTCGCTGCCGATGGACGACCTCCAGGAGAACGCGATCATCGTGAACGCGCTCCAGCGGCGCGCCGACGTCGTCGTGCAGAAGAGCCTCGCCGAGGGCTTCGGGCTCACGGTCGCCGAGGCCATGTGGAAGGCGAGGCCCGTCGTGGCCTCCGCGGTCGGCGGCGTGCAGGACCAGATCGTCGACGGCGAGAGCGGCCTGCTCGTGAAGCCAGATGACCTCGACGGATTCGGGGATGCCGTTTGCGGGCTCCTCGGCGATCCCGGGCGCGCCGAATGGATGGGCCACAACGCGCGCGAGCGCGTGCGCGGCGCGTTCCTGGGCGCCCGTCACCTCGAGCAGTACGTGGACCTGTTCGAGGGCGTCCTCACCTAGCGGCCGCGCCGGCCGGTGGCCTTCTTCGCGAGCTCCGCGGGCTGCCGCAGCGTTCCGACCGTTCGCTCGAAGAGCTCGGCCTGCTTCTTCACCAGCGCCGCGGTCTCCTCGAGCGCGAGGCCCGCGGCCTCGAGCGCCTCGGCCTGGCGCTGCAGCGTCGTCCCGGTCTCCTCGAGCAGGTCGAAGATCGCGTCCACGGGCGCGAGGAGCACCCCCTCCACGAGCTGCGCCTGATGCTGGAGCGTGTCGCGCACCTGCTTGGGGATGTCAGTCATGAGCGCTCACCCGCCGATGATCCCACGGCGTCGCGGATTGCCCGGAGATCCAGCCAGGCCTCGACCGCGCCGAGGACGTCGTCGAGCGGCCGGTCAGCTCGCAGCGGCAGATGGTTCTCGGGCGGGATCTCGTCGAGCGGCTCGAACTCCGCGAGCTGCCGGACAGCGATCGCGGCCGTGGCGTCCGACTCGCGCCCCGGATCGAGCTCGCGCCGTGCCGCCCGCTCCGCCACGACCGCGGCGGACGCGATGCACTCGACGAACACGGCACGGCCCCCGAAGGCCTCGGCGAATGCCGCGCGGTGCGCGCGACTGCGAAAGGTCGCGTCGACGATGGCGCCATCGGGTGCCGCCGCGGCGCGAGCGCCGAGCTCGCGGTAGGTGTGGAGGCTCGCCTCCTCCGAGTAATCCGCCGCCCGCGCCCTCTCGGTCGGCCCGATGCCGGCCAGCTCCTTGCGAACGACGTCCGAGCTGAGTCGCGGCAGTCCGGAGATGGCGGCAAGCGGCTCCGCGAGATGCGTCTTCCCGGTGGCGGCGCCGCCGCACACGACCAGCACCAGGGGCATGCGCGTCAGCCACGCGAGCCGGCGGCCCACCGCCGCGAAGCGGCGCGCCTCCGCCAGGGCACCTCCCCGCTCGCCCAGGGCGAGCTCGCCCGCCCGGAGGCAGGCGACCTTCGTCCGCACCCACGCCCGGTACGCCGCGTAGAAGAACAGCAGCGGACGGCCGCCGTGATCCCCGCCCGCCGCCTCGTACTCGGCCACCAGCGTCGCGGCAAGCTCGTCGGCGCCCATGGCGATCAGGTCCATGACGAGAAACGCGAGGTCGGCGGAGACGTCGATGCGGCGCAGCTCGGGGTCGAACTCCAAAGGGTCGAACACCTCCACCACGCCGCCGGCGACGATCACATGCTCGGCCCGGAGATCGCCATGGCAGTCGCGCACCCACCCGCGCGTGACCCGATCCTCGAGCAGCTCGTGGCGCGCGTGCAGGAACGCCATCGCGAAGCGGTGGGCGGCGGCCAGCTCGCCGGCGCCCACGACGTCCGCATAGGGAAGCAGCGTGCCGAAGTTCTCGCCGACCGTCGCCGCGACGGCGCCCGCGTCGAAGCTGCCGGCGACGGCCTCGGACGCCTCGTGGAAGTCGGCGATGCGGCGCGCCACGGCGCCGACGACCGCGGTGTCGGCCTCGCCGCGCTCGATCAGCGCCGCCAGCGTGCGCGCCTCGTCGAAGCGGCGCATCTCGACGACGTGCTCCTCGCCCGGATCGCCTGGCGCGCCGAGCGCCCAGCCGCGGGCGGCCCGCTGCAGCGGCCTGACCCCGACATAGAGGTCCGGAGCGAGGCGCCGCCCGAGCCTGACCTCCTCTTCGCACATCTCGCGGCGGCGCTGGGCCGTCCCGTAGTCCAGGAAGGGGAAGACGACCGGCTTGCGCAGCTTGTACGCGCGGTTGCCGGCGAGGAACACCCAGCTGATGTGTGACTCCGCGATCTCGACCGACTCCGGCGCATCGGGGTAGAACGCCGGCGACCGCATGGCCTCCTCTGGGCGGAGCTCGCCTACGAGGCCCTGCCGATCCCCGCCTGCGAGGAGTCCAGGCCCGCGAGGTACGGCCCGAGCTCCTCCGCGACGACCTTGTCGTCCGCCGGCCAGGGCGGCTCGTCGAACACCTCCGAGGCGAAGCTCTCACTCCCGGCGGGGTGGGCGCTGATGTAGAGGGGCTCCGCGCCCGTGAGCAGCTTGCCGCGGATCACGGGGTTGAAGGGGTGCGGCTTGTCGATGGCACCGGCCAGTGCGGCGATGGCGGACGCTGCGGCGTCGGCCATCTGAGCGCCGAGGCCCCCGTGCTTGATCGGGTAGTTGGCGACGTCGCCGGCCGCGAAGACGCGTCCGCCGGTCTCCGGAACGCCGCAGTGCCTGTCGATGGGGAGGAAGCCGTTGATGCCCGCGCCGGGAAGCCCGGCGATCGCGCGCCCCGCCACGCGCGGCATGGCCAGCATGCGGTCCGGATGGAGCTCGAGACCCTGCGGCTCGATGACGAGCTGCCGCGTGGCCGGGACCTTGGCAAGCGACTCGCAGTACACCGTGATGCCGGCCCGCTCGAGCCGCTCGCTGACGGCGTCGCTCGCGGCCGGGCCGAACACCGAGAGCGGCCTGTGCTCGGGCGTAACGAGCGTGAGCTCGAGGTCGCGCGCATCCATGCTCCGAGCGCGCTCCGACGTCATGAGCGCCAGCTCATAGAGCGGCAGCGGCCAGACCGGGCCGACCGGCTGGATGAAGGCGAGGCTCTTGGAGTAGCCGAGCTCAATGTCCTGCACCACGCCCTGGAACGTCTCGTCGGCCGCGCCGTCGCGGAACGTCCCCGCGTGCTTGTACTCGTCGACCTGCTTGGCGCCGACCGCGATCAGGAGCGCGTCGTACGGAAGCTCCTGGTGGTCGTCGGTATGCACGACCTGGCTCTCGCGATCGACCCAAGCGAGCGCCGCCTTCGTCCACTCGGCTCCGGTGTCGCGGGCGATCCGGTTGAGCGCGTAGCGCTTCGGTGACCCGAAGGCAAACGGCTCGCGCACCGCGAGGGGACGGTAGACCAGCTCGTCGTTCGGAGCGACGAGCTGCACGTCCACGGCGTCGCCGGCGAGCGCCCGGAGGCGCAGTATGCCCTCGACGCCCGCGATGCCGCCACCACACACGACCACCCTGAAATCAGCCATGGTCGGACGGTAGTCCTCTGGACCGGTGCGCGGCATCGGGATCCTCCCCAGCCGGCCTTGCGGGTAACTACCGAGCGGCACGCGGAGCTCACCCGATGCCGGCGGCGGCGCGTGGAGCGATGCTGGGCACATGACTTCTCAGGCGCTCACCGCGGCACCGTCGCACACGGCCGGCGAGCGCCCGGCACGCCGGGCCACCAACCCGGACCCGCTCCTGGACCGCGAGGTCGCGGAGCTCATGACACCGGGCTGCGTCGTGATCTCGGAAGCGGCATCGGTGTCCGACGCCGCCAACGCCATGGCGGCTCATCGCATTCACGCGGTCCTCGTGGTCGGGGCAAGGAATGGGACGCCGCTCGGGTGGATCACCCATCGAGGCCTGCTGGGCTGGATCGGCCGCGACCGCAACCTGGCGCGGGCGACCGAGGCGATCACCGAGCAGGTGACCGCGATCCCCGCACACGAGTCCATTCGCACCGCGCTGTATGCCCTCTCGACGGCGGGCACCACGCGCCTGCTCGTGCGAAGCAGGCCGAACGCTCTGCCCGAGGGCGTCCTGAGCGACTTCGACCTCGCCATGGCGGCGGGTCGCTGATCTGAGGCCAAAGGAGGCCGCGTGTATTCGAAGATCATCATCGGCTACGACGACAGCGATCAGGCCAAGGACGCGCTCGCGCTCGCCCGGCGGCTTGCCGAGAGCACCGGTGCCGAGCTTGTCGCCGCACATGTGTCACTCGTGAACCCGCTCATGACCGGCGAGGCCGACGCCGTGAGGCTCGAGCACGAGGACGACTTCGCCGCCCGGATCAAGGCCGCGGCGGACGCGGCAGGGGCCACCTTCCACGACATCGAGAGCACGTCCCCGGGACGGGGACTGCACGAGCTCGCCGAGGAGATCGGCGCCGACCTCGTCGTCGTGGGCTCCTCGCAGCACGGACGGGCAGGCCAGACCCTGCTCGGGAACGTCGCCGGCGCCCTGATGCACGGTGGAGCGTGCGCCGTCGCCGTGGCGCCTCAGGGCTATAGGGAGGGCTCCCACGACGTGTCGTCCATCGTCGTCGGCTACGACGGCTTGCCCGAGGCGGAGCTCGCGCTCCAGGGGGCCTATGACCTCGCCCGGGCGACCGGTGCGCCGCTGAAGGTTGTCGCGGTTGCGGCGCCGCCCACGATGGTTGTCGGAAAGGGCGCCGGATTCGCCGCGGAGCGGCGGGCGATGCAGGAAGCGATCGAGGAGGAGATGAGCTCGCGGCTCACCGCGGCCACCGCCTCCGTCCCGGGCGATCTGACCGTCGAAGCGAACGTCGTGAGCGGTGAGCCCGTCGAGGCGCTCCTGCACGAGGCGGAAGCGCCGGGGACGATCCTCGTGGTCGGCTCGCGAGCCTACGGCCCGGTTCGCCGGGTGCTGCTCGGCTCGGTGTCGCGCGCGCTCGCCGGCTCGTCGCCGGCGCCGCTCATCGTCTATCCGCGCGGCGTGCACGCCGAGCGGATCACCCAGCCGCACGGGGCCGCCGGCACGACCGCCTAGCGGGTCGAGCTCCGCGGCGAACGCGTCAGAGGCGCGGCGCCTCCCGGCCGTCCGCGCCGGTCACCGTCATGCGCAGGCCGTGCGCGCCCGTCGAGTCCGGGAAGTTGGCCGGATGGACGCGCAGGTCGCGCACGAGCGCACGGGTTGCGAAGCCGCACAGCACGAGCAGCGAGCCGAGCACGGCGAGGTCGGCGGCCGAGCGGTTGCGCGCCATCCCCACCACGAGCACCAGCCCCGCCAGCACCACCAGCATCACCGCGACCACGCGGTGGAAGCGGCCGGCCTCGGAGTGCGGCCAGGGGTCGAGCGGGCGCGCCACCTCGCGTCCCTCGTCGGAGTCGGTGCAGCGCTCCTTGACGTGACAGGCGTTGCACACGTGCGCGCGGGCGCGGTAGCGCACGATCCGGCGCTCGTGGTCGAACTCGTGCGGCCACAGGTGCTCCCCCTCGGGGCAGACCCACACGTCGTGGCCGGGGCGGTACTCGAAGCCGGCGGTGAGGTAGCGCAACGAGCGCCGGTGCGTGTGCGCCGACAGCCACTCGAGCAGCAGCGCGAAGCCGACCAGGGCGACGGCGTAGCCCGC
>Ga0190270_10000752_pt1 | contig 14510 bp, 16 predicted proteins | sample Popmic320T_FD_133748 | JGI IMG/M metagenome (GOLD analysis project Ga0190270, IMG submission 133748) | Populus adjacent soil microbial communities from riparian zone of Weber River, Utah, USA - 320 T | ecosystem: Environmental > Terrestrial > Soil > Riparian zone | place: USA: Utah | collected... | reverse complement strand
TTCACCCGCGTGCTGACGAAGGCCGTTCGCGCCGAGATCGACGACCTCGCCGCGTGGCTCGCCCTCGAGGACGTCGTGCTCGAGAGCCGCTAGCCCGACGTCACCAGCTTCGTGTATCGACGGCACGGGACGGCGATCGTCCCGCCCTCGACGGCGGCCTCGTAGGCGAACCCGCCCTCGTCGATCCAACCGGCCCTCTCGTAGAAGGCGCGCGCCCGTGCGTTGCCTGCCACCACCGCGAGCCAGGCCTTCTCGTGACCGCCCGCGAGGACCTGGCTCTCGGCTTCGCGGATGAGCGCGTCCGCGACTCCGGTTCCGCGAGCGGCTGCGGCGACGTAGACCTGCTCGACCTCGTCATCGACGACCATGACGAACCCGACGACGGCGCCGTCGAGGCTCGCCACCGTCGTGCCGGGGATGCGCGCGGCGGCTCGCGTCGCGAACGACTCCTCGGTTCGGACGTCCGCGAGCGCCTGCGGGACGTGCTCGAGGTGAGCGTCCAGCCAGCCTGAGCGCCAGATCTCGGCGATCGCTTCCGCGTCCTGCTCTCGTGCGGGCCCGATCGTGACCGGCGACGTCACGCCGGCCTGTACGCGAGGTAGACGACGCCGTTCGGGTACGACTCGGACCGCGCGAGCGCGAGCTTGTTCGGCGCCTTCTCGTCGAAGAGCCTCGTGCCCGGCCCGAGCGTGAGCGGGTAGACGAACAGGTGCAGCTCGTCGACGAGCCCGTCCGCGAGCAGCGCCCGGACGAGCGTGGCACTCCCGCTGATGTAGATGTCGCCGTCGACCTCGTCCTTCAGGCCGCGGATCCGACCTGCGTCGTACGGACCGATGATCTCCGAGTTCCGCCAGGTCCCCTCGTCGAGCGTCCCCGAGACGACGTACTTCGTGGTGTCGTTGAAGAAGGGCGCGCCAGGATCGTCCTCGACCGTTCTCGTCGACCACGCGGGCTCGAACATCTCGTACGTCTTCCGGCCGAGCAGGATCCCTCCGGAGCGGCTCGTCACTGCGCCGATCGCCTCTCCCATCCCCGGGTCGAAGCCGTACTGGAATGTCCATGTCGGCTCGTCGATAACCCCATCGAGACTCATGAACTCGTGTACGTGGATGCCACCCATGCCTACCTCCGTGTCGATGTCACGGTGTAGACCCTAGAGTCGCGCGCCACTCATCGAAGGAGCGCGGCAGCGGGCCCAGAACCTCGGGCCTTCGCTACGCGTCGAGCCGCTCGCGCTCCATCACTTCTCGGGCGCCGCACCCGACGGAATCGCCGGGTCGGCGCTCACCGCACTCGGCTCGGCAGCTTCTGCTGCCTTCTCTCTCTTGCGCTTGCTCACGAAGTAGACCGCGGCCAACGCCGCTGACGTGATGAGCGAGGAGATGATGAGCGACGCGAGCGGATAGCCGGAGAGCGATGTTGCCACCCAGTAGGCCAGCGCGCACGTGTAGACCGACCAGAGGATTCCGCTGAGGACCGACCAGGCGAGGAAGCGGGGATAGCGAATGTCGGAGAGCCCCATCGATGCGTTGACGACGAAGCGCATCCCCGGGACGTAGCGTCCGGCGACGATCAGGAGGCCTGGCGAGCGGTTCATGCCCTCCCAGGCGATGCGAACCTTGTCGTTTTCCAGCGCCTTGTCGAGGTGGGGCTGCATCTTGGCCGAGCCCAGCCGCGCGATCCAGAACAACGACGAGTCTCCGAGGATCGCGCCGACGGCACCTGCCAGCATGATCATCCCGAGCGCGAGGCCGCCATCAGCCGCGATCGTCGAGGCTGCGCTCAGCGTCGTCTCGCCGGGGAAGATCGGGATAACCGCGTCGAACCAGATGAACAGCAGGGTCAAGACATAGGCCCATTGATCCGGTATCTCGGCGAGCCACTCGGAGATGTCCCCGTCTTCGAGGATCTGACCCCCGACGTTCACGAGCAGGAGAACGACGAGCCCGCCGACGAGCAGCGCGACGAGGTGTCGCCTCCAGAACGGCTCCTTCTTCTCGACTTCGACCGTCGTCATTGCTCTCTCGTCCTCCTCGTCGTGTCCTGTCGCGAAGTCGGGTGACTATGCGCCCAGACGTGCCGGCCTACGTCATACCGATGGGGTGAACCACACCACGCGGCCATGGCTGGCGAGGTCACCAGTGCTGAGCAACACCGAGAACCTGGTCGCGAGGACACCGCAGACGCCTGCCGCGCGGCAGCGGTCACTCGAGCGCGTCCTCGACGTCGTAGCCGAGTGCGAGCGCGAGCTTCGGGGCAGCCGCGACCACCTGGGCGGCGCCGGTCACCGGCGTTACGGCCTCGAGCGTCGCGACGACGTCGCCGCACGTTGCGCCGGCTGCGAGGGCGTGCGCGACCGCGTGCTGGAACGAGGATGGGGCAGCATCGACGGCGATGGTCGCCGCGACGCGCACGAGTGCCGAGGTCTTCGCATCGAGTGCCGAGGCAACCGAGGAGTTCTCGTCGCCTAGGAGCAGGCTGACGAGCGCATCGTCGTGTACCGCGAGACGACGCAGGTGCTCCTTGTAGTCATCCATCGAAGTCGTCTCATATCCGACCTGCTGCCGTCTGCTTCCGCCTCATCCTTCCTGGGTGAGATTTGCCCGTGGCGGGTAGATCGAGCTCTCCAGGAGCCCCACTTCGACGGCACGCTCGACCGCCTCGCTGCGCGAGGAGGCCGTCAGCTTGCGATAGATCGAGACCGCCTCGGTCTTGACCGTGTTGCGGGAGATGAAGAGCCTCGTTGCGATCTCCGGGAACGTGAGATGCGTGGCAAGGTAGGGAAGCAGCCGGAGCTCCGCGCCCGTCAGGCTCATCGCCCACGCGCCGGCCGGCCCCTCGGTCGCCGCCAGCTGTTCGCGCAGCGAACGCGCATCGTCCACGAGGATGCCCATATCCGGCCGAAGCGAGAGGACCCGATCGGTCTCGGTGAGAATCGTGCGTGCGGCGGTCGCTTCCCCGAGCGCCAGATGAGCACGTGTGAGTTCCAGCCCGACCTGGATGGTCACCCACGGGAGACCGTGATCGAGCATCGGACGCAGACGATGGGTGCGCGCCAGCGCGGCGCGACCATCCGCCGACCTTGCCTCGTGGACTGCGACGCGGGCCCTTGCGACGTGCGCGAGAGCGCTCGATGACACGTCGCCGAGTCCGTGCTCGTCGACGAACGTCAGTGCCGCGTCGGCGCGTTGCCCTGCCTCGTGCCAGGCGCCTTTTCTGGCAGCGAGGAGGGCAAGCTGCCCCTGCGCCAGATAGCCCTCTTCCGGTGCGTTGCGAGCCTGCGCAAGCGCCACGACTGCGGTGAGATCGTCCGTCGCCCGGTCCGATGCGTCGAGCAGCGCGTGCACGACGCCCCGCGCGAGCGTCGCCGTCGTGACCCAGATGCTGTCCGGTGGGAGTTGCTCGAGCGCAGCATTGGCGTCTGTCAACGCTTTTTCGACGCCCTCCGCCATCATGTGGGCCCGCAACGTGGCGACCCAGGGCTCGATCGTGGCACTGCCGTCCGAGAGTGGGATGGTCGACGTCGCCCCGTCCGCGAGGGCCAGCAGCCGCTCGGCATCCGCCGGTCGCCCGGTGAGTGCGCAGACCCACGCTCCGTACACCGCGAGCGCGGGATACTGCACGATCTCGCCCTCGCCGAACCACGACAGCCACTCCTCCAGGGTCTCCATGCGGCCGTCGTAGTGGACGGTCAGGGCGAGTGCGTCGATCAGGCCGGCGACGGCTTTCGTCTCGCTCGCTGCGTGGCCGTACGCGATCGCCTCCTCCGGCAAGCCGTTTGCGACGCACCAGTTCATGGCACGGCTGTTGAGAGCGGAAACCAGATCCGGCTCGCTCCGCTCGAGCTCGTCCCGGAGAAGCTCGCCGAACAGATGGTGATAGCGATACCACTCACCCCGCCGGTCGAGTGGCACGACGAAGCCGTTCGTCCGCGCGAGCTGCTCGAGCACTCTCGTCGAATCCGCCGTCTCGAGCACCGCATCACAGAGGTCGCCGCGCATGCGATCCAGAACCGAGGTGCGCAAGAGGAACCGCTTCTCGTCGGCGGGCAGCCGTGACAAGAGCTCGTACCGGAAGTAATCGGACACGAACCGATCGTCGCCCGCGAACCTGAGCACGGTGTCGTTCGATGGGCCGGTCCCCCCGGCTTGCAGCGCGAGCCCTGCGAGATACACGCCAGCCGCCCAGCCCTCGGTCCGGGCGGTCAACTCGGCGAGTTCACCTGCGTCGACTTCGACTCCCACGTCGTCCAGAATCGACGCGGCCTCCTGCTCGTCCATACGCAGCTCGTCGATGCCGATCTCGTGCACGAGTCCCTGCGCGCGCCAGCGGGCAAGCGGGAGTCTGGGCTCCTCCCTGCTGGCAACTGCGATCGCCGACCCGGCAGGGATGTACCCGAAGAGCTCTGCGAGCACGTCGAGGCAAGACGGGTTGGCGACGAGGTGCAGGTCATCGAGCACGATCACCGTCGGGCCCTCATCCTCGGTCAGCGCGCTTCCGACGAGGGAAGCGAGCAGCGGTCGCGAGGAAACCGCGGGACCGGACAGCGCATCGAACACCGCGGATGGCACGGTCTTGACCCGATTGATCGCTGCCGCGATGTACCGCAGGAGCACCACAGGATCGTCGTCTCGCCCGTCGAGCGCCACCCACGCAAACGGGCGGGAGTCGGCCTCGCCCCAGTGGGCGAGAAAGGTTGTCTTGCCATACCCCGCCGGTGCGACCACGCTCACGAAACGCGCGCTCGCACGGCGTAGGCGCGCGATCACGTCGTTCTTCGACAGCGTGCCGACCCGGCTGACGGGTGCACTGAGTTTGGCCTCGAGAAGGCCGAAAGGCGCCTGCACAGTCGCCATGCCGCCAAAAAGTCTAGAACGGAAACGAATTCCCCACAACGACGCCAGGCAAACCACCTTGCCGTTCCTCGGATGCCGGTCATTTCATGCCATCGGTATGAGGAACCCGGACTCGCGGACAGCCAATACTGCGCCGCACCTTGTGAACTTGAACTGACGTCGACCGAAAGGAAGGAATATGTCCGAATCGACCACCGACACCCCTGTCCTCGATCTGCTGGCGAGCATGACCGCGGACTCCCTCGAGGCATCGAGCCTCGATCCGGAGACGTTGATGCTCGTTCGCATCGCAGCGCTTGCTGCGGTCGACGCACCGGCGGTGTCGTACCTGCTGAACATCGGAGCCGCGAGTCAGATCGGCATCGACGCCGAGCAGGTCCGCGGCGTCCTGGCCGCGATCGCGCCGATCGTCGGCACGGCGAGGGTGGCCTCGGCGACGGGCAAGATCGCCGATGCGCTCGAGGTCGCGATCGAGATCGCGGAGTACGAGGACGAGCAGGAAAAAGGGCAGTAGACGGGTGTCGACGGGTAGCGCTCCTCCTCCGGGGAGGAGCGCTACCGAGATCCTGCGCTCGCCCGACGGGCAGCGCACCCAACGATTCGGAGGTCGGACATGCTCTGGTACATCATCGCTGCGGTCATCTGGATTGCGATTGCCTTCTGGCCGGCCCGCGTGGCCTCGCGGAAGGGGCACAGCTTCTTCCTCTACTTCCTCTTCAGCCTGGTGTTCTTCCCGCTCGCGCTGCTCGTCGCCTATATGGTCGATGATCGCCGTGTGGCGATGGCCTGACGAAAGGGCTCCTACGTGACCGAAGCCGAGACGCCCGTACCTGCCGAGAGCCCGAAGCCCGAGGGGACGTCCCGCGGGCGGGTCATCGGCGCACGCATCTTGACCGTCCTGGCGGTCCTGCTCGCTGTCGTCGGGATGGTCGCGTTCTACGTCGAGCACACCGCGCTCGACGAGGAGGGCTTCGAGACGATCTCGCGGAACATGATCGAGAACGACGAAATCCGGACTCAGGTTGCGGCCAAGTCGGTCGAAACGCTGTTCGAGAACGTCGACGTCGAAGCGGCGATCGCCGAGCGACTGCCTCCCGCGCAAGCCGGACTCGCTCCGGTCTTTGCCGGCCTCGCACGCTCAGGGGCCGATCGGGCGGCGGACGCCGCCCTCGAGCGGCCGCGCGTGCAGACGGTATGGGTGGAGGTGACGACTCGGGCGCAGCGCCAGCTCGTGCGCCTCCTCGACGACGACACCACGTTCATCCAGACCGAGGGCGGAGCGGTCGTGCTCGACCTGAATCCGATCGTGATCGAGCTCGGCGACCAGGTAGCGGTGATCGGAAAGGTTGCCGAGCGCCTTCCGGAGTCCTCGGGAAAGGTCGCGATCATCGAGGAGAGCCAGCTCGAGACGGCGCAGACGGCTACGAAGGTCCTCCGCTCGGTCGCCGACTGGATGTGGCTGGTCGCGCTCGTAGTCGCGGCCCTCGCGGTCTGGCTCGCCCGCGGACGTCGCAGGCTCGAGCTTCGCGCCATCGCGCTGGGTCTGCTCGTCGTCGGTCTCCTGCTCCTGGCCGTCCGCCGCTTTGCCGGCGACTACCTGGTCGACGAGCTCGTGAAGGACGATGCGGTCAAGCCCGCGGCCCACGACGCCTGGAGCATCCTCACGCAGGTGCTGGCCGATCGCGCCTGGGTCTGGATCATCCTCGGGCTCGTCACGCTCGTCGGTGTGTGGTTCGTCGGGGAGACGCGGCGTGCGGCGCAGGCGCGCAGTGCCGCGGCGCCTGCCCTGCAGAGCCGCCCGACGACGTACGCAATCGCCGCAGCTGCCATCCTCGCGCTCGCGTTGGTCGCTCCGCAGATCGCCCGGGGGTGGCTCTCGGCGGTCCTCCTGATCGCGCTCATCGTCGCCGGAGTCGAGGTCGTCCGAAACACCGTCCTGCGGACGACCGCGCAGTCCGACTAGAAGGCATCGTGTCCACGAGGCCGCGCGAGGTCCCGGAGGCTGTTCCCGACGGCGGCCCGGCTCCTGCTCCTGGCATGCGCTGGATCCCGGCGGGCACGTTCTCGATGGGGTCCGCGGACTTCTATCCGGAGGAGAGCCCGGTCCACGCGGTGTCGATCGACGGGCTCTGGATGGACGAGACGCCTGTCACCGTGGCGCAGTTCCGGCGGTTCGTTCGCGAGACGAAGTACGTGACCCTCGCCGAAAGGCCGCTCGACGCGGCGCTCTATTCCGACGCCGATCCCGAGCTGCTCGTGCCCGGATCCCTCGTCTTTCACAGGTCTCCGGGCCCGGTCGACCTGAACGACCACCGGAACTGGTGGGAGTACGTCCCGGGGGCGTACTGGAAGCGGCCGGGGGGGAAGGGAACGTCTGTCAACGGCCGCGACCGGCATCCGGTCGTGCACGTCGCCTGCGAGGACGCCGAGGCATACGCGGCCTGGGCGGGGAAGGAGCTCCCGAGCGAGGCCGAGTGGGAGTACGCGGCACGCGGCGGCCTCGAAGGTGCGGCGTTCGCGTGGGGTGACGAGCACTTCCCTGGAGGGAAGGCGATGGCGAACACGTGGCAGGGGGAGTTTCCCTGGCAGAACCTCACGCTCGACGGGTACGACGGGACCTCTCCGGTCGGCAGCTATCCGCCGAACGGATACGGCCTGCACGACGTGACCGGCAACGTCTGGGAGTGGACGTCGGACTGGTTCACGTCGCGCCACCCGGGCGAGGTGGAGAGCCCGTGCTGCGTGCCCCGCAACCCGCGCGTCTCGTCGCCCCAGGCCATTGCCGGAGAGGCGCTCCCGCGCCGGGTGATCAAGGGCGGCTCACACCTGTGCGCGCCGAACTACTGCCTCCGCTACCGACCGGCTGCGCGACAGGGTCAGGCGATCGACTCGTCGACGACGCATCTCGGCTTCCGGTGCGTCGTGCGACGCGTCGACGCCTGACGGTACGGCGAGGGCCGGGTCGCGACCTTGACCCCGCCCCCCGTTTCGCTCTCAGCTCGCGACGCTCGCGCAGTCGGGCGAGTCGTCGATCGCGTCCTTGACCTCGCCCTGCGCGTCCGCATCCTCGATCTTGGTGATCGTGGACGTGAGCGCGGTGCTCATCGTCTTGATCGACGCCGTGGCGGTCGTCACTGCAGTCGGCACGTCGGCGAGGCTGGAAACGTCACCGACCGCCGTCTCGATGGAGTCGACTTCGGTCTGGACGGTTCTCCTGAGTTCGTCGACGGAGGACCTGATCTCCTCGCCGGACTCCGTATCCGGTGTGCCGAGACCTTCGAGGTCGTCCACGAACGTGTCGGTCGCTCCCTTCGCATCGTCCGCTGCGCTCTGGAGCCCGTCCTCCGTGAGCGAGGACGCGTCGGTGAACTGGCCTGCGATGCTCGAGAGCTCACCCTGCCAGGTGCTGATCGCGCTGCACAGGCCGTCCGCCCACTCGGCGGTGGCGGAAACCTCGGCAGATGTTGTCGACTCGTCGTCGCTTCCGCCGCAGCCCGCTGTCATTGCGGCCACGGCCAGGACGACGAGGGCGACAGTGAGGCCGCGACGGCGCAAAGGACGTACGTTGTTGGACGTGTTGTTCACGGTCTCGCGTTTCGCCTTCATGACGGAACCGACTGCGGGCGCTTGAAGATCACGACGTGCCCGTCCTTCTCGCCGTGAAGGTTCTGATTCACGAGGATCCACGCGAGCTCGTATCCCTCCGTACCGAGCGCGACGAACTTCTGCTCGAGATCGTCGCGTTTCAGCTCGTCGCTGTGCCGTCCCATGAATCCGCCGGTCAGCACGATCGTCTTGTAGTCCCACATCGGCATCGTTGCTCCTTCCGCTTGGCGGCGGCATCCCTTCATTCAGCCGCCCACCCCATACTCGGCCATGCCGAACGCGCTGCCCTCATACCGTTCGGATGAATCTCGGCGAGACGGATCGCGACATACTCCGCAGGTGGCGAGCGACGATCGACAGCGCCCCGGCCTTGCAGACGCGGCTGGACGCGCGGCGTTCTACCCGGCCCGCGCTGCCGCACGAGCATGGCGAGGTCCGCTGGAGGAAGCAGTGGACGAGGTTCTCTCTGCGCCGGAGATCGCACGGGTGGTCGACCGCGCGCTGGCAGGTGCGTTACCCGAGGAGATCGCACGATCGCTCGTGCGCCACCGAGTCCTCGAGCGCATCGCCGCCGAGCTTGCAACGAGCGGGGAACTGGAGCGCCTCGCCACCGAGGCGCTCGGAAGTCCTCAGACGCTCGAGCTCACCGACAGAGTGCTGGCAAGCGACGAGATGCAACGCGTCGTCCGCCACGTCGCCTCTAGCCCCGAGCTCCGTGCTGCGATCGCGCAGCAGACGTCGGGGCTCGCCGAGGAGGTCGTGGGCGGCGTCCGCGCCTCGGCCGTCAGGCTCGACGACCGGGCCGAGCGGGTCGTCCGTCGTCCAGCTCGAGCCGACCACACCGTCTACGCAGGGATCGCGACCCGTGCGATCGCGCTTGCGACCGACGCAGGCCTGACGCTCGTCCTCCTGATGGCGATGACGGGCGTGGCGGCGCTCATCGCGTCGCTCGTCGGGGGGTTACGCCCGGAATGGCTGGCTGGTGTGCTGCTCGGATCCGGCTGGCTGCTGCTCACCGGGACGTACTTCGTTCTCTTCTGGAGCGCAGCCGGCCAGACGCCAGGCATGCGGTTGCTGCGCCTGCGCGTTCGCGGCCCCAACGGTGACGCACTTTCTGTGGGGCGATCGCTCGTGCGCATGATTGGGCTCGTGCTCGCGATCGTCCCTTTCTTCGCGGGCTTTCTCCCCGTTCTCTTCACCGAGCGGCGGCGAGGGCTTCCCGACCTGCTCGCCGGAACCGTGGTCGTCTACGACGGATCGCCGCCCGGCAGAGCCAGTGAGTGAGGCGCGTCTCAAGGGCCGCGCACAACAGTCACCTGGTCGCCGAGCTTCCACTCTTTCACGAGCTCCTCGCGCCCCTCGGCTCTGAGCGAGACACGCACCGTCCCGTCTGCTCGTTCGATCGGACGGGTCACCTTGGCCTCGACCTCCCCCGACCCGTCGTCGAGGTCGATCAGCACGACGTCTCCCAGCTCGAGCCGCTGAACGTCGACCGCCATCGCCATGGCTACTGCCGGGCCATGGCGAGGCGGAGGCGTTCGTCCGGATCGATGAAGTGATCGTGATCGTCGTCGCCGAGGTCGACCTGCACCCAGTTGATCTTCCCGGTGAACCGGCTGTCTCGGGCCGTGTAGTCGGGGCTGACGGTTGTGCCGGTCTCCTGGCCGATGTCGGTCGTCTCGTCGCCGGAGAAGATCATCGGCTGGGTGTGCTCCACCCGTCCCGCGCCGACCGAGGTCCCGTCGTAGTAGAGAGTGACGTCGCCTCCCTTGGCCAGCCCGCCACCGTCGTAGGCGAACTCCACCCTCACCTGATGGGTGCCGGCAGGGATTGCGGTATCGGCCGCGGTGGCGTACGAGTGGATGCCGAGCACGTTGTAGACGAACTTGGCCTTGCCGTCCTGGAAGTACACCGTCCAGCCGCCGAAGCGACCGCCCTGCGCGATGATCACGCCGTTCACGCCGCCTTCGGGGACGTCGACCTCGGCCGTGACGGAGAACGACTTGTTCTTGATGCTGACGACGCTGTTCTCAGAGAGCCGTCCCATACCGGCGAAGAACAGCTGCGAGTTGCCACGGATGAGCGTCGGCCGCCCGGCCATGGACGGCTCGAACCGCTCCGACGTGCGGTCGTCCAGCGGCAGCACGTTGTACTTGACGGCCTCGATCAGCCACAGCCGCTGCAGCTTTGCCAGCATCTCGGGGTTGTCGGCGGCAAGGTTGTGGGCCTGGCTGTAGTCCTTCGCGCCGTCGTAGAGCTCCCACACGTCGTCGTCGAATGCCGGCAGCCCGCCGCCGACCATGACCCAGGGCGTCTTGTGCTTGGTCACCGCGCTCCAGCCCCTGTGATAGATGCCGCGGTTGGCGAACATCTCGAAGTACTGCAGCTCGTGACGCTCCGACGCGTCGGCGTTGTTGAAGCTGTAGAGCATGCTCGTGCCTTCCATCGGCGACTGCATGACGCCGTTCACCATCGTCGGCTCCGGGAGCCCGGCAGCTTCGAGGATCGTCGGGGCGACGTCGATGACATGGGAGAACTGGCTGCGGAGACCGCCCTTCTCCTCGATCCCGTCGGGCCAGTGCACGATCGTGCCGTTGCGGGTGCCGCCCCAGTGCGAGGCCACCTGCTTGGTCCACTGGAACGGCGTGTTCATCGCCCAGGCCCAGCCGACCGCGTAGTGGTTGTACGAGCTCGGCGAGCCGAGCTCGTCCATCTTGCTCAGCAGGAACTCGGGCGTCTCGAGCTCGGCCATCCCGTTGAAGTTGGCCATCTCGTTGAAGGCGCCCTGCAGGGTGCCCTCGGCGGAGGCTCCGTTGTCGCCGATGATGTAGTAGACGATCGTGTTCTCGAGGATCCCGAGGTCGTCCATGGCGTCGATCAGGCGCCCGACGTGGTAGTCGGTGTGCTCGAGGAACCCTGCGTACACCTCCATCTCGCGGGCGAGAACCGGCTTGAGCTCGTCGTCCATCTCGTCCCAGGCCGGGATCACGTCATGGCGGGCGGGTAGATCGGCGTCGGCCGGAATCACGCCGATCTCCTTCTGACGGGCGAACGTGCGCTCCCGCTGAGCGTCCCAGCCGTCGTCGAACTGGCCCTTGTACCTGTCAGCCCACTCCTTCGGCACATGGTGCGGCGCATGCGTCGCACCCGGGGCGAAGTAGATGAAGAACGGCTTGTCCGGCATCAGCGCCTTCTGCTGGCGGATCCAGCTCACGCAGTGGTCGGCGAGATCCTCGGTGAGGTGGTAGCCCTCCTCCGCGGTCGCGGGCGGCTCGACCGGCGTCGTGCCGTCGTACAGTGCCGGATCCCACTGGTTGTTCTCGCCGCCGATGAATCCGTAGAACTTCTCGAACCCGCCTCCGCCTGACGGCCACGCGTCGAACGGCCCCATGGGCGACGACTGCCAGACCGGCACCTCGTGGCACTTGCCGAACTGTGCCGTCGAGTAGCCGTTCAGCTTCAGCGTCATCGGAAGCGGTGCCTTGGTGTTCGGACGCAACGAGCTCTGGCCGGGAGCCGAGGTCGCCGTCTCGGTGATGTTTCCCATCGCCACCGAATGGTGGTTGCGCCCACACATCAGGGCCTGGCGCGTCGGCGCGCACAGCGCCGTCGTGTGGAAGCGGTTGTAGCGCAGCCCACCGGCGGCCAGCCGTTCGGCGGTCGGGGTGTTGCACGGACCGCCGAACGCACTCGAGGCGCCGAAGCCGACGTCGTCGACCAGCACGATGAGCACGTTCGGGGCCCCCTCCGGGGGCAGCAGCGGCTCGATCGGTGGGAACGACGTGTCCGGGTCCTTGGCATCGTAGGTCGTAAGACCCGGCGCCGGCCGGTCGGGGATCGGCAACATCGTGCGGGCATGTGCGTCAGGGGTCATCGGTTCCTCCGTTATCTGGATAGCCGACCTAGTCTTGCGCCTCGTGCGTGCGCGGACGTCATACCGTCTGGATGATTGGCGGCAATCCGCGTCGAGGACCGCACTCCGGGTTCACCCCGCGGGTGTGGGCTGGGCGGAAGGTCCGTCCGCGGCGTCCTCGCGCCGAAGCGTGAGCTCCTCGTAGAGCGAGCTGTTGAGGACGGCGGAGAGCACCACGAGGATCGAGGTGAGATACATGAAGAACAGGAACGTCGTCGTCGCGCCGAGACTGCCGTACAGAGACGTCGACTTCTCGAGCTTCGGCACGAGGAAATAGGTGACTGTCTGATGCATCGCCTGGAATCCGACTGCGACGAGGAGCGCACCTGGCACGAGCTCTCGCCACGTGGCGTCGCGATGCGGCAGATGCAGAGCGGCCAGGACCCAGAGTGCCGCGAGCGGTACGACCGTGACGAGGGGAGCGAGCAGCCCCGGCCAGCCCCCACGCAGCGACCAGGTGACTGCGACCGCCGCCATGAAGGCAATCACCATGCCGGTGAATGCGAGCGAGGCCTGGAGCGGCTTCGGCTTCGGAGGAGTCTCGTCCCAGATCAGCGAGTGGATGAGCACGATCGCCTTGGCGCCCGTGAATCCCGCCCAGACAAGGAGTGGGATGCCGACCGCGAGGAGCCACCACGACTCGGACTCCGCGGAGCGCGCGGCGTCGCCGACCGCGTTAGAGATCGCCCCCGGGATGCCGCCACCCTCGACGGCGTCCTCCGTGCTCTCCGCATCCGAAAGGCCGAGCGCACCTCCGACGAGAAGCCCGAACGGCAGTAGCCACAGGAACACCCGGTAGGCGAAGCCCCCGGCGAGAACGCTCGACGCGATGCGCTGGTTGAGCGCTACGGCGCGGAGGGGAACGGCGACCGCGACGTGGCGGTCGCTGGCGTCCGTCGCAGGCGGTGTAGGTGATCCCGAATCGGCGCCGTCGGCGTCACCGGCTGCCCCGCCACCCAATCGGTCGAGTCGTCGATCCTCGATGTCGCTCATGGCCTCTTCCTTGAGAGCACTGCTCGGAACTAGCAGGGACTATGGGCGCGAAGACACCGGCCTACCTCATCCCGATGGGATGAACTGGGCGCCCGCCATGGATCTACTTCGTTGAGCCGTCGTCGGGAGAGATCGTCTCGCCGCGCGTCGACCCGGCGAGGATGGCTTCGATTCGCTCGAGCCGCCTGTCGAGCTGCCGGAAGTGCTCCACCGTCGGCGATTCGGTGTCCGCCTCTTCGAACTCGAGGCGCGAGCGCTCGACGAATGTGCTCGTGATCGCCGCGGTCACGACGGTCAGGAAGCCGATCCCGAAGAACATCACCAGTACGGCAAGGAACCGCCCTCCGACGGTCGTCGGAACGTTGTCGCCGTATCCGACCGTCGTGGTCGTCTGGACGGCCCACCAGAGCCCTTCCCCGAGCGACGGATAGTTGCTGCGGTCTATGGCCGTCATCACCAGGCCTGCAGCGAGGGTGATGACGATCGACGCAGTGGCGATCACCGCGACCGCCCCGCGCGGTGTCGTGGCACGGTCGATCCAACGCTCGAGTCGTCGTTCGAACCTCGTCTCCGCCATTTCTGTGTCCTCCTCCGTCGGTCTGGGCACCATCGTCCCCCCGAGCACGAACGCTGGGCATCGTCCGGACCGGGTGATTGCGGTCGGTCCGCGACCGGCGTGTCCGCCGGCCTGCAGCATGCGATTACGTCCGTCGAACGGCCTAGGTTGCGGGGCGTGTTCTTCTCCTTGAGCAGCTGGGAGCTCGGCCTCCTCGTCTTCGCAGTCGTCGGCGGCTCGGCCGTGCTCGGCGCGGTCGCGGGTCGTTACCTGCGGCGGCACTCCGAGACGTATCGCGAGCCCATCGGCGTGCTCCAGGGAGCCCTGCTCGGGGTGGTGGGCCTGATACTCGCCTTCGGCCTGTCGCTCGCCGTCGGTCGCTACCAGGACCGCCGTGCCCACGTAGTAACCGACGCCAATACCATCGGCACGGCATACCTCCGCGCGCAGACGATCGCCGAACCGCAGCGCCGTCGCTCGCTGGCGCTCCTGCGAACCTATAACGACCTCGCGATCCGCCTGACGTACGAGGTCCCCAGCGGCGCTGCGATCCGCGCGACCGCCGCCGAGCAGGGAGAGGTGCAGC
>Ga0190270_10000751_pt1 | contig 14510 bp, 14 predicted proteins | sample Popmic320T_FD_133748 | JGI IMG/M metagenome (GOLD analysis project Ga0190270, IMG submission 133748) | Populus adjacent soil microbial communities from riparian zone of Weber River, Utah, USA - 320 T | ecosystem: Environmental > Terrestrial > Soil > Riparian zone | place: USA: Utah | collected... | reverse complement strand
TCCTCGAGCACGTAGACGTCGCAGAGGTAGGCGAACGTGGCATGGTCGGTCACCACGCGCGTGAGGCCGACCTGGCTGCCGCCGGGCTTTTCATAGAGTCCGAAACACAATGAATTGCGCGCCGCGCGCTCCACGATGGCGTATGGAATCCCCGGCGACCAGTACGAGCGCGTGAGATAGGCGTGCATGGCCGCGATATCCAGGCGCGCCGGATCAGTGGAAATCTCGTATCCGTCGGGGATGCGGGCTTCAATCGATGACATAGAGCTTCGCTCCGCTGCGCGTCGATGAACAATGCTGCTTTCATCGAGTCAGTGTTTGCCGGCGAGCACGTCGGCGAACAGGGCCGTGTCAACATTGCCGCCGGTCAATGCGACACCGACGCGCTCGCCGGCGAGCGACTCGCGTTCGCGCCAGGCGGCGGCAAACGCCGCGGCGCCGGCACCTTCGGCGACGTTGTGGGTCATCGAAAAAATGGCGCGCATGGCGCCAGCCAGCTCGGCGTCCGTCACCTCAACCACGCGGCTGACGTTGGCGAGCATGAGGGCGAGCGCATCTTCGTCGGGTTTGCGGCAGGCCATGCCATCGCCGAGCAGGGTCTCAACTGGCGCTTCGACCACGCGGCGCGCGGCGAACGACTTTGCGACACACGCGGCATGCGCCGAGACCACGCCCACGAGCTTCGTGCCGGGCGAATAGACATTACGCGCGGCGGCCGCGGCGCAGATGCCGGATCCCTGGCCGATGGGCACGTACACCACGTCGAGATCGGGCACGGTGCGAAACAGCTCGGCCCAGTAGGTGCTGACGCCCAGCACGATGTCACGATGGAAGGCCGGGACCATGTGCAGGCCTCGCTGCACGGCAATGCGCGCAGCTTCCTCGCGCGATTCCTGGAAATCCTGGCCATGTTCGACCAGCGTGGCGCCGAGCGCGCGCATGGCGGCGTTTTTCTCCATGCTGTTGCCATGGGGCACGTAGATGGTCGCGGGTAGTTTGAAGCGCCGGGCGGCGAGGCCCACGGCCTGGCCGTGGTTGCCGCGGGTCGCGGTGATCACACCGGGACAGGCCGGTTCGCGCTCCATCAGCTGGCGGAAATACACCGCGGCGCTGCGCGCCTTGAATGCACCGATGGGCGTGTGATTCTCGTGTTTGAGCCACACGTCGGTGCCGAAAGCCGCCGCCACCTGCGGCCACAGGTACTGCGGCGTTGGCGGAACCAGCGGAGCGAGGAACCGCGCGGCGGATTCCATCTCGTCGCGGACGGGCAGGGCAAATGAACCGGTCATCGGTGTCATGGCGGCACTGGCATTCATGGTCAGGCAATATAGGCCACGACACAGTACAGTTACAGTACAGTTGACTCCCCAAACCACCCGACTGGCCCGCTCATATATATGGCGCTCGAATCCAGGCAGGATCACCGTCTGCCCGCACAGCTCGCAGCGCGTTTCGCGCAGCGCATCGAAACACATGCGTTGCGTCCCGGAACCCGCCTGCCTTCCATCCGCAATTGCGCCAACGAATCACGCGTCAGCCGCTCCACCGTGGTCGAGGCCTACGATCGCCTGATCGCCGCGGGGCTGATCGAATCGCGCCGCGGTTCGGGGTTCTACGTGCGTCCGCGCTCCGGCAAGCCGGCGCGGCGCAATGCCGCGGCTCATTCCATGCCCGGGACGGTGCTCGATGTGAGCTGGCTGCTGCGTGCCCAGCGTCGCCAGTCACCCGGCAGCGAGCAGCCCGGTGCCGGACTGCTGCCGGAGAACTGGCTGGATCACGAAATGGTCGCCGCAGCTGTGCGCGGCGTGGGCCGCAGCCGCGGCTCCTGGATCCTCAAGTATGGCGCGGTCGAGGGCTATCTACCTTTGCGCGAGTCGCTCGCCACGCGCCTCGCGCACCTCGGCATCGGTGCGCCGGCCGAACAGATCATCACCACCGCCGGCGCCACCGAGGCCATCGACCTCGTCGCGCGCCGTTTCCTCGCGCCCGGTGACGTGGTGTTCGTCGAGGATCCGGCGTGGTTCGTGATGTTCGCGCGCTTCGCGGCCTTTGGCGCGCGCCTCGTCGGCGTGCCGCGCGGCGCGGACGGTCCCGACATCGCCGCGCTCGAGAGCCTGCTGGCGCGCGAGAAGCCCAAGCTGTTCATCCTGAACTCGGTGGCGCACAACCCCACCGGCTCGTGCATCAGCGCCGCCAATGCGACGCGCGTGCTGGAGCTGGCCACGCGTCACGGCTTCATGATCGTCGAGGACGACATCTATGGCGATCTGCATGGGCGCCACGCGACGCGCTTCGCAAGCCTCGACGACGGACGGCGAGTCATCTACGTCGGTGGATTCTCCAAGACGCTGGCCGCCAACCTGCGCGTCGGCTTCGTGGCGGCGCACCCCGCGCTGGCGCTGGAACTGCGCGACATCAAGGCACTCACCGGCCTGGCTTCCGCGGAGCTTTGCGAACGCGTGGTGGCGCGCATCATCGTCGAGCGGAGTTATGAACGCATGCTGGAACGCGTGCGCATCCGGCTCGACGAGTGCCGCGCGCGCACCGCCGAAGGCCTGGTTCGCATGGGCGCGAAGATCGCGGGTCCTCCGGCCGGGGGCATGTACCTGTGGGCGGATTTCGGCCGCGATACCAACGAGCTCGCGACCGCCGGCAGCCGGGAAGGCGTGTTGCTCGCGCCGGGCAGCCTGTTTTCGCCCACCCAGTTGCCGAGTACATGGATGCGCGTGGCCGCGGCCACCTGTCTCAACGAGCACGCCATGAAGTTCCTGGCCCGTGCCATGCACCGCTGAAACCGCGTTCACTGTGGGTTGAACACGCCGCCGCAGAGCGCCGCATCCTCCTCGCCATCGCCCGGCTCACTGGAGGCCCCATGAAAGATCTCGCGGGTAAGGTTGCATTCATCACCGGTGGCGGCAGTGGTGTCGCACTCGGACAGGCCAAGGCATTCGCTGCACACGGCATGAAGATCGTGATCGCCGACATCCGGCAGGATCACCTGGACAGCGCGCTCGCGTGGTTCCGAGAGAAGAATCTTCCGGTACACGGGATCCGCCTCGACATCACCGATCGCAAGGCGTACGCCGCGGCCGCCGATGAAGCGGAAAAGGCAATGGGCCCGGTTCAACTGCTGTGCAACACCGCCGGCGTCAGCCAGTTCGGTCCGGTGCAGCAGGCGACCTACGACGACTGGGACTGGCAGATGTCGGTGAATCTCGGCGGCATGATCAACGGCATCCAGACATTCATCCCACGCATGCTCAAGCACGGCCTGGGCGCGCACATCGTCAACACGGCATCCATGGCGGGATTCCTGCCGTTGCCGGGCTGCGCTATCTACTGCACCACGAAGTTCGCGGTGCGCGGACTGTCGGAATGTCTGCAGCTCGACCTGGCACCGCAGGGCATCGGCGTATCCGTGCTCTGTCCTGGTGCGGTGAATACCAACATTCATGAAGCCGTGCTCACGCGTCCCAAGCACCTGTCCAACACCGGCTACTACGGCGCCGACCCGACCGTCATGAAGAGCCTCAAGGAAGTCATTTCCCCCGGGTACGACCCCGTCGATCTCGGGGAGATCGTGGTGCGTGCAGTGCAGGAAAATCAGCTGTACATCATTCCGTACGCAGAGTTTTCCGGGCCGATGCAGGAGCGCCTCGACCTGGCGCTCGCGGTGATTCCCGACCCGAAAGACGACCCCGGCATGGCGGGGCGCGAGGCGGCGATGACCAAGCGGCGTGCCGAGCGGGCTGCCCAGGCACAGAAGGGCTGAACTTAGGCATAGAATGTGGCGCAAAGCGGATGGCCCACCCGGGCCATCGCACAGAAAAAAGGGGCTCGCCATGTCTGCCGCATTCGCGAAGAGGTCCTCCAGGAATAGTTTGATCGCCGTCGCGTGCAGCGCCGCGCTGACCATCGCTGCCTGTTCCAAGAAAGAAGAAACACCAGAAGCACCCGCTGCCGCCATGCCTTCGGTGGCGATGGAAGGCCAGCTCGACATCGTGGCGTGGCCCGGTTACATCGAACGCGGTGAATCCGACAAGGCCTACGACTGGGTGACCAAGTTCGAGGCAGACACCGGCTGCAAGGTCAACGTCAAGGTGGCGAGCACTTCCGACGAGATGGTCACGCTCATGACCAGCGGCGGTCCTCCGCCGAGCCCGCCGGGCGATGCATCGTGGCCGCCGGCCGGCAATGCGCCCTATGACCTCGTGACCGCGTCGGGTGACGCTTCGCTGCGGTTGATCCGTGGCGGCACCGTGCAGCCCATCGGTATCGATCGCGTCAAGAGTTTCTCCACCATCGATCCGCGCCTGCAGCAGGCCTCGTGGCACTACGTCGATGGCAAACACTGGGGTGTGCCCTACCAGTGGGGCCCGAACGTGCTGATGTACAACACCGACGTGTTCAAGACCCCGCCGACTTCCTGGTCGGTGGTGTTCGAGCAGCAGAAGCTTCCGGACGGCAAGAGCAACAAGGGTCGTGTCCAGGCCTACGATGGGCCTATCTACATTGCCGATGCCGCGCTGTACCTCGGGGCGAAGAAGCCCAACCTCGGCATCACGGACCCGTATGCGCTGAACCCTGCGCAGTACGAAGAAGTTCTCCAGGTACTGCGTGCCCAGCATCCGTTGATCCAGCGCTACTGGCACGACGCCAACGTGCAGGTGCAGGACTTCACCACCGAGGGCATCGTCGCTTCCGGCTCCTGGCCGTTCCAGGCGAACACGCTGGTCGCCAACAAGGCGAAGGTCGCGACCACCGTGCCGGCCGAGGGCGCGACCGGATGGGCGGACACCACGATGCTGGCGGCCGGTGCCAGGCATCCCAATTGCGCCTATGCGTGGCTCGAGTGGTCGATCTCACCCAAGGTTCAGGGCGATGTTGCGGCCTGGTTCGGATCCAACCCGGTGGTGCCTGCGGCCTGCCAGGGCAACGAGTTGTTAGGTGCCGAGGGTTGCAAGAACAACGGCATCGAGGACTTCGACAAGATCAAGTTCTGGCGTACCCCCGAGGCCAAGTGTGACGCTGCGCCCGAAGGCTGCGTGCCGTACAACCGCTGGGTCACCGACTACGTCGCGGTGATGGGCGGAAAATAAACCGGCCGGCGCGACATGACCGCGGCAATCGAATTCCGCGGCGTGTCGCGCATCTATGGCGAGGTGCGTGCGGTCGACGATGTGTCGTTCGCCATCGAGCCGGGCGAATTCTTCGCCATGCTCGGACCCTCGGGGTCGGGCAAGACATCGTGCCTGAGACTGGTCGCAGGCTTCGATACACCTGATCACGGCCAGGTGCTGCTCGACGGCGCGGACGTGTCGGCCGTGCCGCCATACGACCGCAACGTCAACACGGTCTTCCAGGACTACGCGCTGTTTCCGCACATGACGGTGCTGCAGAACGTGGCCTACGGACCGCGGGTGCGCGGCGTCGCGTTGGCCGAACGCGAGCAGCGCGCGCGTGAAATGCTCGAGCTGGTGCAGCTCGGTGCGCAGGGCGGGCGCCGGCCGTCGCAACTTTCCGGCGGTCAACGCCAGCGCGTGGCTCTCGCGCGGGCGCTCATCAATCACCCGAAGGTGCTGCTGCTCGACGAGCCGCTGGGTGCGCTCGATCTCAAGCTGCGCGAAGAGATGCAGATCGAGCTCAAGAGCCTGCAGAAAAAGCTCGGCATCACCTTTGTCTACGTGACGCACGACCAGGGTGAAGCGTTGTCGATGGCCGATCGCGTGGCGGTGTTCAACCGCGGCCGCATCGAGCAGCTCGCGGCGCCGCGCGACCTGTACCTGAGCCCGGCGACGGCCTTCGTGGCGCGTTTCGTCGGCAGCTCCAACGTCGCCACGGCCGCGCTGGCAACAAAACTGGGGTTCGACGCGCAGGCGTTCGCGGTGCGTGCCGAGAACATCATGGTTCATGGTGAGTCGGCATCGGCGCCGGCGGACCATGCCTGCGCTCCGGGCGCCGTGGTCGCAGTGCAGTTCCATGGCGCCGCCAGCCGCTGGCAGATACAGCTCGATGCGGGCGAGGTATGGAGCGCGCTGGTTCCCGAAGACGAGGCGCACGGGCTCAACGGCCTGAACGTCGGGGCACGCGTAAAACTCTGCTGGCCCCGCGCCGCCGCGGTCCCGCTGACCGAACCCGCCGCCAGCGCGTAACCATGCGTGCGGCGTCGACATTCTTCTGGCGCCGGCCGTACTGGTATCTCGCGCTGTTGCTGGTGCCGCCGCTGCTGTGGTTCGGCACGGTGTACCTGGGGTCGCTGATCGCGCTGCTGGCGCAGAGCTTCTACCGTATCGACGATTTCACGGCGCAGATCGTGCGCGAGCCGACGCTGGCCACCTACGGTCAACTGGTCACGCAGCCCGCGAATGTCGACATCGTGGTGCGCACCGTCACCATGGCCATCGCGGTGACCATCACCTGCGCGTTGATTGCGCTTCCCATTGCCACCTACATGGCGCGTTACGCCACCGGACGCATGAAGGCGCTGTTCTATGTCGGCGTGATGCTGCCGATGTGGACCAGCTATCTCGTGAAGGTGTACGCGTGGCGCCTGCTGCTCGCGAAGGAGGGCATCATCGCGTGGTTCGTCGGAAAGCTCGGGCTCACCGGGTTGCTGGACGCGCTGCTGGCGACACCGGCGGTCGGCGGGCCATCACTGTCCTCGTCGTACATCGGCATGTTCCTGGTGTTCGTCTACATGTGGCTGCCGTTCATGATCCTGCCCATGGCGGCTGCACTCGAACGTGTGCCCGGATCTCTGCTGCAGGCGTCGGCGGATCTCGGCGCGCGGCCTGCGCAGACCTTTCGCAACGTGGTTCTGCCGCTGGCAATTCCCGGCATCGCCGCGGGTTCGGTGTTCACCTTTTCGCTGACCCTGGGTGATTACATCATTCCCAGCGTGGTCGGCGCGCCCGGGTATTTCATCGGCATGATGGTGTACGTGCAGCAGGGCACGGCGGGCAACATTCCGCTGGCTGCGGCGTTTTCGGTAGTGCCCATCGTGTTGATATTTGTCTATCTATCCATCGCCAAGCGCTTTGGAGCCTTCGATGCCCTCTGACAGAAGATATAGAGGCGACCGTCCGTCCTGGCTGGTACGCGGCGGCGCCTTCGCCGGCCTTGCATTCATGCACATCCCGGTACTGGTCATCATCCTGTACGCGTTCACCACCGAAGACCGCACTTACCAGTTTCCGCCGCCGGGACTCACGCTGCGCTGGTTCGAAGCGGCTTTTGCGCGCGCGGATATCTGGCAGTCGCTGACACTGTCACTGGGCGTGGCGGCCTGTGCAACCGTCGTCGCGATGATTCTCGGCACGCTCGCGGCCTTCGCCCTGGCGCGCAGCAGTTTTCGCGGCAAGGACGCGCTGACGGTCATGTTCGTATTGCCGATCGCGCTGCCGGGCATCGTCACCGGGATTGCGCTGCTCGCGGCCATGAAACTCGGCCGCATTGATCCGTCTTTCTTCACCATCGTTGCCGGCCACGCCACCTTCTGCCTGGTCATCGTGTACAACAATGTCGTCGCGCGGCTGCGACGCCTGCCGTCGAACTGGGTGGAGGCGTCCATGGACCTGGGCGCCGACGGATCACAAACGCTGCGTTACGTTCTGCTGCCGCAGGTCGCGACCGCATTTCTCGCCGGCGGCATGCTGGCGTTCGCATTGTCCTTCGATGAAATCATCGTCACCATCTTCACCGCGGGCAACCAGCGTACGTTGCCCATCTGGTTCTTCAATGAATTGTTCCGGCCGCGCGACCGGCCCATCACCAACGTGGTGGCGGTCATCGTGATCGCCGTGACGCTGCTGCCAATCGTGCTCGCTTACTACCTCACGAGGCCCGACGATGAACACGAAACTGCTCATTAACGGAAAGCTGACCAAGGGCAAGGGAGAAGAGCACGACGTGCTCAACCCATCCACCGGCAAGGTCATCACGCAGGTGGCCGAAGCCTCGGAGGAACAGATCGTCGCGGCGGTGAGCGCCGCATCGAAAGCTTTTCCCGGATGGGCCGCCACGGTGCCGAAGGATCGCGCCACGCTGCTGCTGAAACTCGCCGATCGCATCGAGGCGGAAGGCCAGGACTTCGCGGCGCTGGAATCGCAGAACTGCGGCAAGCCGCTGGCCGCGGCGCTGAATGACGAGATCCCGGCCATCGCCGATGTGTTCCGCTTCTTCGCGGGCGCGGCCCGCACGCTGCACGGTTCGGTTGCCGGGGAATATCTGCCGGGCTTCACCAGCATGATCCGCCGCGACCCCATCGGCGTCATCGCCTCCATTGCGCCGTGGAACTATCCACTGATGATGGCCGCCTGGAAGCTGGCCCCCGCGCTCGCGGCCGGCAACACGGTGGTGCTCAAGCCTTCCGAGCAGACACCGCTCACCTCGCTCAGGCTCGGCGCCATCTGCGCCGAATTGTTCCCGCCTGGCGTGGTGAACATCGTCTGCGGGCGGGGAAACACCGTCGGCACCCCGCTGATTTCGCAACCCGCGGTGGCGATGATCTCGCTCACCGGCTCGATCGCCAGCGGTGAAAAAGTGCTCGCGGCCGCGGTCAATGGCACGAAACGCACGCACCTCGAGCTCGGTGGCAAGGCGCCGGTCATCGTGTTCGACGACGCGGACCTGGAGTCCGTCGTCAGCGGCGTGCGTACCTTCGGCTTCTATAACGCGGGGCAGGATTGCACCGCGGCCTGTCGTATCTATGCCGCCCCGAAGATCCACGACAAGCTGGTTGCCGATCTGTCGGCCGCGGCGAGCAGCATCAAGGTCGGAGCACAGGAAGAAGAGGGCGTGGAGATGGGGCCGCTCATCACGGCCAGGCATCGATCACGGGTGGCCGGCTTCGTGCAACGAGCCAATGAAAAGCGCCATATCGAGATCGTCACCGGCGGCAAACCCAGGGCGGGCAGCGGGTTCTTTTACGAGCCCACGGTCATCGCCGGCGCGAAACAGAGCGACGAGATCGTGCAGAAGGAAGTCTTCGGTCCGGTAGTCAGCGTCACGCGTTTCAAGGATGCCGACCAGGCCATCGAGTGGGCCAACGCGTCGGACTACGGACTCGCGTCATCCGTCTGGACCAAGGACGTGGGCAAGGCCATGAAGGTCGCCGCGAAGCTGCAGTACGGCTGCACCTGGATCAACACGCATTTCATGCTGGTGAGCGAAATGCCCCACGGCGGCATGAAACGATCCGGCTACGGCAAGGATCTGTCGGCCTATGCGCTCGAGGACTACACCGCCGTGCGACACGTGATGGTGAAGTTCTAGTCTCTTGCGCGGGCGACGCGCACCGGACGTTTCGGCTCGGGCGCTTCGGTCGTGAATACCTTCCAGAACGATAGTTTGTAGAGCGCGCCGGCAATGAATCCGGAGAAGTGCGCAATGTAGTTGACGCCGACATCATTGCTCGAGCGGTACCCCGCGATGTCGAAAGCCAGGAACGCGAGAATGAACACGAACGTGGGAACTTCGACTGTCTTGAGAATGACCAGGAACCAGACGAAGACGTTCACCTTGTCCCTGGGATAGCGCAACAGGAACATGCCCATGTAGCCCCACACAACGCCGGACAGGCCGAGTGTCGGGATATTCGTGCTCGTCGAAAACGCGAAGGCGAGATTGGTTACCAGTACGAAGACGACGAACGCGAGCAGGTAGCCGGCGATCGAGATCTGGGTCTCGACGGTGCGCGCGAAACAATAGAAGAAGAACAGGTTGCCGAGCAGGTGCCAGATGTCGGCGTGCGTGAACACGGCCGTGAACATCTTCAGCGGATCGAGCTTGTCAGGATAAAAGGCCAGCGCGAGGCGGTCTGCCGGCGTGTCCGCGAACACGTGTACGAGGATGCACACCACGCAGATGAAGATGGTGAAGATGGGGAAACCGGTGGATCCCTTCTTGCCGAGCGGGATGATCAGGAGCATGTGTCAGAAAATATAGACGATCAGTACGCCCGCCAGGCAGAAGAAGAACCAGTAAGAGGTCTCTTTCCAGTTCAGGAGCACGAATACCGGCCAGAGGATGCCACCCAGCAGCAGCATTGCGATGCCCCAGCCGGTGCTCTTGGCAAATGCCGCCGCGATGATGCAGAGGGCACCGATGCAGAAGACGACGATGCCGACATAGTCGAGCCAGCCGCTGATTTCGCCCATGTTTTCTCCCTTTCAGGTCTTCTGCCGCCGTGGCCCGATACCTCACACGGCCCTGGTAGGCACCCGGGAGCTGCTGGTCCTGAAACGCGGAAGGTCGTCGTCGATCCGGAACCAGGAAATCTGGTCCCTGGTCCACACGTGGTCGTCGATGTGCACGCGATTGGGCTCGTCGAGGCTTCCGACCGCGATCAGCATGCGATCCGCGAGTATCTCTTCGTGCATCGACAGGGTGCTGCCACAGGTCGCACAAAAGCCGCGCTGCGCGAACTCGGACGATTGGTAGAGCTTCGGCTGCCCGCGCACCCAGGAGAATTCGCCGGCGGGGAAGTGCACGAACGACAGCGCCGGAGCGCCGGAGTGCCGCCGGCACATCGGGCAATGGCAGATGACGCCGCGAACCGGCGCCGCGGTTGCGCGATAACGCACCGCGCCGCACAGGCATCCCCCTTCGAACGGGTGCGTGTCGGACATGTTCAGATCCTCGTGATGACTCTAACTACCGTCTCGAGGTAGTCGCGGAAGCCCAGCTTCACGTAAAGCGCATGGGCCGGCGCATTGTGGCTCATGACATGCAGGAAGGGCGTCTTGCCGCGCTGCAGCTGCCGCCGCACCAGTTTCAGCGTGAGCTTCTTCGCCAGGCCGCGCCCCTGGAAGTCCGGGTGTGTGCAGATGCCGCTCACTTCGTGCAAATCGCCCGCGCACATGCGCTCGCCGGCGAGCGCGATCAACCGGCCCGACTCGAAATAGCCGAAGTATTCACCCAGCTCGGGTGTGCGAATTCCAAAGGGACCGGGATTCGTGAGGCGGGTGAGTTCCACTGCCTGCGCGGCGTCTTCGGGTTTCAGCAGGGTGGCATCGGGCGCGGCGTCTACGGCCGGCGCAGCCGCGTCCCAGATCATCTTGATCATCCGGGCTTCCTTGTCGATGCGCCATCCGCGGGGCTCCGCACCCGACCAGATGTCGATGTAGAAGCTCTCGCCCGGCTCGCAGCAATTGGCGAGCGCGGCGAAATCCGGGTGGTGTGGATCTTCACATCCCACGATTGGCGAAAACCCCGGAGCGTAGCGTCGTACGGCGCCGGAACCCGCGGCGAAGTGCGCGTGCGGCCCGGACAGGCAGTTCCAGATGATGTTGTCGAGCAGGGTGCCCATGCCGGTCATTTTGCACGACGCACCGGCTATCGCAGCATCAACCCTTCTTACCACCCGTAAAGAATTGATGTCGGCCAGACTGCTCGCCTGCGCACCCGGCGCCGATGGGGGGATGGTGGCGCCGGGTGCGCGCTCCCTTCAGTCGAGATCCATGCAGCTCGCGTAGTAGCTCACCGTGGCCGGCCAGTCGGAGAAAATGCCGATGACTCCGACATCCTGCGCCAGCGCGTCGAGCGCGTAGAACATGTCACTGTCCTTCTTGATCGCGAGTCCTTGCGGGTCGAAAGCGTAGTAGAAGCCGGCGTTGGCGGCCCCGCGCCGCAGGTCTGCGCGTTCGAAGCTCCAGGTGATGATCTTGAGTCCGGCCGCCTTGATGTCATTCGCATACTGCGAAGGAACCACGCGGTCATTGCTGTCGACGGCGAGCAGCGCCGGTATGGGCGGCGCGAAGATGCGCACGCCCTGGGCGCGCAGCGCCTGCAGCTCGGCAAAAGTGAGCCGCGGAATGCCGGCACCGGGATCGACGTCATCGAGGTACACGGCCTGTCGTCCATACGCGGGCTCGTGCGTGACCCAGTAGCTGACATCCGCAAGATTGAACGATTGCGGGAACACGTCGCGCGGATTGACGCGTGCACGCTTGAACTCGTCGATCATGGCCTGCGCGTAGCCCGCCTGGCCGCCGAACAGCGGTGTGATGCGCGCCAGGTTGGCGGCCTTGAGCTCGGGGGTGTGCTTGACGCCGAGCCGCTTGTTGAGCGCGATGCTCTCGCGCAGCGTGAGCAGCGTGCCGCGCGAGGTGTAGAGATCGGTGCGAAACGCAGCCGTGCCGCCGAGGTAACCGGCGGCTGTCGTCGCCGCCGGGTTGGACGCATCCATCTTGCCTTTGAGCGTGCGGAATTGCGCCAGCGTGATGTCACTGGCACAGCAACGCGGACCCGAGTTCGCCCCGGACCATGGCACTGTGCAGCTCGCATTCAGCGGCGTGTCGACGATGTTGGTGCTGGTGTGCAGGTCGCATTCATCGTGGCGGCAGACGAGCTGGCCATCCTTGGTAAAGGTAACGTCACATTCGACGATGCCGGCGCCCATGCGCGCACCCGCTTCATAGGATTCTTTCGTGTGTTCGGGAAACTGCAGCGGTGCGCCGCGATGCGCGATGGAAAAATCCGTGCGCCGGAACGGGCCATCCTGGCAGTTGAGAAGGCGCGACTTCAACGGGCCGGGATCCATTCCCTGGACCAGGAAGTACGGACGCGGTCCGAGCTGGATGGACTGGTCCGCACGGCCATGACGATCGTGGTCATCGTGATCGCCCGCGCGAGCGGGCTCACCCGAAAAAGCGAACAGGATGCCGGCCGCGAGCGCGGCCACGATTGCGTAACGCATTGCGATTCCCCGGTTGATTGCGACCTGCGCGCATGATTGAGGCTGCCTGTGTCACGGAAATGAACGGCAGTTGACACTTTCCGTAATGAACCGGGGTGGCGCGTGCCATGATGCGACGGCGCGGAAATTCCTCGGCGCAATATCCGGAGTTCCGCATGAGTCAGATCGAATACAAGACCGTCCTGTTGCCTTACAAGACCGGCATCTTCCAGTCCGACTCCGTCGAAGTGGCCGAGGTGCTGAACAAGGAAGGCGTCGATCGCTGGCGCCTGTCGCAGATCGTGTTGCCATCCACCATGTGGGGGCGCGCGAACACCATGGTCGCCATCCTGGAACGCACCAGGAATTGAGGACTCCAGCCCGAGCGTGACGCGGTCCTTACGGATTCGTAACGCTTCTTAATGCAACTCGCTTTTGAGGCCTGAGGTCTAGCCAACACCTTTTCCACGAGGAGTTGGCCATGAATACCCGGTGGAGCTCGGCGCGGTCTGGAAGTTCTAGGCGCTCTTGAAACCGACACGTGAGTGGCTGCCGTCGCAGAATGGCTTGTTGTTGCTCGCGCCGCAGCGGCACAGCCGCGCCGACTCGAGCCGCGCGACCACGCGCCCGGTGCCGCTGATGAGTTCCATGTTGCCGCGAACCTGCAGCGGTCCATCGATGGTGGCATCGATCGCGAGCGGCCCGTCACGTACCGGCAACATGTCAGCCTTGCCGGTGAGTGGCTCGCCGCTCGCGGCGAATTTGATCTCGTTGTGTGAGCCGTCGCAGAACGGCTTGTTCTTCGAGGCTCCGCAGCGGCACAGGGTGAGCCGGTAACTCACGGCCGGCGCACCATCGAGACGGATGTCCGCGCGGATGGCGTACGGACCGCCCTCGCGCACCGAGATGAGATTCACCGGCGGCGGCGCTTCATCGGGGTGGCCATCCTTGCGCTTGTAGCGAATCGCGCCCGAGACACACACATGCGCAATCTCGGTGAGCGCGTCGGTCGCCATGGCGTCGGGATTGATCCACGGACCTTTGACGTTCGCGATGAATACCTTGGGGCCCCAGGTCACGCAGAAGCGCGAGTGAATGCATTTTTTCCCTTCGTAGATCAGCGTCAGGTCGCGGCCCTCGATGTAATCCACGCCGTCGACGGTGCGCGGCGTGGGCGCGACGTTGCCGGGTTCGATCGCAGCACTGCCGGAAGCCGGCGCGACGGTGGGAGTCGCCTGTGCCGGCGGGGTTGCTGCAGCCGCCATGCGCGGTAGTTCGGCGGTGAGGTTTGCGAACCCGCGCTCGGCGCGCTGCGCAAGATCGGCGAGAACCCTCTGCGCCTGCGTGACCCGTGCATCACCATTCGCGGCGGACACGAGCGATTGCGCGGCGTCGTTGAGCTCGGCGAGCCGTTCGACGAAGAACTTGCCGGCGCTGGTGCCCGGTGGGATGGGCGCCGAATCGCGCAGCGCCGTGAAAGACATGCCTGCATTGCACTCGGGATTCGAAGGCCCTGCGGGCAGGCGCGCGGCCCGTTCGCCGAGCGGCGCCATGGCGCGCATCAGGCCCAGCGACAAGTCGATACACAGCGACTTGAGCGGATGCGGCCGCGGGATGAGGTACGAATGCGAAACCAGGCGCAGCATGAGCATGTAGGCACTGTTGGCCACGTCCACCGTGGTGGCCGCGGTTTCGTCTTCGAGCCACACGCGCGCGCCCGGCCGTACCGGCCGGCGCAACACGGGATTCACGGCCGCCGGATACGCGGGCGCGAATGCCGGGTTTGCCGCCCTGAGTGCCTTCATTTCTTCGCGAATTGCGATGAAGCGCTGGT
>Ga0190270_10000750_pt1 | contig 14511 bp, 14 predicted proteins | sample Popmic320T_FD_133748 | JGI IMG/M metagenome (GOLD analysis project Ga0190270, IMG submission 133748) | Populus adjacent soil microbial communities from riparian zone of Weber River, Utah, USA - 320 T | ecosystem: Environmental > Terrestrial > Soil > Riparian zone | place: USA: Utah | collected... | reverse complement strand
GTCGAGTCGCTCAAACGTCCTCGTCGGTGACCTCGCTCTCGCCCACCTGGAGGTACTCCTTGTACGCCTCGATGACGGCGTCGGCGTCGGCGCGCATGACGATGCGGCCCGCGTCCATCCAGATCACTTCGTTACAGATCTCGCGGATCGAGCGGAGTCCGTGGCTGACGAGGACGATCGTTCGCGCTTCACCGCAGAGCTCGCGCATCTTTGCGAACGACTTCTGCTTGAAGCGAGCGTCGCCTGTCGAAAGCGCTTCGTCGATCAGGAGAATGTCCGGATCCATGCTGGTCGCAACCGAGAACGCGAGGCGGCCGTACATGCCCGAGGAGTAGGTGCGCATCGGCATGTCCATGAAGTCGCCGAGCTCGGCGAAATCCGCGATCTCCTCGTACTTCGCCGCCATCTGCTTGCGGGAAAGGCCGGCCGCGAGACCGCCGAGGACGACGTTTTCCTGACCGGTGAGCTCGCTCTTGAAGCCGACTCCGAGGGAGAGCAGCGTACTCACGCGGCCGAAGACCTCTATGCGGCCGTCGGTCGGTGGCAAGATGCCGGCCATCGTGCGCAAAAGCGTGGACTTCCCCGCGCCGTTGACGCCGACGACGCCGAGTGCGGCTCCGCGGGGAACCTCGAAGGACACGTCGCGGACGGCCTTGATCTCCCGGATGATCCGCTCCCGGCGGCCGAGACGGATCAGCGTCTTCTTCAGGGTCGGCTTCTTCTCGACAGTCGTGCGATAGGTGACCGACAGGTTCTCGACCCTGACCGCGCACCCGGTCGCGGCGGGAAGCCCGCTACCACCCTCGACCGTCGCTGCCTGGTTCTCAGAGGCGGATCGCAAACTCACGCTCCCGGGAGATGAAGTAGGCGGCGCCGGCCAAGACGGCTCCGAGGGCCCAGGCAAGGCTCGCGGCGAGGAGGGGGAAGGGTGGGGTGCGCCCCTCGATGACGGCGTAGTTCAGCGACCCGAGCATCGGATACATGGGGTTGACGTAGAGAATCGTCTGCAGCTTGGCGGGAACGTCCTCCGCGTAGAAGAGAATCGGCGAGGTATAGAGCCAGATCCGTGTGAAGTACCGGAGGAAGCTCGCCAGATCGCGGAAGTACACCTGCGCAGTAGCCGTGAACATCGCCGCCCCGGCGCCGAAGATCGTCATGACCGCGATGATCGGGACGATCCAGAGGAGGTCGGGCCCAACGGGTAGGCCGAGGACAGCGTGCACGACTGCGTACACGGCGACGGTCGGCAGGAAGGTCATGAACGACTCGAGCACCGCCTCGAGCGGGAGCAGGAGTCTTGGAAAGGCGGTGTTCAGGAGCAGCTTCCCTCCGCCCACGACCGACTGGGCCCCCCGTGAGATCGCCGTGCTCACCAGACGAAAGGCGAAGAGGCTCAACATGAGGTGGGCGAGGAACACCGGCCCGCGTCCGCCGTCGCGGATGATGTAGACCAGGGTGAAGTAGACGAACGCCATCATCACCGGATTGAGGATCAGCCACAGTTGCCCGAAGGTCGTGTTGTAGTGCTGCGCGCGTAGGTTCGTGCGGGCGAGCTCGTACAGGAACTGGCGGCGCGCCCAGAGCGTCCGGAAGTACGGGCCGAGGGGCGGTAGCCCGACCTTGTACGGCTCGTAGACGTGGTGGTCGCCGCTGAACTCGTCGCCCGGCCGCGTTTGTGCGACCGCGCTCACCGTGGGCGCTCCTGGGGATTCATCGCGTCCAGATTAGTCGCTCGGCAGGCATGTCCATTCACTTGAGCCGGCCGGACGCGAGAATCGCCGCGAGGTGACCAAGGACCGCGACCCCGGCAGCGGCCGCGAGCGCGACGACGAGGACCCGCGTCCCGTCCAACCCGTCCGCGAATGCGTCGACCACCGCGGCGGCGAGAGCGAGGAGCGAGGCCTCTACCGCCTGAAACGGCCGGACCGATGGCAGGAGCCGGGGGGTCGCCGACTCATCCTGCGGCGCGGCTGACTGCCGGTCCGAGCGCTGGAGCGCGTACTGGACCAGGTGGGTCTCCGACTTGAGGAAGAGGATGAGAACCGAGGCGAGGAGGCCGAGGGCGGTCCAGCCGCCGATCGAGTCCCACCCGCCGTCGGCGCGAACGCCGAGCGCGGCGGGGATGGCGGCCTCGGTCGAGTAGTGCGCGAGCTGGTCGAGGTACACGCCAATCGGCGAGAACTGCTTGCGCCAGCGCGCGACCTCGCCGTCCGAGCAGTCGAGCAGGAGCTGGAGCTGGATCAGCAGCATCGCGAGCACCGCGGGCCAGATCCCGGCGAAGGTGAGCGCGAAGGCGCCCAGGAGACCGGCGGGGATCATGAGCGCGGTGACGCCGCTTGCCGGCAAGGGGGTGCGAAGGATCAGCCGGGTCAGATACGGCGAGAGACGCCGCATGTAGAGGCGCCCCGCCCAATGCTCGGCTCCTGGGCGGGCAAGCAGCCAATCAGGCTGTGTCTCGGCGCGGAGCTCAGCGATCGACGGCATCGACATAGCGCGCGACCCGGTCGCGGATCTCGTCTTCGGCCAGCTCGAGGCGCTCGAGGATCGTGTACCGGTCGGGCCTCGTGGAAGGGGCCTTGGCAACTGCGGCTCCGAACTGCTCGTCGTCGAGCCCGAGGTCGGCGGGCACGCGCGCGACGCCGTGGCCGCGCAGGGCGGCACCGAGCGGCTCGAAGAGCCCGTCCTCCCGGAGGAAGGAGGCGAAGAGGGCGCCCACCGCCACCTGCTCGCCGTGGCTCGCCTGCTGCGGATAGAGCGCGTCGATCGCGTGCGAGATCTCGTGGCACGCGCCGCTGCACGGACGGCTCGAGCCGGCGACGGCCATCGCGAGCCCGCTCAGGACGAGTGCCTCGGCAAGAGTCCGGTGAAAGGCATCCGAGCCGAGATCGTCCTCACCGCGGAGAAGCGACTCGGCGCCCGAGCGCGCGAACGCAGCCGCAAGCCCGTCGATGGGCTCGCCGCGGTCCTCGGCGGCCAGCTCCCAGTCGGCGAGCGCGCTCAGGTTGCTGAGGGCGTCGCCGATCCCGGAGCGGAGCTGTTCCTCCGGCGAACGACCCACGTAGTCGAGGTCGACGACGACCGCGATCGGAATGTGTACGCCGAAGGACGCCTTGCGCCCGTCGTCGTCCTCGAGCGAGGCGACGGGCGAGGCGATGCCGTCGTGGGCGAGGTTCGTCGCCACCGAGACCATCGGCAGGCCGGCCTGGTTCGCCGCGTACTTCGCCACGTCGAGCGTGCGGCCGCCGCCGATCCCGACGACCGCGTCGTGCGAGCCCTCGCGGAGCTCGTCGACGAGCCCGAGTGCCGCGGCCACGCTCCCGCCGCTCACGGAGTGGACGACGCAGTTCTCGAGCGCCGGCTTGACCTCCGCGAGGACCTCCTCGCCGAGTCCCGGGCCGACGACGACGGCCACGTGGCCGCCCGCCGAGATGCGCGCGTCGCTGAGGAGGCCGGGCAGCGCCGCGACGGCGCCGTTCCGCACCTCGATCGCGAGCGGGCACGCGACCATGCGGGCTAGTAACGGCATGCGATCTCCCGTGCCCGCGCGAGGTCGGCCTCGTCGTCCACCTCGACCCAGTCCACGCTCCCGATCGGTGCCGTTCGCACCGTCTCGCCTCTCGCGACGAGCTCCTGGAAGCCGTCCTCGTAGTAGAGGGAAGGGTCCCGCCTCCAGGTCGCTTCGAGCGCGTCCGCGAGCGGGACGGCGGCGGCCGGGCCGATGAGGGCGACGCCGATGTACTCGCCGTCCGCCTCTCCGAGCTTCTTGCCGATCCGCTCCACCGCGCCGTCCTCGCCGAGCGCGACCCTCATCGCCTCGCCGCCCGGAGGCTTCGAGGTGTCCACGGCGAGGACGAGCCCGTCGCCCTCGTCGGCCAGCAAGGTCGTCTCGACGCTGGGGGGATGCACCGTGTCGCCGTTCACGAGCAGCGCGCCGTCGGCGAAGGTCTCCTGCGCGAGCCAAAGCGAGTGCGCGTTGTTCCACTCCTCGGCACGGTCGTTGAAAACCGGGCGCAGCCTGAGGCCGTGGCGCTCCTCGAGCTCGGGGACGAGCTCGTCGACGCGACCGGCTGCGAAGCCGGTCACGACGGCGACCTCCTCGACGCCCACCGCAGCGAGGTTCTCGAGGACGAGGTCGAGGATCGTTCCGCCCTCGTCAAGCGGGAGAAGGGTCTTCGGAAGCTCACGGGTCAGCGGCCCGAGGCGCCTGCCGGGGCCCGCCGCCAGCACGACTGCCTTCACGTCACGTCCGGGCGCATGGGACGACGGTTCTATCATGGCGGTTCGTCCCATGAGTGCAGCGAAGGCCGAGAGAAAGCGGGCCGGCTCGTCCTTCGTCATCGCGACGAGGTCGAGGCCGGACTTCCTCCGCGATGCGGTTGAGAGCCTTGTGGCGCAGACCGTCCTCCCGGAGGAGCTCTGCATCGTCGACTCGAGCGACGAGGCCCCGGCGCGCAAGGAGATCGAGGATCTCTGCGCGTCGGCGGGCGTCCGCTGCGACTACGTCCACCCGGCGACGCGCGGCCTCACCGTGCAGCGCAATGTCGGCATCGACCGGACGAGCGGCGACCCCGTGTTCCTGATCGACGACGACGTCTGGCTCGACCGTGACGTGCACGAAGAGATCCTCGCCGAGTACGAGCGCTGGGGCCCCGAGCTCGGCGGCGTGCGTGGCTCGCCCGTCCACCCGCCCAACCCGGCGAAGACCACCGTCCTCTGGCGCAGGCTCTTCGGCATGGGCGGCTGGTGGCCGGAAGCCAGCGGGCGCATGCGCGGCGGGTTTTTCGTCGAGGGCGTCTCCGCGTCGAAGGACGTGCGGCGGCTCGAGTACATGAACGGCTGGTTCATGTCCTACCGGCGCGAGGTCTTCGACAAGGTGCGCTTCGACGAGAACCTCTCAGGCTACGCGTGGAAGGAGGACATCGACTTCTCCTACCGCGTCTCGAAGCTCGGGTATGTCCTCGTTCAGACGCCTCGCGCGCGGATCGACCACCGCAAGAGCGACGTCGAGCGCTTCACGCCGTACGACCACCAGCGCATGAACCTCGCCAACCAGTTCTACCTCCATCGCAAGAACATGCCCCAGACCTTCCAGAACCGTGCGGCTCTCTGGTGGGCGGTCACCGGGATGTTCATCCTCAACGCGGGCAAGGCCGTGCACACGCGCGACCGCGGCTACCTCACCGGGCTGGCGGCCGGAGCCTGGGAGCAGGCGCGTGGGCGAGGCCTCATCGACCCGGCGACCGAGCAGGCCGAGTCGACCTAAATGCCCTGCAAATCGGCACGGGTACGATCCGCTCCGCGGTGATCGTTCTCAAGATTCTCTTCTGGGCCTCGCTCGGCGCGATCCTCTGGACGCACGTGGCCTATCCGCTCCTCGTGGCGGTGTTCTCGGCCGTGCGCAGGAACAGTGTGGCGAAGGGCGACCAGACGCCGAGCGTCGCCATCGTCGCCGCCGCGCACAACGAGGAGGGCGTGATCGCCCGCCTCGTCGAGAGCCTGCTCGCCCAGGACTACCCGGGCCGGATCGAGGTCGTCGTCGCCTCGGACGGCTCCACGGACCGGATGGACGCCGTGGTCGAGGAGCTCGCCGGGCGGGACGGGCGCGTCCGGCTCCTCCGCTGCCCGCGCGGCGGCAAGGTGGCTGCGCAGAACGCAGCGGTCCGAACGATCGAGGCCGACATCGTCGCCTTCGCCGACGCAGGCGCCGTCTGGGAGCCCGACGCGCTGCGGATGCTCGTCCGGAGCCTGGCCGATCCGGAGGTCGGCTACGTGGCGGGCAAGGTCGCCTTCCGCAAGCCGGAGGGCACGAACAGGGAAGGCCTCTACTGGCGGTACGAGCTTTGGCTGCGCGGGCGGGAGTCTGCTCTCGGCTCTATCACGGGCGGGAACGGAGCCATCTACGCCATGCGCCGCGCCGACTACGTCGAGGTCGATCCGCGCTTCGGTCACGACCTCACCTTCCCGTACGTGACCGTGCAGCACGGCAAGCGCGCGGTCTACGACGCCGACGCGAGGGCCTGGGACCGGCCCGCCCGCGATCTCGAGCACGAGTACGGGCGGAAGGTGCGGATGTTCGAGCACTGCTGGCTCATCCTTCTCCGGGGCCGGATGCTCCGCGGGGTGGGCCCGGTCTATCTCTTCGAGCTCCTCTCCCACCGCGTCCTTCGCTACGCGAGCGGGATCCTCCACGTGATCCTGCTCGGGACCAGCCTCGCCCTTGTGGGCAGCGGGCTCGTCTACGAGCTCGTGCTCGCCGCACAAGTCGCGCTGCTCGTTCTCGCAGCCGCGGGGCGCCTGCGAATCCCGGTTCCCGGCGGGACCGTCGCCTACTACTACGTGCTCGTCACCTGGGCGACGGTGGCGGCGCTCTTCCGGTACGTCCGCTTTGGCGTGCCGCCCGTGTGGGAGAAGGTCGAGGGCACACGGTGAAGCGTGCGGTCGACGTGGTCGGCGCAGGGATCGGGCTCGCGCTGGCGAGTCCGCTGATCGGCCTCGCGGCGCTCGCGATCAAGGTCGACGACGGCGGTCCCGTCTTCTACCGCCAGCGGCGAGTCGGCCTGAACGGCGAGGAGTTCGACCTCGTCAAGTTGCGGACGATGATCCCCGGCGCCGAGGCGCAGGGTGCAGGCTGGGCCGTGGATTACGCCGACCCTCGGATCACCGGTGCCGGCAGGGTTCTGCGCCGGCTCTCCCTCGACGAGCTCCCGCAACTTTGGAATGTGCTCCACGGCGAGATGAGCCTGGTCGGCCCCCGGCCGACGCTCGCCTACCAGGTCCAGCAGTACACGGAGCGCCAGCGCCGGCGCCTCGACGTGAAGCCCGGCCTCACCGGCTGGGCGCAGGTGAACGGGCGCGCGAGGCTTCTCTGGACGGACCGCATCGAGCTCGACCTCTGGTACGTGGAGAACCGGTCGGCCTGGCTCGACCTCAAGATCATCGCGCGGACGCCGCGCGTGCTCTTCAGCGGGACCTATCGCGGAGACACCGGCGGCTGGCGACAGTCGTGACTGCCGTCCTGCTCACGTGCGCGGGTCAGCGCGTCGACATCGTCAGCGCCTTCGGGCATGCCGGCGCCGAGACCATCGCGGCCGACGTGAATCCGCTCGCGCCCGCGCTGTACGCCGCCGGCCGGCACTTCCTCGCGCCGCGCATCGAGGATCCCGGCTATATCCCGTCCCTCGCCGCCGCGGTCGCCGAGCACGGCGTCGAGCTGATCCTCCCACTCACCGACCTCGACATGACGATCCTGGCCCGGAACCGGGAGAGGCTCGGCGCGCTCGTCTTGCTGCCCACGGTGGAGGTGGTCGAACGGACGAACGACAAATTCGTCACCCACCTCTTTCTCCAGGAGCGTGGAATCGGCTCTCCGGCGGCGTGGCTCCCGGACGAGCTGCCGGTCGATCTCCCCTATCCCGTGCTGGTGAAGGCGCGGCGCGGGTTCGGCTCGCGCAACATCTTCCGCGCCGAGAGTCGCGAGGAGCTCGACTTCTTTCTCGCGCGCACCCCGGCCGAGTCGTTCGTGCAGGAGGTCTGCGCCGGCGAGGAGTTCTCGATGGACGTCTTCTGCGACCTCGAGGGGCGCTGCCTGAACGCGATTCCGCGGACGATGATCGAGTCGAAGGGCGGCGAGTCCATCAAGGGGATGACGGTCGCGGACGAGGAGCTGATTGCGCTCGGCCGCGACGTGAGCGAGGCGCTCGGGGTCGTCGGACCGGCGACCGTGCAGTGCTTCCGCTCGGCTCCGGGCGACTGCAGGGTGACCGACGTGAATCTCCGCTTCGGCGGCGCCTTCCCCCTGGCGCTCGCGGCGGGCGCCGAGTACCCGGCGCTCGCGCTCGCCCTTTCCCGCGGTGAGCGTCCGGAGCCGAGGGTGGGGGAGTTCCGGGAAGGCGTCGTCATGACCCGGTTTTTCTCCGAGACCTGCCTCGTGCGCGGCGAGGACGGCACGCTCTCGCGGTTGTCGCAGTAGGTCTTCGGGCGCCCTCGATACCCTTACTTCCCGGGTCAGGATGGTTAATTTCTCTCGCTTTCGTCTCGCCGCGGCGCCTGCGCTGCTGGCCGCGCTCGTCGTGGGCGCCTCGGCCTGCTACGGCGAGGGCGACGAGCCCATGGCCGCGGACACGGCTCGCTACGCCACCACGGAGACCGCTGCGCCCGTGCCGCCCCCACCTCCCGCCACGACTGTCCGCGTCGTGGACGGGGATACGGGCAAGCCGGTCCGGAACGCTCGTGTCGTCGCCCGTGGCGGCGTGGTGAGGGCGACGCCGAAAGGCGTGGCGGCTCTCGCCGTCCCGCGCCGCCGCGTTGCGGTCCGTATCTCCGCTCCGGGCTATGCCGCAAGCACTTTGAAGCTCGATTTCCGGCGCCGGGTCGACCATCGGGTCGAGGTCTGGCGCCCCGCGCTCCAGTGGCCGCTCTATGGCGCGAATCCAGCACGGACGCAGGTTCAATCCGGAATTAGTGTGCGTCCTCCGTTTCGGATCGTCTGGAAGCGAAACGTCCGAGGATTGATGGAGTTTCCAGCCACGACCTGGGAGGGCGTTGCCTACGTCCACACGATGGGCGGAATGTTGCGCGCGATCTCGATGAAGAGCGGCCGCGTCCTCTGGAAGCGCGACATCGGCTCGCTCGCAGCCTCCTCGCCCGCGATCGACCCCGAGCGGCGCGTGCTTATCTCCACGTCGATGGAGCCTGGCGACGTCACGGTCCGCTCGCTGGCGACGGGCAACGTGCGCTGGCGCTACTCGACCGGCCTGACCGAGCCCTCGCCCGTGATCAGGAATGGGGTGGCCTACTTCGGCGCCACGAACGGGAATGTCTACGCGCTCGATCTCGACACGCACAAGCCACGCTGGGTCTTCCACGGCGGCGTGAAGATCACGTCGAGCCCGGCGCTCGTCGGCAAGCGGCTCTACTTCGGCGACTACGCGGGCCGGGTGTTCGCCCTCGACTCGCGGAACGGCCGCGTCATCTGGCGCGGAAGCGCGGGCGGCCGCGTCTACGGGACGGTCGCGGTCGCCGGCGGACGCGTCTTCGCGCCTTCGGTCTTCTCGGGGCTCTCGGCGCTCTCCGCGAAGAACGGCCGCCTCCTGTGGCGCATCTCGGCGGGGTCGTACGTCTACTCGTCGCCCGCCGCCTACAAGGGACGGGTCTACTTCGGCGCCTACAACGGGCTCGTCTACGCGTTGTCGGCCGGCTCGGGCCACGTCCTCTGGACGCGCGCCGCCGGCGGCCGCGTCTCCGGGGCGGTGCAGGTCGTGGACGGTCTCGTCTACGCCGCGAGCCTCGAGGGCCGCACGACGGCCTGGAACTGGAAGACCGGCAAGACGGCCTGGACCTTCCCGCATGGCAAGTACGTGCCGGTCTCGGGTAGCGGCGAGCGGCTCCTATTGCACGGGGCGAACAAACTCTTCGCGGTCGAGCACAAGCGCCGCCGATGACCAGACGGCGCTGGATCCTCGCGATCGTCGCGCTCGTTCTCGTGCTCGGCGCCGGAGTCGCCGTCGCCGGCTACGTCGTCTGGCAGAACCGACATCCGGGGACGATCCGCGGCTCGAGCACCGTCGAGTTCGAGACCACGGAGGAGCCCGGCGCGACGACGCGGCCGGAGGAAGTCGTCCGCAAGGTCCCCTGGCCGACCTACGGGTATGACGAGCAGCGCACGCGCTATGCGCCCGGCTTCGACGTGCGCCCGCCCTTCACGACCATCTGGGACAAGGGAACAGGCAGCCTGCTCGAGTTCCCGCCCGTCGTCGCATATGGCCGGGTCTACGTCGGGACGAACGACGGCCGCTTCCTGGCCGTCGACGCAGAGACGGGGAAAACCATCTGGCAGAAGACCTTCGACCGCTGCATCGCCGCCTCAGCGACTATGGGCGAGGACGTCATCTACCAGCCGCTCATGGACCCGTTCCCGTGCCGGGAGCACAAGCAGGACGCGGCCGGCTATGTCGTGGCGATCGATCCCGATACGGGGCGCGAGTTCTGGCGCTTCGAGGCCGGCGTCGTCGAGACCTCGCCGCTCGTCGTCGGGAACCTCCTCTACTTCGGGTCGTGGGACAAGAAGATGTACGCGGTCGACGTGAATACCCACAAGGCGGTGTGGACGTTCCCGACCGGCGACCAGGTGAAGGCAGGCCCGGCCTATGCGCGCGGCACGCTCTACTTCGCGTCCTACGACAACAAGGTCTACGCGGTCGACGCACGCACAGGAAAGCTCCGCTGGTCGGCGAGCGGCACCGCGAACTTCTACGCGACGCCGACCATCGCCTACGGTCGCGTCTTCATCGGGAACACGGACGGGCGCGTGTACGCCTTCGGCCAGGACAGCGGGCATCTGCTCTGGGCGAAAGCCACGGGCGGCTACGTCTACTCCTCGGCGGCGGTCTGGCAGAAGACCGTGTACGTGGGCTCCTACAGCAAGCGCTTCTACGCCCTCGATGCGGGCTCCGGCGACGTGCGCTGGTCGTTCGACGCGGGCGGGGCGATATCGGGCGCTCCAACGGTGCTCGACGGCGTCGTGTACTTCTCGACGCTCGAGCGAAAGACGTTCGGACTCGACGCGAGGACCGGGAAGAAGCTCTGGGCGTTCGACGACGGCAAGTACAGCCCGGTCGTCGCTGACAAGGAGCGGGTCTACCTCGCCGGCTACAAGCGGCTCTACGGGTTGCTGCCCGACGGGGGCTAGGATCGAGGCGATGGGCTCCAAGGCACTCGTCATCGGCCTCGACTGCGCTGCCCCGCAGTGGGTATTCGACCGCTGGCTCGACGAGCTGCCGACGATCCGATCGCTGACCGAGCGCGGGACGTTCGGGATCCTGAGAAGCTGCGAGCCGCCGATCACGGTGCCGGCCTGGTCCGTGATGACGTCCTCGCGGAGCCCGGGGTCCCTTGGGTTCTACGGCTTCCGCAACCGGCGCGACCATTCCTACGATGCCATGGCCTTCGCGGACTCGCGGGCCGTGAAGGTGCCGCGGGTCTGGGACCTCCTCTCGCAGGCAGATCGACCGGTCGTCGTCCTCGGGGTTCCGCAGACCTATCCGGTGAGCAGTGTCAACGGCGTCATGGTGTCGTGCTTTCTCACGCCCGACACGGAGTCCAGCCAGTACACGTATCCCGCGGAGCTCAGGGGCGAGATCGCAGATCTCGTCGGCCGCTACATGGTCGACGTGGACAACTTCCGGACGGAGGAGAAGGAGCGCCTCCTCGAGCAGATCGAGGAGATGACCGTGCGCCGCTTTCGCGTGGCCGAGCACCTGCTCGAGACGAGGCCCTGGGATCTCTTCTTCATGGTCGAGATGGGCACCGACCGCATCCATCACGCGTTCTGGCGCTTCTTCGACCACGAGCACCGGCTCTACGAGCCCGGGAACCCGTACGAGCAGGCCGTCCTCGACTACTACAAGGCGCTCGACGAGAAGATGGGCCGGCTCCTGCGCTTTGCCGACGAAGACACGACCGTCCTCGTCGTCTCCGACCACGGCGCGAAGAAGATGGACGGCGGCATTTGCGTCAACGAGTGGCTGCGCCGGGAGGGCTATCTGGTCCTCAGGGACGAGCCGGCCGAACCCGGCCCGTTGAAGCCCGAGATGATCGATTGGGAGCGGACGACTGCCTGGGGGGAAGGCGGCTACTACTGCCGACTCTTCCTCAACGTCGCGGGGCGTGAGCCTCAGGGGCTCGTCCCGCCGCAGGACTACGAGCGCGTGCGCTCTGAGCTGAAGCAGAAGCTCGAGGCGCTCGGCGATCCGGACGGCAACCCGATCGGCACGATCGCCCACCGCCCAGAAGACCTCTACGCGGAGCGCAACGGAGTCGTCCCCGACCTCCTCGTCTACTTTGGCGACCTCTCGTGGCGAAGCATCGGGCTCGTCGGCGGAGGCGCCGTGCACGTGTTCGAGAACGACACGGGCTCCGACGACGCGAACCATGCGCACGACGGTCTCTACATCATCGCGGGCGACGGGATCCCATCCGGGCAAGGCCCACAGCAAGAGATCCAGGACGTCGCTCCCACGTTGCTGCAGGTGCTCGGCGAGCCGGTGCCGCCGGAGATGGAAGGCTCGGTCTTCGAGGCCGCAACCGCGGTCTCAGCTTCGACGCGTTAGGCGTTGAGCAGCGCGTAGCCGTCGTGCAGGAACGGCGTCCGGTCGATCAGCGCCGCGATGTCGAGCGGCGGAAACTCGCCCTCCTCGGTGACGTAGAGATCGATGTGCTTCGGCGAGGTGAGGTCGAAGCGGTCCTCGCCCGGGCTGCGGGGGTCCTCAGGTGCGAGTTTGATCACCTCGCACGCCACGATCACCGGCACGCCCGCCTTCCTCGCCGCCTTGGCGAGGCCCGATGTGCCGACCTTGTTCACGAGCGAGCCGTCGCGGAAGACTGTGTCGGCCCCGAGCAAGAGGAGGTCGACGGTGCCGACGGCGTGCTCTGCATCGGAGTCGTCGACGAGATCGACGGCGAGCTCGTCGCCGCGGAGGGCCTCCACCAGCTCGCGCCCTTCCTCGCCCGGCTCCGAGACCGTGCAGACCATTCGTTCGGGCGGCGTGTGCGCGACCGCCTCACGCACCGTCGCCGAGTTCGAGTGCGTCATCACGGTGCCCTGGATGTGCGGCGAGAGAAGGACTGCGATGGCCTTGCTCGCCCGCTCGCGGCCCTCGATGACCGCGCGTGCCTCCTCGATGATCTGCTCGTCGCTTCGCCCGGAGACGAGGACGCGTCCGAGCGCCCCTGCAATCGCGCCCATCGCCGGCCGCGCGCGCACGATTCGCTGCGCGAGCGCGACGGGATCCTCGCCCATCTGCACGGCCTCGCACACTGCCTCGACCGCCTCACGAGCGAGCCAGCTTGCCCCGTGACGGTCGTCCTGCTCGATCAATTCGACCCGTTCCGCCAGCCTGGAGTCCATGACCTCCCTTTGGGTTGTCCGAGATCGTGCTGATGGTAGCCTGCGCTGCGCGATGGCAGATACAGAGCTATATCCGCGCCCGCTACCCGATCTTACGGAGGACGATCGCCCTGACGTCTCCCTAGTCGTGCCCGTCTTCAATGAGGAGAGAACCATAGAACAGGTCGTGTCCCAGGCCATCCAGGTCCTCGAGGGTGACTCGCGCACGTTCGAGGTCATCGTCGTGGACGACGGCTCGCGCGACGCCACGTGGGCGACGGTCGAGCGACTCCACGCCGGCGACGCGCGGGTCAAGGCTGTGCGCTTCAAGCGCAACTTCGGCCAGCACCCGGCGATGCACGCGGGACTCGTCCGCGCGCGCGGCGACATCGTGGTCACGATGGACGGAGACCTGCAGAACCAGCCGTCGGATCTCCCGAAGCTGATCGGCGCCGTGGCGAACGGCGCGGACGTCGCATCCGGCCGGCGCAAGGGGCGCGAAGACTCCTGGGGACGCACGCTCCCCTCGAAACTCATCAACGGGATGCTGCGCCGCTTCACGTCGGCCGACATCTCCGATTTCGGCTGTGCCTACAACGCCTACTCCCGTGATGCGCTCACTCCCGTCCTCGGCGTCATCGGCAAGCAGAAGTTCACCAAGGCGCTCGTCCTCGCCGCAGGCGCTCGCGCCGTCGAGGTCGACCTCGACCACCGCGCCCGCGAGGACAGCTCGCGCTACTCGCCGCTTCGCCTGACGAGGCTCGCCCTCCACGTGCTCGCCGGCTTCTGGCCCCAGCCGATCCAGTGGGCCGGGGTGCTGCTCGGAATGCTTTGCGGGACGCTCTCGCTCGTCGTCGGCGTCTGGGCGACGGTCGTCTGGGTGCTGAACGGCGACTTCCCCGGCCAGCTCTACCTCGGCGGGCTCGTCCTCGGAGTCCTCGCGGTGCAGGGGTTCATACTCGCGCTCGTCGGGGAGTATCTAGGGCGGATCCAGCGGGACGTCGAGGGGCGGCCGCTCTACACCATCGAAAGGGAACTGGTTTGAAGCGCGTTCTGGTCACCGGCGGCGCCGGGTTCATCTCCTCGAACCTCGTGCGCCACCTCCTCATGTCGACCTCGCACGAGGTCGTCTCGCTCGACGCCCTCACCTATGCGGGGAACATGGACAACCTCGCCGACGTGATGGGGCACGAGCGGCTGTCCTTCGTGCACGGCGACATCCGCGACCCGGAGCTCGTCGGCGAGATCGTCTCCGACGTCGACGTGATCGTGAACGCGGCGGCGGAGTCGCACGTCGAGAAGTCGATCGAGGAAGGTGCCTCCGAGTTCGTGACCACGAACGTCGAGGGCACGCAGATCTTGCTCGACGCGATCAGGCGCACGCCGGTCGAGCGTTTCATCCTCTTCTCCTCGAGCGAGGTTTACGGCACCGCAGAGTGCGCACCCATGCACGAGGAGCATCCGCTCAACCCGCGCAGCCCCTACGCGGCGACGAAGGCGGGCTCCGACCGGCTCGCGTACTCCTACTTCGTCACCTATGGCCTTCCGATCACGATCGTGCGCCCGTTCAACAACTACGGGCCGCACCAGCATCCGGAGAAGGTCGTGCCGCGCTTCATCACGCAGGC
>Ga0190270_10000749_pt1 | contig 14513 bp, 13 predicted proteins | sample Popmic320T_FD_133748 | JGI IMG/M metagenome (GOLD analysis project Ga0190270, IMG submission 133748) | Populus adjacent soil microbial communities from riparian zone of Weber River, Utah, USA - 320 T | ecosystem: Environmental > Terrestrial > Soil > Riparian zone | place: USA: Utah | collected... | reverse complement strand
CGACGGGGCGCGGCACCAGGTCGCGCTCCAGGCGCACCTGGGCGGTCAGATCGACGTGGTGCAGCGTCCCGTCGTGGATGTGGGTCGCGTCGGTGCAGACGTACCGGGTCATGGGCGGCCTCTCGTCCGGGGGACGGATCGGTTCCCCGTGCGCTCGAACGTCAAACGTCCTCCGATGGAGGAACCTCGGCCGGGGACGGGTCCACGGTCTCCTCGCTCGAGCGGCGTTCGACCGAGAGTCGGTCGGGGTCGGCGCTCGCGAGGCTCGGGCCCGGGACCTCGTGGCCGCAGGTGTACGAGTCGACCTCGCGGCTGTCGGCGCGTTGCTCGACCTCGCCGTCGGCGTTCAGGTCGAAGGCGACGTCGACCAGCGTGCCACGCCCGCAGACGGGGCACCGCGCGGGCTCGTCCATACCCGGTGGTGCCCACGGTGCCGATCTGCCAAACGGACGGGCGTGGCGTCACCCGTCGAGCAGCCGCGCCGGGATGCGGACGCGTTCCCCTTCCAAGGTGGCCCACCGGCGCGGCCCGTCGCCGTCGAGCAGCCCGGGGACCGTCCGCAGCGTGTAGTCGCCGGGATCGATCTCGGCGAGCGACGCCGCCGGCACCGGGAACGAGACGGTCCCCTCGGATCTGGCCCGGGGTGAATACGGCGCGACGATCGTCGCGCCGGTGCCGTTGCGCGACGGGTCGAGCAGCACGCGCCCGTCCCGGTCCGCCTTGCGGAACTCCACGGTCACGAGGTCCGGCACCCGTTCGGCGACGATCGACGCGAGCGAGGAGGCCGCCGCTCGAAGCGTCTCGGGCTCCAGGCGTCGCTCGATCGGGACGACCACGTGCAGGCCCTTCCCGCCGGTGGTCTTCACGCCGGCCGGCATCCGCAGGTCGTCGAGCACTTCCAGCACGCTGATCGCGACCGCGACCCCGGCGTCGAACGCCCCCTCCGGCGGGTCGATGTCCACCACGAGCAGGTCCGGTCGATCGAGCCGGTCCCGACGGACCGGCGCCGGATGGAGCTCGAGCGAGGCCTGGTTGCCGAGCCACGTGAGCGTGCGGACGTCGTCGCACACCACGTACGGCACGTCGCGGCCCGCGCTCGGCGCGGGGATCGTGACCGTCCGCACCCACGGCGGCGCGTAGGAGGAGACGGCCTTCTGGAAGTACCGCTTACCGCCCACGCCGTCGGGCGCGCGGACCACGGTGAGGGGTCGCCCGCGGAGCCAGGGCACCATCGCCCCGGCCACGGCGGCCAGGTAATCGACGTAGTCCCGTTTCGTGATCGCGAGGTCCGCCCACAGGAGCTTGTCGGGTCGGGTCACCTCGGCCACGCTCGCCGGTGTCGCCATCGTCACCAGCCTGCGACGTGGATCACCAGAGCGGCAACTGGGCCGGCGCCGGGGGATCGGCCGGGCGGCGGCGCCACCGGCGGCCCGACCCGCTCCCCACGCCGAAGGACCGGACCCGGCGTGACAGCGCCTCCCGGACGGCCGGCGGCCCGTACGGCGTCCGGTAGAGGTGCTCGTACCGCGCCACCAGGTCGGGGTGGTGCTCCCGGAGCCACGGCAGGAACTCCTCGCCCACCCCGGGCCGCAGGTGCAGGAGGATCGGCGACACGTGCGTGGCACCGGCCTCGAGCGCCGCCTCGACGACCGCGCGGAGCTGGTCGGGTGCGTCGGAGATCCCCGGAAGCACCGGGGCCATGAGCACCCCGGTGGGGATCCCCGCGGCGGTCAAGGTGCGGACCGCGTCCATGCGCGCCCGCGGACCGGGGGTGCCGGGCTCGGTGCTCCGCCAGACGGCGTCGTCCATCGTGCCGATCGAGAACGCGGCCGAGACCTCGGTTACCTCGCTCGCGGCCACGAGCAGATCGAGATCGCGCGTGATGAGGGTCCCCTTCGTGAGGATCGAGAACGGGTTCCGATGGTCGATCAGCGCCTGGACGATGCCGCGCATCAGCCGGTAGCGGCCCTCGGCACGCTGGTAGGGGTCGGTGCCGGTCCCCATCGCGATGCGCTCCCCCTTCCACCGCGGCGCGGCGAGCTCGCGCCGGAGCACGTCGGGAGCGTTCACCTTCACGACGATCTTCGTCTCGAAGTCGCGACCGGCGTCCATGTCGAGGTACGTGTGGGTCGGGCGCGCGAAGCAGTAGACGCAGGCGTGGCTGCAGCCGCGGTAGGGGTTGATCGTCCAGTCGAACGGCATCGCGTGCCCGGGCACACGGTTGATCACCGAGCGGGCCTCGACCTCGATGCATTCGATCCCGCGGAACCCCGGCGCGTCGAAGGTGCGCCGGCCGATCTCGAAGAGCTGCTCGGACGGCATCAACGACCGAGACTAGAACATACGTTCGATTCCGGCAAGCATCGTCTTCGTGTCGCATCCGATTCCTCCCCTCCGTTGCCGCCCGATGGAGATCACCGAGATGATGGGGTTCCAGGAGCGGAGGGGACGCGATCGGTGAAGGGATCGGGCGGAACGTTCGTCGACGCCGTGCGCCGGGCATCGCCCGGCATGCTCGGAGGCAGGCGTCGGATGGTGGTGGCGATCCTCGCGTCCGTCGTCGCGTCGGTCGTCCTGTCGCCCACCGCCGCCGTCGCGGCGCCGGATGACCCGGGGTTCGTGTCGGTGCTGTTCGGACGGACCCAATGGGTGTCGACGCGCGCCGCCGACGGTGGCGGGTGCAGCCGGGTGCCGAACACGGTCACGCTCGGTCGGGCCCACGACGACCTGTCGCGGATGGGGATCGTGGCGACGGGCGTCGTGATCGTCCCGCGGACCCCGGCCCGCGGTCTGCGGTGCTTCGCGGGGTACACCCAGCACCCGGGATGGCGGCAGCTCGAACGCTGGCATCGGGCCGGATGGCGGTTCGTCTCCGGTGGGACGCATGCGGACCTCCGGTTCCGGTCCTACGAGCAGCAGGTCGCCGAGACGTGCGGCATGCTCCCGGTCTTCCGCCGGCACGGGATGGACGGATCGGCCATGTATGCCTACGCGGACAACGCGTGGTCATCGGACGTGCAGGCGGACCCGGTCGCCCGCTGCTTCGCGTACGGCAGGACGTACCGCTCCTTCCAGATCAACCGCCGCGAGGGCCTCGGCCCCCCCTGGTTCCAGGGCACGCATTCGGTGAGCGGCGGGACGTGCAACGTCGCGGGGCTGGCCTGCTACCGGCGCGCGGGGGACGCACGTTCCCGGTACGACTCCCCTCCGCGTCTCGCCGCGATGACGGCCGCCGGGCCCGGCACGTGGTTCTCCGTGCAGTTCTACCGGTTCGTGCGCGGGGCCCATCACGGTTCGTCGCGTTGGACGTGGGACTGCCGCGGACGCGACTGGCGCCGTCACTACACGTCGCAGGCGGAGCTCTACTGCTACGGCGACTTCCTGCGCGTCATGCGACGGCTCCGCGAGAACGTCGCGGCCGGGCGCACGATCGACGCGTCGCCCGGCCGCGTGGCGAGGGCCTGGGGCCGCGCCTGACCGCGGCGCTACGCGCCGTCCGCCGCGGCCTCGAGGGCCGCGACGTCGATCTTCTGCATCTGCAGCATCGCCTGCGTGGCCCGCTGCGCGCGTCCCGGATCCGGGTCCGACAGCAGCTCGGTGAGGCGGTCGGGGATGACCTGCCACGAGAGGCCGAACCGGTCCTTCAGCCAGCCGCACATGCTGGGCTCGCCTCCCCCGGCCTGCAGCGCGTCCCAGAGGCGGTCGACCTCCTCCTGCGAGTCGCACGACACGTAGAGCGAGATGGCCTCGGTGAACTGGTGGTCGGGGCCGCCGTTGAGCGCCATGAACTCCGAGCCGGCGAGCCGGAACGTGGCGCCGATGACGGGGCCGTCGGGACCGGCGCGCATCACGTCGGTCAGCGCCGAGTCGCCGAAGATGGACGTGTAGAACTCGATCGCCTCCTCGGCGTCGCCGTCGTACCAAAGGAACGGACGGATCTTCTGCATCGTGCCCTCCTTCATCGGGTCGCCACGTAGGCGACGAGTCGATCGAGCCTCTGGTCGGCGGCGTCGACCGCCTGGTGCTCCGTCACGACGCGATCGCGCGCCTCGGCGGTCTCGAACACCGACTTCATCGTGAGGACCGTGTTCCCCATGAAGTCGTCGAACGTCACGGTGCTGCGGAACGGTAGGTCGTCGTCCTCCCCGGCGCCGCCGCGCTGCACGAACGAGAGCATCGTCGGGGGCGCGATCTCGTCGTACTCGATCCCGTTCGGGGCGTCCGCTCCGTCGGGGCCCCACCAGCGCGCGAGGTGCTCGGGCGAGACCCAGACCTCGAAGACCCGCTCGGGGGGCGCCTCGAGCAGCCGCATCACGACCGTCTGCCGATGGACCGCGCCGGTCAGGTGGTCGTCGAGGCAGCGCAGGCTCTGGACCCATCCGAGCTCCATGCCGCCGAGCATCGGCGCGGCGTCGGGGACGAGCGCCACGCCGCGGGCGCGGAGCCGCAGGTCGGTGCCCTCGCCGCGGGGGGTGAGGTCGATCGTCACCGTGGAGGCGACGAGCTCCGTCCCGTCGGGCGCGACCGCCGTCGTGGTGGCGACGAGGTGGCGCGGAGGATCGAACTCGACGTAGGTGCCGTCGACCGGGGTCTCGCTGCCGTCGGGGGCACGCATCACGATCGAGAACGCGCCACCGGGGCGAGTCTCCGAAGACGCCGACGCCACCCCGAACCCCTCCGGCCCCCACCAGCGGGCCAGGTGCTCGGCCTCGGTGAGCGCCGCGAAGACGAGCGCCACGGGCGAGGACAGGGTGCGGATGATCTCGAACTCGCGCTCCGCAGGATCGGTCATCCCTCGTCCCCTCCCGCCTGCAGGCCGCGCAGGTAATCGTCGAGGCGATCGAGCCGCCCCTCCCAACAGCGCCGGTACTCCTCCAGCCAGTCCGACGCCTCCTTGAGCCGGCCTGGCTCGAGCCGGCAGGGGCGCCATTGCGCCTGCCGCGTCCGGGAGATCAGCCCGGCCCGCTCCAGCACCTTCAGGTGCTTCGAGATCGCGGGCAGGGTCATCGCGAAGGGCGCGGCGAGCTCGGTGACCGACGCGTCGCCGTCAGCCAGCCGCGACAAGATCGCACGGCGGGTGGGGTCCGCCAGCGCCGCGAACGTCCGGTCGAGCACCTCGGTGGTCATCCGTCCTTCACCCCTACTTCACCCTTCGGTTATCTAACCACTCGGGAAACTAGCGGATCCACCCTTGCGCGTCAAGCCCGGGGGGATCGCGTCTCCGTGCTACCGTGCGCGCCATGTCGCGCCCAGCCCGCATGACCCAGGTCCTGACCGTCGCCCTCGTCATCGCCGCCGTCGCCGCGAGCTTCCCTGCCGCCGCGGGCGCAGCACCCCCCGCCCTCCCGGCGCCGTGGCACGCGGCGCCCCCGCGCGCGGTCCCCGGCGAGGTGATCGTCACCTTCCGCGGCGGGGCGTCACCGGCGCAGGCTCGTTCGGTCCTGCGGACCGGCGGCGCCACCGATGTCGCCCGCGTCGCCGGACGCGGCGCCGCGTCCTTCGTCGCGCACGTCGGAATCGGTCGCGTCGATGCCGCCATCCGTACGTACCTCGCGTCGCCGAGCGTCAGCACCGCCGAGCCGAACCGGATCGCCGCCCCCACGGTCGTCCCGAGCGATCAGCGGTTCGCCGAGCAGTGGGCGCTCGACAACCAGGGCCAGAGCCACCGCATCACCGACTACGGGCTGCGCGGACGCCGCCAGAGCGGACGGATCGACAGCGACGTGAACGCACCCGAGGCGTGGGACGTGACGACCGGGTCCTCCGACGTCGTGATCGCCGTCATCGACTCGGGCGTCGACATCGACCACGCCGACCTCGAGGAGAGCCTGTGGGTCAACCTGATGGAGGAAGGGGGGGCGCCCGGCGTCGACGACGACGGCAACGGCTACGTCGACGACGTGCACGGGTACGACATCGACAACGACGATCCGAACCCCTCCCCCAGCCTCAAGGACCAGCACGGGACGCACGTCGCCGGGATCATCGGGGCCGAACACGACGGCACCGGCGTCGTCGGCATCTGCCCCGGCTGCCGGATCATGGCGCTCCGGTTCGACTATTCGCTAGGCCAGGAGCTCGAGGCGATCGACTACGCGATCGAGAACGGCGCGGACATCATCAACATGAGCTTCGGCGGCGCCACGTGGTCGCCGGCGGAGCGGAACGCCATCGAGACGGCGGGCGACGCCGGCATCCTCACGGTGGCCGCGGCCGGCAACTCCAGCCTCGACAACGACATCTCGGCCCTGCCGGCGGACTCGAACGACGCCGCGCCGCTCTTCCCGGCGTCCTACGCGCTCCCCACGGTCCTCACCGTCGCCGCGAGCGACGACCGCGACCGGTACGCCACGATCTCGCAGTGCGGGCCGTCGAACATCCCGCGCTGGCGCTGCGCGTTCACCAGCTGGGGCCACGACTCGGTCGACGTGGCAGCGCCGGGCGTCGACATCCTCAGCACGGTCGTGAGCGGCGGGGTGTACCCGGGGGCCGACGTCTGGGACGGCACGTCGATGGCGGCGCCCCTCGTGGCCGGCATCGCCGGGCTCGTGCGGTCCGCCAACCCCTCCTACGGACCGCTCGACCTCAAGAACGCGATCATGAACGGCGTCCACGCGGCGCCGGCCGACCTGCCGCTCTGGTCCTCGTGGGCTCCGCTGCTCCGGCTGCCCAGGAAAGCGATGGACGGCGACTTCACGCGGACCCAGGGCCGGGTCGACGCCCTCGCGGCGCTCACCGCGCCGACGACCGACGCCACGCCTCTCACCGACGGCAACATCGACGGCGCGGTCCCGATGGGCGTCAACGCGTCGGGTCGCGTGACGTGGCCCCACGACACGAACGACGTGTTCGCGGTGGCGCTGCAGAAAGGGAAGCGGTACACCGTCACGCTCGACGGGCCGGCCACCCACGACCTCGACCTGTGGGTCTGGTCATCGACGGCCAGCGAGATCTTCCAGTTCACCGCGGGGTGCTTCCGTCGGCGCGGCGAGTGCCCCGCGCTCACGGCGCGCTCGGCGAGCCCGACGGGCGAGGAGCGTGTCACGTTCCGCGCGCGGAAGACGGCCACCCACTACATCCAGGTGAACGGCTGGTACGACGGCGGCCGGTACGACGTGAAGGTCCGCCGGCCCTAGGGATCGGGCACCGCGCGCGAACGCCTGCGGATGCTGATCAGATACTTCACGCCCTCCATCGTGAGCAAGGCCGTGACGACTGCGATGAAGATGGGTGCTGTCTGGAGAGCTCCCACCTCGGTCAGGAACGCAGCCATCAGCACCATCGAGAACGGAACGGGCGCGAGCGAACCCGGAACGGCGGCAAGCATGCACGAGAACGCCAATCCCAGCGGCACGCCGGGGAACACCTGGTGGACGATCACGCCGGCCGTTCCGCCGATGAAGAGCGAGGGGAAGATGGGTCCGCCGATGAATCCGCTTCCCTGGCTGACGGCGAAGGTCAGCATCTTCGCGATCAAGACGGCGACGAGCAAGCCCAGGCCGAGGGTCCCTGCATCCTGGAGCACCGTCTCGAGTTGGTCGCTGCCGGTGAACAGCGTCAGCGGCAAGACCACGCCGACGAGCCCGAACACGACGCCACCGAGCGTCGACTTCACGATCCCCGGCACCTTCAGTCGGCTGAACAGTCGCGACGCCAGCATCATGAACGCACCGAGCAGGGTAACGACGAGGGCCGCGAACAAGCCGAGGGGGATGCCGGCCAGCAATTGCCAGTCCTCGAACCGGTAGGCCGGCACCTCATAGGCGTCCACGAACAAGGCGCCTGCGATGGCGAAGTAGATGCCGAACGAGACACTCGATGCGACGACCCCCCCGACGAGGGCCTTGAGGAACCGTTGTCCACCAGGGCGGGCCGCCTCCAGGATCAGCATCACCACGATCAGCGTGCTGGAGAACAGCCCGCCGTACGCGCCCGCGAAGCCGTCCAGCGTGTTCACCTGGGAGTCCTCATCGCCGAGCGCTCGCCGCCGGGCGAGCCAGGTGCCGGCCCCGCCGCCCATGGCGCCGAGAGCCTTCTCGGGGCCTAGGCTGGCCCCCCCGATCAGCGACACGGCCGAGACGGCGGCGATCCCCGGAACCAGTCGGGGTTCGACATGCCCGGTCTTGATGTCCTCGAACAGGCCGGCGATCTGTTCAGGCAGGCGCGTCACGCGACGCAACACCCCGACGGCGACACCGGCGGCTGCCGTGACCGCCACCCACCACCAGTGCCCGCCCAGCCAGCCAGGATCCGAGTCGGTGTACCACTTGCCTCCGAAGGTGATCACGCCCATGAAGACCAGACCGGCGAATGCGCCGAAGACCCCGAGGACGACAGCGCATCCCATCAGGACCCAGAACTCCCGCTTCTGGGTGACCGGTCCTTCAGGAGCCGGCTCGGTGGGGGCGCTCATGTGGCGGACCTCCTCGCAGCGGATGTGAACTCACATCGCCCACTCCGGTGGCCCATGTCCGTCCGGGTCTTCCGCGCCCAGCTCGAGGCCATCAGTGGTGGAAGGCTGAGGTGTGCGTCGCCGGCAGCGGGGCGGAGAGCGTGTCGAGGTAGGTGACCGCGGTCCGCATGTCATCCAGGAGCAGATCGACGAGGTCCATCGACACGCCGTTGCGCACGACGATCCGCATCACGGTCAGGTCGGCGATGTCGTCGGGCATCGGGTACGCGGGGACCTGCCACCCACGGCCGCGCAGCCGCTCGCTCAGGTCGTGCAGATCCCACGGGCCGTCGTGGCCGTCCGCGAGCGTCCACGTCACGAGCGGGAGCTCTGATCCGTCGGTGAGGACCTCGAAGTCCGGCATCGCGGCGATCTGGGCCGAGAAATGCAGCGCCACATCCTGGCAGGCTTGCTGGACGCGCCGGTAGCCGTCGCGGCCCAGCCGCAGGAAGTTGTAGTACTGCAGGAGCACCTGCGCGCCCGGGCGCGAGAAGTTGATCGCCAGGGTCGGCATGTCGCCGCCGAGGTAGCTCACCGAGAAGACCAGGTCCTCGGGGAGGTACTCGCGTTTGGCCCACACGACCCATCCGAGGCCCGGGTACACCAACCCGTATTTGTGGCCCGACGTGTTGATCGAGTGGACGCGTGACAGGCGGAAGTCCCACGCGAGGTCCGGCGTGAGGAACGGCGCGACGAACGCGCCCGAGGCGCCGTCGACGTGCAACGGCACGTCGAGACCGGTCCGCGCCTGCAGGTCGTCCAGGGCCGCCGCCAGGTCCGCGATCGGCTCGTAGCGGCCGTCGTAGGTGACGCCCAGGATCCCGACGACGCCGATCGTGTGCTCGTCGACGGCCTCGAGCATGCCCTCGGGCGTGAGGGTCGGCCGCTCCCTCGTCACCGGGACGTACTTGGGCTCGATCTCCCAGTAGTTCGCGAACTTCTCCCACACGACCTGCACGGACGAGCTGACCACGATGTTCGGTGTGTCGGTGTCCTTGCCCTCGGCGCGCCGGCGCGTCTGCCAGCGTCGCTTGAACGCGAGGCCCCCGAGCATGCACGCCTCCGACGAGCCGATCGCCGAGGTCCCGATCGTGTTGTGGGGCTCGGGCGAGTTCCACAGGTCGGCGAGGATGTGCACGCACCGCTCCTCGATCGCCGCGGTCTGGGGATACTCGTCCTTGTCGATCATGTTCTTGTCGAACGCCTCGGCGTAGAGCTGCGAAGCCTGCGGCTCCATCCAGGTCGTCACGAACGTCGCCAGGTTCTGGCGGGCGTTCCCGTCCAGGAAGATCTCGTCGTGGATCACCTGGTACGCCGTGTCGGGCTGCATCTCGACGTCCGGGATGCGCCAGCGCGACACGCTCTCCTCGCCGCGGCGCGCGAACATCGGGTTGATGGAGACGTGCTCGGACGCGTCGCGCCCTCGATGCTCGTGGTCGCTCACGCCTCCGCCGACTTCTTGATCGCGTCGACGTCGGCGCGGTCCACCTGGTCCTTGTCGATCTTGTCGGCCTTCTTCAGCGCCTTCTCCACCTGCGCGACCCACACCTCGTCGAAGATCGCGAGGATCCCCGAGCTCCCGACGGGCAGGACGTCCTCGAGGTCCTTCTCGATCTTGTGCTCGCGGTGCTTCGACATCAGCTCGCCGATGCCGGCGCCGGCGGCGCCGGTGACGACGGTGGCGGCGATCAGGCCGGGCGGGAAGATCAACCCGATCACCACGCCGGCGAGGGCGCCGACCATGGCCCCCTTGGCGACCTCGTGCGCGTTCTCCTGCACCTCGATCTTGCCATCGTCGCCCCGCCGGACGAGCACGGCGACGTCCAGGAAGATCAGGCCCTCCTTGACGAGCTCCTTCAACGCGTCGAAGTCCTCCTTCGCGGCATCCGGATCGTCGTACGCGGCGATGTAGAGGTCGACCGGGACGTCGGTGGTCATGGCTGAGCTCCCTCCCTGCGGTGTGATGGCGGACCCGGCAAGCCTACGGGAGCACCTGGACGCGCGACACGAGGTCCAGGGCCGCCGGCCGGTGCGACACCACGACGAGGCTCCGCCCCCTCGCGTGCCGGTCGACCTCGTCGAGGAGATCGCGTTCCGTGGTCGGATCGAGGTCGGCCGTGGGCTCGTCGAGCAGCAGGATCGGCACGTCGCGCAGGAACACGCGCGCCACGGCCAGCCGACGGCGTTCGCCGCCGCTCAACCGCATCCCGTCCTCGCCGACCGGGGTGTCCAGCCCGTCGGGGAGCCGGTCCAGCAGCCGCCCGAGCTGGGCGCGCTCGCACGCCGCGCGGATCCGATCGTCGGGCGCGTCCGCGTCGGCCAGCAGCAGGTTGTCTCGGAGCGTCCCGTTGAACAGGAACGGATCCTGCGGCACGATCGCGAACCGCGCGCGCACGTCGTCGGCGTCGTACGCGGCGGCGTCGCGGTCACCGACCCGGTAGGCGCCCTCGACCGGCCCGACGAACCGGAGCAGCAGTCGGAGCGTCGTCGTCTTCCCCGCGCCGTTGGGCCCCGTGAGGCCCAGGCGCTCCCCCGGCGCGAGCGCGAGGTCGAGCCCGTCGAGGATCCAGCCGTCGTCGGACGCGAAGCGGAACCGGACGCTCTCGAGCGCGAGTGACGGCGCATCGGGGACGGGCACCGGGGCGGCCGCCGCCGCGACGGGGACCGGCGCGTCGATCACCTCGAACGTCCGGATCGCCGCGGCACGGCCGGTCGCGAGCTCACCGAACGCGTCGCCGAGCGGGACGAGCGCCTCGAACGCGGCGAGCGCGGCGAGCGGCACCGCCGCGAGCAGCACACCCGCGACGCGCTCGTCCCCGTGCAGACCGAACGCGACCCACAGCAGGGCCACCGCGGTGGACCCGGCGACGACCATCACCGCCGAGGTCCCGCCGGCGCGGACCCGCGCGAGCCGCCTGCGGGCGACCGTCGACGCGGCGGATGCGAACGTCAGCCGCCGCCCGAGGTCGTCGGCGCGCCCGAACGCCACGAGTTCGGCGAGCCCGGCCACGTCCTCCGCGGCGGACGCGTGGAGCGCGGCCCGGGCGCCGAGGTCCTCGGCGGCGGGCCGCCGGGCCCACGCGCGCACCGCGAGCGGGACGACGATCCCGCAGGTCGCCAGGCCGACGGCGAGACCGACCCCGAGCGCCGGCGCGATCACCCACAGCGCCACGACCCCGGCGACCCCCGCCGCCCCCGCCGCCAGCGGGGGGAGGACGCCGCGGACGATGACCCCGCCGAGGGTGTCGACGTCGGCGACCGCCCGGCCGAGGAGGTCGCCGCTGCGGTAGGCGCCGGGGACGCGCGGCTCGAGCGCGCGGAAGATCCAGACCCGCACGGCCGTCATGACGCGGAACGTCGCCGCGTGCGACGTGTACCGATCCACGTACCGCAGGACGGCCCGGCCGATCGCGAGCGTGCGGACGGCCGTCACCGTCACCGCCAGCGCGGCGAACCCGGTCACCACCGTGGCCCGCGAGATCAGGTACGGCGCGGCGACCATGAGCAGGACGCTCGCCACCGCCGCCGCCATGCCCGCCGCCGCGGCCACGAGCAGCGCGCCGCGCACGGGCCGGGCCACGCCGACGAGCCGCCCGACGGCGCTCACCGTGCGCCTCCGACCGGAGCGACGGGCCGATCGCGTCGCACGACCCGGCCGGCGCGCAGCTCCACGACCCGGTCGACCGCGGGCCCGATCGCCGCTCCGTGGGTGATCACGATCGCGGTGCGTCCGGCGAGCAGCCCCTCGACCGCACCGATCACACCGCCGTGTACCTCGTCGTCGAGGTGCGACACGGGTTCGTCCCAGACCACCAGCGGGGCCTCGCGCACGCACGCGCGGGTGAGCGCCAGGAGCTGGCGCTGTCCACCGCTCAGACGGACGCCCCCCTCGCCGACCAGGGTGGCGTAGCCGTCGGGGAGCGCCGCGATGAAGCGTGCAGCGCCGGTCGCCTCGGCCGCCCACCGGAGCCGGTCGTCGTCGGCGTCGGGGTCCGCGAACCGGAGGTTGTCGGCCACGGTCCCGTGGAAGATCGTGGGGTGCTGCGGCACCCACGCCACCTGCCGGCGCCATCCGTCGAGCTCGAGGGTCGCGAGGGGCGTCCCGTCGACGGTGATGTCGCCCGAGCCCGGCGCGACGAACCCCAACAGCGCCGACGCGATCGTGGACTTGCCGGCGCCGGTCGGGCCCACGAGGGCCACGTGTTCCCCGGGCTCGATCGCGAACGAGCACCCGTCGAGCGCGACCCGGCGCCCGTCGTCGTAGGCGACGACGACATCGGTGAACCTGATCGCGGGGGGCACGGGCGCTCGCCGCACGGATCCGCCGGACGGCGACCGGGCCGTCGCGCCGTCGAGCAGGCGCACGATCCGTGACGCCGCCGCGTCGCCGGCGGTCCCCGCGTGGTACTCGGCCGAGAGCCGGCGGAGCGGGAGGAAGAACTCGGGTGTGAGCAGGAGCACCAGCAGTGCCGGCCCGAACGCCAGATCGCCGCCCATGACGCGCACGCTCGTCTCGATCGCGACCATCGCGGTCGCCGCGGTCGCTCCCCACTCCAGGACGAGCGTGGACTGGAAGGCGACGCGGAGCACGTCCATCGAGGAGCGCGCGTAGCCGGCGCTCAGCTCCTCGATCGTCGCGGCCTGCTCGCCGCTGCGGCCGAACATCCGCAGCGTCGGCAACCCGCGGATCATGTCCAGGATGTGCGCGTGGAGCCAGGCCAGCTCGCGTTCGCGTCGTTCGCTGAGCCCGCGGACCCGCCGGCCGATCAACCCGAGGATCGCGACGAGCACCGGCCCCGCGAACAGCAGTACGACCACCGACCACGGGTCCACCCACGCCACGGCCACCGCGACGATCAGCGGGATCGCGACGGCGAGCGTCCGCGCCGGATCGAACCGGACGAGCGCCGTCTCGAGGGCGTCGGCGCCCTCGCCCAGCGCGTAGACGAGCTCCCCGCCGCGCGCCCCCCGGGCCCAGACCGGCCCCGAGGCGGTCATCGCCGCGGCCAGCCGCGCCCGGACGTCGTGGCGCAGCGCCCCGCCGCCCGCCTGGAGCACCGGCTCCGCCACGGCGACGGCGGCCGCCCGCACCAGGATCAGCCCCAGGGCCGTGACGCCGAGCCACGTGAGGTCGTCGCGGTCGGCACCGTCCACGAACGCGGCGGCGATCGAGGCGGCCAGGCACGCGAGCACGCCGAACCAGGCGAGGGCGCCGATGACCTGCAGGATCACCGCGAGGCGCACAGCACGCGCGGCTCCCGGCGCCCCGCGGACGAGACGCCGACGTTGCCCGGTCGCGGAGCTAGTAGCTATCGGAGCCCAGCTGGACCTTGCCGCGGAACAGGTACTGGACACCCGCCGTGTAGGTCAGCACGAAGGGCAGCCCGATGATCGCGACCACCAGCATGACCGTCAGCGTCTCGTTCGCCGCCGATGCGTTCGAGATCGTCATCGAGTTCGAGGGATGGATCGTGGACTTCAGCATGTTCGGGAACAGCCCGGTCGCGACCGACGCGAGGACCATCGCGAGCGTGACGGATGACGCGAAGAACGCTCGGACCTCGTGGCCGCGACGGAGGCTGACGATCAGCGTGATGAACGCGAGCGCCGCCGCCACCGGGAAGATGAGCGGCCAGATGTTGTCGTAGTTGGCGCTGAGCCCGTGGTCGTCGAGGTACGTCCAGACGACCGTCACGATGCCCATCGCCGCGAACGCGGCGATGAATCGCGGCGACCACCGGGCGACCCGCGCCTGCATCGGATCATCGGTCTTGAGGCGCAGGTAGAGCGAGCCGTGCATGAGCAACATGGCGACCGTGGTGAGCCCCACCCACACGGGGAACGGCTTCAGCAGGTCGATCAGGCTCGCGTGGACCTGGCCGTGCTCATTGAGCAGTACGCCGGTGATGACGTTCCCGAAGGCGACGCCCAGCAGGACGGCGAGCGCGTACGAGGAGAGGGAGAACAGCACGTCCCACGTCGCGCGCCAGCGCGGCGAGTCCCGCTTGCTGCGGAACTCGATCGACACCGTCCGCAGGATCAGGAACAGCAGGACCAGCAT
>Ga0190270_10000748_pt1 | contig 14517 bp, 5 predicted proteins | sample Popmic320T_FD_133748 | JGI IMG/M metagenome (GOLD analysis project Ga0190270, IMG submission 133748) | Populus adjacent soil microbial communities from riparian zone of Weber River, Utah, USA - 320 T | ecosystem: Environmental > Terrestrial > Soil > Riparian zone | place: USA: Utah | collected... | reverse complement strand
CGGCAGCGGCGATGACCGGCCTTCCTGATACGCGGTATAAAGTATTCCAAGCTCCCGCACCAGCACGCCTTCTGACCAACCGTCTGCCATGATGTGGTGCAGCGCCACCAGCAGGATGTGCTCTTCCGCAGACAGGCGAAACAGCGATACCCGGAACAGCTCCCGGCTCAGATCGAACGGCCTCACCGCCTCGGCCTGCGCCTGCCGCGCCGCCTCGGCTCTCCGCCCGGCTTCGGGCCACGAGGATAAATCCACCACCCGCACCCGGAATCTGCCCGCCGGATCGATGACCTGACGGCCCTGCCCGTCGGCGGAGGTCTCGATCCTGGTCCGCAAACTCTCATGACGCCTCACCAACTCCGCGAAGCTCCGCTCCAATGCCGCTTGATCTAGCGCCCCGTCCAGTTCCAGTACTATGTTTTCGTTGTAGGCGCTTCCCAACGGCTCCAACTGCTCCAGAAACCACAGCCCCTCCTGGGCTAGGGACAAAGGTATAACGTTTACTTGGTTACTTCTCGGCTTGATCTCATGCTCGCGTCTCTCACCTTGTAAAGCTGACAGAGCATCGCTAAGGGCACGCAGTCTATCCAGTGGCAGCTCTCCGACGGCCACTTTAATGTCTGTCATATTGTTAGTCTTGAAATTGTCTGTCATATTGTTAGTCTTGAACGTTATTGCCTTCGGTGAGATCGCTTTTCACACATAATCATATACAAGGCGGCTGGCGGATATTTTTTTTGCGAAGCTTTTCGAAAGGCCGAGCGTATTTAATCGAAGATTGCGCATAAATCCGAGCCAATGTTTTAGGCAATGTTATTGATTCCCCGGGCTGGATTTGGAACTCTCTGAATTACGCGCAGACTTCATTTATGTTACAGAGCATTCAGCCGACATCCTCAATAAGTATTTCTTTCTCGCCAAACAGTCTCTCAGCAAAGATACCAAGTTTCGAACACTCTTGGATGAGGCGGTTTGATTCAATGATCGGGCGAGATTGCTCGGTATATTTGAGACTACTGATATAACCCAACCAAGGTTCCTGCCCCATGGCATATACAAATACCGACTTGCTGTTGAATCGCCGCACGATGTCGAAGGCTTGGTCGAAGTTAGACCCGGCAAGGCGGCGAGATTCATCCACGGCTCGCTCTATCCTCTTGGTAAGCAGCGGGCCGTATAGCCAACTGAGCGGCGCCCCATCACATTCCATCCCGAGGAAGATCGCATCTACGCTTCCCACCTCATCGTAGATGTGCGCATACAAACGCGGCTCGATATTGCATGAGTCCGCAGCGAATAAAAGCGCGGATTTGCCGATTCGAACCAGATGTGCAGCTTTGCAATGAATATTCAGGTCCGAGTGCTCGCCCAAAAAGGGTAAAGCAGTGATCGAGCCATTTTCCCATTCCACGCGTTCCATCTCATTTAGTTCGATCACGTTTCTAAATCCGATATTATTCAAAATTAGTTTCAGTGACGGGTCCTGGAGAACCCCTCCGGCGCTGGAGGGCACAATAATGTTCTTAACTTTATGCCTGATCTGCAATAATGTCTCAAACAGAACGTGATCCTGATGATTATGAGTAATTACCACATAATCGATTGACTCAGGGAGGTCTTGATAGGTATACCTCGAAATAGCAGATTCGTAGGTATAGCTTAATACCGGATCAAACAGCAGGCTAATATCTGACGTTTCCACGAGAATGCATGCGTGGCCAAAATAGCGCCATCTAATACCCCGCCCCCGATAACGGGAATAAGGTGGAGGTAGAACGGGAGTCATGAACGAGTGGACGAACCGCTCCGAACCTTCCGGCGCTTTCAGCATCTCTTTTATCTCCCCCCAGGATCGCGGATGTGACTTCAAGCGGAACAGTTCGTCTACCACTTCATCATCAAAAGGTATGCGCAGGTGAAAAAGCGAATCGGACTCCAGCCGCGGAGTGCTCAACATGAATGGACGATCATCTCCGGTCAGCGCCGAGAGCATTAAACTCTGGGCGGAGCGGTCGTAATAACGGCTTCGATAAAGTAATGGCTCAATGATTCGGAAACTTGGATTATGGTTGAGGTCGTACACCAGTTCGACGTAACCTTTCAGGATGTCCGGAACCATACTGTAGAGAGGTTGCAGCGAAAAACCCTTCGCGTGCGTTCGCAGAGTTTCGTCGAGCGAAGCGATGGCGTTGGAGAGCTCGATTAAATGAGGGCGCATCCGCTTTGTCTGGTCTCGTAGGTTCCTTATTTCATCAACCCGCCCTCCGCCATAATCGACGAAGGGACCGCCGAGTAACTTCGCGTTCTTGACGGCGTTGGCATGCAACTGTGGCGCATTGACATAGGAATCCATTATTTTCAGGTGCCGTTCCGTTAAGTTCCTTGCCGCTGTCGCAGGGGGAATCAAGTGTGACCAGGCATACCAGTAATCAAACAGTGGTTCAACTTGGATATTTGGGCGAAGATACAATAAGTCGTCACTCATAACAGGCAGGTTGATATTCTTGATTACCTGAAGACTGGGCGTAATTCAGAGAGTTCCAAACCCAGCCCGGGGAACCAGTAACATTGGCCAAAACATTGGCTCGGATTTATGCACGGTCCTCATTTAATCCTGCTGACTTATACCGTTTTTTCGAAGGCTCAAGCCCCTCGTAAATAGTAGGCAAAATTCCGACGTCAACTTCTCATTCGAGTGAAACCTGCTCTAAATGCCTTTGCAGCACCTTCGGATCATATGACGCCGTCAACGTCGTTACGATCTCCTTAGCTAATTCCTCGACTGTACAATCAATGTCGAGAAAAAAGTCGGGCGGCACACTTACTCCTATCAGCTCTCGCACTCGACCAGTAATTCGTACGGCGATCAGCGAGTCTCCACCCAGGTCTAAGAAGTTGTCTTCTACTCCAATACCTTCTACCCCTAGCAATTCCTCCCAAATCTCAATGATATTTTTTTCTAAGTCAGAGCGGGCGCCGCCTCTAACTCTCTCTCTTGGCCCGTCCCCTATGACCTGCTCCTGCGACTCGACAGAGCGTTTCCGAGTAACTGGGCGCTGTTGTCGCACCCACGTATCCAGACGCTCTCCTAGATTTCCCTTCGATATCACCACTTGAGAGACAGTTGATAAACAAATAATTCGCCAAAGCGCATCCAGTCCTTCTTCTTCACTTAACGCGAACGGGTTCGTCTCGCCGGCTCTCTTTCCATCCCAATCACCAGGACGAGTCGGAGTGAGCCATCCATCCCAATTCGTCACAAGCCATTGAAAACGTTCTGTTCGTTTGTTGTCTAGCAAGACTCGATCGACCAGCGCATTGGCGGAGGCGTATGCGCCAAATCTTACTCCCCCTAGAATTGACGCGTTGGAGGAAAAGATCACACCAAAATCCAACTCTTTATCCTTCAGCTCGTGATCCAGTACATTGAATCCATCTATCTTCGGTCGCGATTGCGTGGCGATGTCGGTCGGGGTCAGTTCCGCGATCGGTCGAGATACCGATTTATGCTGGAGGTCGGCTGCCAGGTGGAACACCCCATTCAGCTGTCCAAATCGATTCTGCGCCTCAGAGAGTATGCGCCGAACATCTTTTGGGTTACTTACGTCAGCTCTGGCTACGATCACTTCTGCGCCCGCTTCTTCCATCTTCCGGATTGCTTCAATGCGGCCGACAATGAATTCATCGCGGGATGACTGAGTCAAAAGGCTGTCCCATTCGCTTCTTTCCGGAAACGACGAACGCGTCATTAATACCAGGCGCGCCTGATATTTGCGAGCGAGTTCCTGTCCCAATCTGAGGCCAATTTTGCCGAGCCCTCCTGTTATCAGGTAGACTCCTTTTTCTCTTAGCTTTCGTATTTGGGGCATCTCCCAGCTTAAACGCACCGGCTCATATGCCCGTACTAATCGATGGTTTCCTCTATATGCCACAGCCGGGTCCGGAAGCGACATCGATACTTCAGCGAGAACGGCGCCGACATAATGTTTCCACTGACCGGGCTTTGTAGAGTTCTCACGGCTCATCGGGATATCCGCAACTCCGCATCTAAGGTTGGTAATCTCCTGTGATGCAATCATGCAGATCGCAGGTATAACGCCTTCGACGGAAGTCGTCGCTCCCTCGCCCGCAACATCAAACAGTTGCGTGGTAACAACAAGAAGCGTGCTTTTAGTATGGGCGTCCAATTCGGAAAGAGCCTGAGCAAGGAAGAGCAGACTGCGGTATCCGCTCACCTCTACATCACGACAATCACCAGCATCCTCTTTTGTAGTCAGACCCCAGCAATTAACCAGCCGCAACGTGTTCGTTTCTCGTTGCTTCAGTTCCGAGATCAATCGACCGTAGTCAGCCCGATCACCTGGATTGATCTGGAATTTGTCTTGCCTCACCCTTCTGTAACGACTGGCCGCAATAACAGAAATCACCTCGCATCCTGCGTTTCGTAATTCGTCGGTAATGTGCGAACCCAATCCGGCCTCGTCTTCAAACACCACCCATAGGCCGCACAGCGCCAAATCGCTCATCTTCCAATCAACCAACGGCGCCGATTCCTTCCATGACAGCATGTAAAAGCTGTTTTCATTTAGGAGATCGGGCAGGAGATGGGGTAGGAGATCATGATTGCTTGTTGCGCCGTTTGCTGCTGCTGGGCGAGTATTCGTCGTAGTGTCATGAGTATAGCGCCGGCGCTCGAACGGATAAGTCGGCAACTCGACTCTTCGACGCCCCTGGTTATGATAGGAGCGGTTCCAATCGACTGCCACACCTTCACTCCACAGTTTCCCCAGAATACCAAGCAAATCTTCACGATCGACGGCGCCCTGCATCTCAGGCAAAAACACCAAATCTTCAGCAGTTCCCATCTGCTGACGCGCGAGGTTCGACAAAGCGCAACCTGGGCCGACTTCAAGAAAAACGGCGCCAGGCAAATCCCGCAGAGTGGCAAACACTTGAGTGAAGCGATCTGGACTCTGCAACTGTTTTTCCCAATAAGCCGGCTCTTTGACTTGCTGACCGGAGATATAGGCGCCAGTAACACAGGAAATATAGCTGAGCTTCGGTTCTGCGATTTTTATCGAGGATATGGATTTCCTCAATGCGCCTAAATGTTTTTCCGACAGGTCGACTACGATCCGTTTTCCTTCCGGCCTTTCGCCGATCAGTTTTGCGCGCTCAACGATAAGTCTGGCGCCATCTTCTATTGAGATCGCTTCCGCCACCGTTGCGGCGACATATTCTCCCAAGCCGTGGCCGAACATCGCGCCTGGGGTAACGCCCCAGCTCAGCCAGAGGCGAGCCAGACAATACTCAACGGCAAACAATGCGGCTTGAGTATAGGCGACCGGGCGCGTTTTGCTTACGCCGGCAAGTTCGTCATCGCACAAGAAGCGACGGATATCGAAGGCCAGGTACGGATTGATGCGGTCTGCGCACTGATCAAGTTGATCTCTAAAATAGTTTTCAGTGCGATATAGGTGCTTAGCCATTCCGGGCCAGGGTGATCCTTCACCCGGAAACAGGAAAATCACCGGGCGGTTGTCTAGCGCTTTCGCTCCGCCCTCCTTCTGATCTCGCAACCTGGCAACCAGATCGGATGAGCTGCTGCCCACAACAAAGCGGCGGTGTGTGAAGCTCTTTCGGCCGATCTGCAGTGTGTAAGCGATGTCGGCGATATTTGCGCCTGGATTCTGTTCCAAGAACTCGGCCAGATTGTTGGCGGCATGACCGAGCGCCATTGGTGTCCGCGCTGAAAGTGGGAGGATCTGCGCTCTTTCCCCGTTTGGATCCGTTCTTCCCTCCGGCGCTTCTTCTAATATGACGTGTGCATTGGTTCCACCCATTCCGAATGAACTTACAGCGGCGCGACGGGGCCGATTGTCATCAGACTCCCACGGCCGGAATGTGGCGCTGACGTAGAGCGGACAACCGGGCTCTTGCAGAATCGGATTCGGCGTGACACAACCCAGACTCGGAACAAGGGCTCTATTCTTTAGACACAGAACCGCTTTGATCAACCCTGCCACTCCGGCGGCCACGTCCAGGTGACCGATATTCGTCTTGATTGAACCCAACGCACAGGGTCGGGAAGAGCCTCCATAGACATCTTTCAAGGCGGTGAGTTCGATCGAATCACCCAGCACGGTTCCCGTGCCGTGGGCCTCGATGTACCCAATATCGCTCGGATGGAGTTCTGCGAGGGCAAGCCCTCTTGCTAATAACTCTCTCTGAGAACTCAGTCCTGGCGCAGTAAAGCTGACTTTTTGAGAACCGTCGTTGTTTACGACGCTGGCTTTGATAATTGCATGAACTTGATAGCCCTTCTCCAGCGCATCCGTCAGCCGGCACAAAACAACAACAGCCGCCCCGGCTCCTGGGACTGTGCCATTTGCTTCTGCGTCGAATGCCCGGCAGTGGGCGTCGGGTGAAAGGATGCTATGCTCTTCGTATCGATACCCAATGTTCCGCGTGGAGAAGCTAACGCCTCCCGCAAGCGCCAGGTCGCATTCGCCGGTGAGCAAGCTTTGACACGCCGAGTGGACCGCGACGAGCGATGTCGAACAAGCCGTCTGCACCGTAATACAAGGGCCTGTTAGACCGAGCTTGTATGCGACGCGAGTAGTTAAGAAATCCTTGTCATTGTCAAGGACGTACTCCAAGAAAGCTGTGGAAGAATTCCCCCATGAATGGCGAGAAAGAATGTCCAAGAGATGGCTGTTGAAACCTGATCCCGCAAACACACCAACCGAATCTTCACTCGAATTGGGCTGATAGCCTGCGTTTTCAAGAGCCTCCCAGGCGCATTCTAAGAACACACGTTGTTGCGGGTCGATGCTTACTGCCTGTCGTGGATTGTATCCGAAAAAATCGGCGTCGAAGTAGTCAGCCTTCTCGATCTTCATGCCATACTTCACCCACGATGGGCCTTCAATGAACGCCTCATCAATACCTGCGGCAATCAGATCTTCGGTTGAAATGGGTGATGAGGCTTCTTTGCCGTTCTTGAGCAGATCCCAGAGTTCATCTATGCAGTTCGCTCCAGGAAATCTTCCGGCCATGCCTACAATGGCGATCGCGGATTCATCGATTTCAGGCGTCATGATCATCATCTTTTTACCTCAATGGCGCTTTCAAACAAGGTCGCAACTTGATCTTGGTCCGAGAGGGGCCCATGGGAAAGTTTCGAGAACGGGTGTGTCCATAGCCATGTCGGCCGTTAATCCCCGGGCTGATTGTCAACCAGGTCTTTGACAAAGACGTTTTTTTCATCGACCAGGATCATTTTTGGCTCCACGACTTCATCGGTCAATACAAACGCCACAATGATTACGACGTCCAGTCTTTGGAAATTACGAGCGGCAGCGCCATTTATCGTAATTTGACCGGAACCGGCGGGCGCCGGGATCGCGTATGTTTCGATACGCGCGCCGTTGTTCACATTCCATACGCACACCTTCTCACCCGGCACAATGTTGGCACGCTCCATCAAAGTGCTGTCAATTCCGATACTACCAATGTAATTGACATCAGTGAACGTCACGGTTGCGCGATGAATTTTGGACTTGCAAATTGCACGTAGCTGCACTTGGATTCCTCCTTATGAATGGTGGTCTTGACTTTTGATCCGACCGACTCGGTCTCACAGCGTCGCCTCTCGATTCCGGAAACGAGCGGGCAGGTATTTTGCATTTAGCTGATTATTACGAAAGAAAATCTGAGCCGGCATGATTGGATGCGCCCTGAGTCTTGCGGCGCCGCGTCAGTTAATTGCCGGCATAGGCTGAAGAGACTCGGACGCGCCCGCGCCGAGCGCTTCTTGTTCCTTGTACTGGAGTTGGTATAGGCGAAAATAAATTCCGCGCTGGTGGAGTAGCTCCTGGTGTGAGCCTTGTTCGCTCAGGCGGCCTTTGTGCATAACGAGAATGCGGTCTGCGTGTTCGATCGTGCTCAGCCGGTGCGCGATAACCACCGACGTGCGGCCTTTGAGTAGGCGGTCGAGCGCAGATCGGATCAGGCGCTCTGTTTTCGTGTCCACGCTGGAGGTCGCTTCATCGAGAATCAGGAAATGCGGGTTGTGCGCCAGAGCGCGGGCAAAGCTGATGAGTTGCCGCTGGCCCATGGAAAGCGTGGAACCTCGTTCGGTCACTGGCGTTTCGATCCCCTGCGCCTGCGATTCGAGAAACGGCCCGAGCCCCACTTTGCGCAGGGCTTGTTCGGCTGATGTGCGGTCGATGCCTTCGGTCCCGAGTTTGACGTTTGATTCAAGCGTACCCGCAAACAGAAATGAGTCTTGCAGCACTATTCCAAACAGACTTCTCAATTCCTGCAAATCCATCTCGCGGAGATCCACCCCATCGAGCAGAATCTGGCCCCGTTGGATGTCATAAAAACGCAAAAGGAGCTGTATCAGCGTGGTTTTCCCTGCGCCCGTCTGACCGACAATGGCGATCGTCTGGCCTGCCTTGACGCGGAAGGAAACATCGCGCAGGACCCAGTTCTCGTCTTTTGGATTTGCGCCGCCCTCGTACGCAAACCAGACATTGCGAAATTCGATCTCACCGTGCGTCGCGGCTTTCCTGCGGGCCTTTACGGGGGAGAGGTTGGTTACCGGTTCGTCAAGTAGTTGGAAGATTCGTTGCGCAGCGGGCACGGCAGTTGCCACGATCTCGAGTTTTTCACTGAGATCAATGATCGGTTGGAAGAATCGCTGCACATACATCATGAACGCAATCAGGACTCCAATTTGCAGGCTTCCCTCGATTACGCGGAGCCCTCCCACCCAGTAGAGCAGCGCCAGACCTCCCATACAGATAAATTCCACGGCAGAGTAATAAAAGCAGAAGGCATTGATGCTATCACAGCTCGCTTTCAGTAACTTTTGGTTAAGCGCCGCAAATTGCCGGCCAGCTTTCTCCTGACGGTTGAAAAGCTGCACAATGGCCATCCCGCTGAGGTGTTCATTCAGGAACGTGTTGATTTGGGCAATCACCGTGCGGGCTTGCCAGTTGGCTTTACCCACTTTGTTCTGAAAAACAAGCGTCAGGATCAGGATGAACGGTAGCGGCGAGAGGCTTGCGAGAGCGAGAGCGGGATGCCAGATGAAAAGCATCACACCCATGCACAACATCAGCACGATACTATTCAGTATCGCGACGACGCCCGTAGCGAACAACTCATTCAGCGCATCCACATCGGTCGTCGCCCGCGTCACGAGCTGCCCGACGGGAGTGCGATCGAGGAAACTCAATGGCAGACGCTGCAAGCGCTCGAAAATTTCCTTGCGAAGATCGTACGTCACCTCCTGTCCGATCCGTTGCATGACACGTACCAGCGCATACAGTAGAAGGAAGCTGCCGAGACTAACCCCCAGGAACATGAGTACGACGATGGCGAGGCCCCAGGCGGCCATGGTTGGGGAAATTTGTCCCGAAGAGTATGGGAGAATATACCAGTCGATCCCTATGTGAAAAAGATAGGGTCCTGCGAGTTCCATAGGGGTGATGGCGAGCATCAAGACCAGGGCCAAGACCACCTGCCAGCGGTATGGACGCAGGTATTGGAGCAACTGCCACATGAAGTGGGCGCCGTTAAACTTTTCGTGTTCCTTTTCTTCGTGCATACGAATCACTCGAATTCCAATTCTTGTTCGAGCAGTTGTTTTTGATAAAGATCGGCATAATAGCCACCCGGCGTGAGAAGCTCCTCGTGCGTTCCACGTTCTACGATCCGCCCTTCGCGCAAGACGATGATCTGATCAGCGCTTTTCAGGGCCGAGACACGGTGTGAAATCAGAATCGTGGTGCGTTGCTGCATGACATACCGCAGATGCAGCAGAATTTTGGCCTCGGTATCCGTGTCAATACTGGAAAGGGCGTCATCCAGAATCAGAATTTTCGGCTGTCGGAGGATCGCTCGCGCGAGGGCGATCCGTTGCTTCTGCCCGCCCGAAAGAGTGATCCCACGTTCGCCCACCATCGTCTCGAATCGCTCGGGAAAACCTTGAATTTCTCCTAAGATGCTCGCGATCTCCGCGGTTTTGCAGACATCTGCTTCTAGAGGATTATTCACGCCGAACGCGATGTTTTCGTGGATCGTGTCACTGAAAAGAAAGGTTTCCTGCGGAACGTAGCCAATGGCGCGCCGAAGTTCATCGAGGGGATATTCCGGGATTGGCCGGCCATCGAGCAGCAGTGTTCCGGGAGGTGACTCCCAAAGCCGCGCGATCAACGCCGCCAGCGTGGATTTCCCACTTCCTGTCGGCCCCACAATGGCCAATGTAGATCCGACAGGAATGCGCAGGTCGATGTTGTGCAGTATCGCCTGACCTTGGGAACCGTTTGAACTCGTTGCTGGATAAGTAAACGTCAGATGTCGAAACTCGATTTCACCGCGAATCGATGTGCCCGTGTTGATCATTCCTGGGCGGCCGTCGCTTCGAGGCCGGCCATCTCCATTTTCACCGCCCGGAGACATCGAACTTCGCAAGATTGCGGCATCGCCGATGCCCGGTTCTGAAGCAAGAATGTAATTCAACCGGACCGCCGACACCACGCCGCGCTGGATTATATTCGTGACCCACCCGAGCGCCATCATTGGCAAGATGAGCCGTACGAGAAAGGCGTAGAACGCCCAGACCGTACCCACGGAAATCTCATTGTTCATCGCCTTGCGTCCGCCGATCAAAAGCAAGATCATAAACGACAAGCTGGTTATCAAAGATAGAACAGGGAGGAAGATGCTCGTAGTGCCGATCAATTGAACATTTTTGATGGCGTATCCGCGGTTTGCGCTGTCGAATTGTGCAATTTCATGCTTCTCCTGCACGTACGCTCGCACCACGCGAATTCCGGTGAGGTGTTCCTGTACACGCGCGGAGAGCGCTCCGAGAGACTCCTGAACCTGGTTGGAGAGGCGATCAATGATCCTTCCGAAATACCAATACGCAATCGCAATCAACGGCATCGCCAGCAGCACCCAGAGAGTGAGAACCGGTGAGAGCTCGAACATGAAATAGACAGTGATTACAGTCGTCACGATCGTCGACGCGCTAAACATGATTCCCTGCCCGAACAACATTCGGACTGCGTTCAGGTCGTTCGTGGCGCGCGACATCAAGTCCCCAGTTCTGTTGCGGGCGTAAAATTCCTGCTCGAGTTTCATGAATTGCGCATGGAGATCGTTTCGGATGTCGCGCGCGATTTTGTGCGACCCCCCGATCAGAATTCGCCTCATCCAGAAGTTGAAGATTTCTTTTACGAGAATCACTCCGATCAGCATCATGCAGTAGAAACTCAGCGTATCGCGGCTGAACGGGGTGTAAAGCGAAAATATCGGCTGCAGGAGCTCCCGAGGCGTTCCGGAGAGAGTGGAGAGTGGTCGGGGCGATCCTTTCAGACAATCTGTGATCACGCCAATCAGCAAGTGCGGCAAAGTGCCGATGATTGCCACAGCCAGGATCATCAGCAATCCAAGGGCAAACATTTTTTTATATTGCTGGAGGTAGGGGACCAGCCCCCTCAGTTGGCGCCATCCCGACGGACGTCCGGATTCGGACGCGGCGGTGTCAACAGGCTCTATGATTTCGCTCATCGTAAGATTTTAGACTTGGGTGTTTCGAATTGCGGGATAGGGCTCATGTATCGACATCCTCTCCTTGCTGAGAAGGCGGCGCAAGAGATAAAGCAAAGCCCCTTGCACTTATAGCTGCTCCGGGGAGCTCAGTCGAAGTTTCCTTTGTTCTCTTTGACGTCGCCTGCGTTCCCGTTGCTCTGTGGCGCGGAGATTCGCCTCCTCATAGGAATGCAATTCGGGATCATTGTTAATGAGATAATTAGTGAGCGAGGCAATTGTAGAATGTTCGAACATCGCCATTAACGAGAATTTCCTGGCCAGTTCTTGCTGAACCCGATGATGGACGCGCATCATCGCGAGAGAGTGTCCTCCTAACTCAAAGAAGTTGTGCTGGATTCCCACTTGCTCCACTCCCAAGATCTGCTCCCAGATTGCGCACAAAATCCGTTCCACCGGCGTGCGCGGCGCTTCATACTGCCTTTCGAGCTGCTTGCTCAGGTCCGGCGCCGGAAGCGCCTTGCGATCCAACTTCCCATTCGGATTTAGCGGTAACTCGGACAGAAACACGAAAGCCGCCGGCGCCATGTACTCAGGCAAGGTGGATGAAAGATGAGCGCGCAGTGACTCGGCTCCGGCCTCTTCGCCCGTGTAATAGGCCACCAGCCGCTTTCCGGTCTCACTGTCATCACGGGCGATCACGACCGCCTCGCGCACCTCCGGATGTGTGCTCAGCCGGGCCTCGATTTCTCCGAGTTCGATGCGGAAGCCGCGGATTTTCACCTGGAAGTCGTTGCGTCCCAGGAACTCGATTTTTCCGTCAGGCAACCAACGTCCGAGATCACCCGTCTTGTACATTCGCATTTCTTCATCCGCAAATGGGTCGGGCAGGAAGCGCTCGGCCGACAGCTCGGGGCGGCGCAGATATCCTCGCGCGACTCCCGCGCCGCCGATATGGATTTCACCAACCACTCCGATGGGCGAAGGATGATCGTGCGCATCGAGAATATAGATTTGCGTGTTTGCGATCGGGCAACCGATCGATGGGGTTCCCGGCTCGTCACTACGGCACTCGTGTTGTGTCGACCAGACGGTGGCCTCGGTCGGCCCATAGGCATTGATGAATCGACGTCCGGGCGACCAACGCTCGACCAGTTCGCGCGAGACGGCCTCTCCGGCGACTACCAGCATTCGGATTGAATCCAGTACGTCGTCTTCAGGCAGGGCGGCCAGCACGGCGGGGGTCAGCGTCGCATGGCTGATGTTATACCGCTTAACTATCTGGGTCAGCGTTTCGCCCGCCAACACGGAGCCACGAGGCGGTAGAACGAGCATCGCGCCGCGACTGAGGGCCATAATCAATTCGAAAATGCAGGCGTCGAAACTGAACGAGGCGAACTGTATAACACGGCTTTCAGGCCCCACCTCGAAGGTTTGCATCTGAGCGAGTGCCAAGTTGGACAGCCCTCGATGCTCGACCATGACTCCTTTGGGCAGGCCGGTCGAGCCCGAGGTGTAGATGATGTAGGCGAGGTGCCGTTGATCGAGGCCGGTGGGTTGTTTCGAATTGTCTTCAGATAGACCGGTCCACGCCGCATAGCTGTCCAAGTTGATAATCGGGATGGATGACGTGTGCCCCGTGTGCCCCGTTGCCGTCGGGTTGTGGGTGATCAAGAGCGCCGGGGAGCTGTCTTCCAGGATATAGGCTAAACGTTCGGCTGGATATGCCGGATCGAGAGGCACGTAAGCGCCACCCGCTTTGAGGGTGGCCAGCAGCGCCACTATCATTTCTATGCTGCGCTCGACGCAGATCGCCACCCGAACGTCCGGCCCCACGCCGAGTTCGCGCATGTAAGCGGCGAGTCGGTTGGCCCGCGCATTGAGTTCCGCGTAAGTCAGACTTTGATCATCCTGTGTCAGAGCGATGGCGTCGGGGCGCGTTTCCACATGCGCCTCGAACAATTCGTGAACGCACCTCTCATGCGGGAGCGCCGCCCCGGTCGCGTTCCACTCCTCCAGCATCAGTCGCCGCTCGGCTTCGCTCAGCAGCGTCAACTCCGATATCGGACGATCGGCCTCGACCACCACTGCCTCCAGCAGTGTCTTGAAGTGCCCCGCGAAGCGCTCGATCGTCTCCCGGCCGAACAAATCCGTCGCATACTCCACCGATCCCTCGAGCCCGGAGTCTCTCTCGAAAAATTCAACCGTCAGGTCGAACTTCGAGGTTGTGGGAGTCAATGGCGCCGGCTTCCAGGTCAGCCCGGGCAACCCCAAGGACGACAGCGGCATGTTCTGCAGTATGAACATCACCTGGGCCAATGCCTGGCGCGAGAGATCGCGCGCAGGCTGCAACTCCGCCACCAGCTTCTCGAACGGCAGATCTTGATGCGTATAGGCCCCCAGGGTCATGCTCTTCACTCGCCCAAGCAGTTCCACAAACGTGGGGTCGCCCGACAGGTCCGTCCGCATCACCAGCGTGTTGATGAAAAAGCCGATCAGTCCTTCCGTCTTGCGGTGCGTGCGCCCGGCGATCGGACTTCCCACTGCAATGTCGTCCTGCCCGCTCCAACGCGACAGCAGGACCTGCAAGGCCGCCAGCAACACCATATAGAGTGTGGCGCCTTCCCGCCGGCCCAGCGCCTCAAGCCGGGCGGTCAACTCCCCGGAGAGCGCCAGCGGATGCCGCGCCCCTTTATAACTGAATTTCGCTGGCCGCGACCGGTCGGTCGGCAGTTCCAGCGCCGCCGGCATCCCTCGCAGTTGCTCCCTCCAGTAAGCGAGCTGCCGCTCCAGGATCTCGCCCTGCAGCCACTCCCGCTGCCATAGGGCATAGTCGGCGTATTGCACCTCGAGCTCGGGCAGCGGCGATGACCGGCCTTCCTGATACGCCGCATACAATACACTCAGCTCGTGCCTCAGAATCCCCAGCAGCGACCACACATCGGAGAT
>Ga0190270_10000747_pt1 | contig 14547 bp, 14 predicted proteins | sample Popmic320T_FD_133748 | JGI IMG/M metagenome (GOLD analysis project Ga0190270, IMG submission 133748) | Populus adjacent soil microbial communities from riparian zone of Weber River, Utah, USA - 320 T | ecosystem: Environmental > Terrestrial > Soil > Riparian zone | place: USA: Utah | collected... | reverse complement strand
GTCGCCCAGAGTCCCGCAATGACGAGGACGATCATAAAAACGCCGCTCAAGGCAAACAACTTCTTCATCATTCTTCTCCTTTGTTGTGAACAGTTGTCGTGAACAGGTGTAGTTTTTGAGATCGAATGCTGATTTTTAATCGAGTGAGTAATACTCATTTTGCCGCCAGAGGCCGCATTCACCGAGCCAAGGCTACTTGCAACCTCGCTCACCGTTGGTTGTCGTCTTCTGGTTGAACGGCCCGATGGCGCACGCCTTGCGCTGACGCTGCCCTCACTGTCCCGCCCGTCCGCTGCAGCGGCGAGTTATACGCCATCACCACCGCTCCCCCGGCATCATGCGGTCTCTCGATCCAAAGCCGCGCGGACGGGATCAAACTCCAGCAGTTCATCGCACAGGCACTCGCGCCATCGGCGCTGATGGCCCACACTCCGCAAGCGAAAGTACACAGCTCGACGCACCCTCTCACTCGCATAATTGCCGCCGATATTATGCCCGAGCATGTAATGCGCCAAAATCACATCGCCAGGCCCGCCCAAAACTTGGGACGGCTCCGGCAATTCGATCTCCGGGTAGCCCTTAGACTCAACCAGCGCATCTGGCCCTCGCTCTCGAAAGAAGGCCGCGTGGGTCCGATGGGTCCCTGGCCACACCCACAGGTTTCCCGTGTTTTCGACCTTCTGCTCCGTCATGAGCACACCAGCAAGCATCGTGAACGTCGCGGGGACCTGATGGCCCTCCTGGTACCCGTCCAGGTGATGGGCGCCAGGGCGATGTGAGAACGGAGGAATATTCAGCGACACCTGTAGCTGATTGAACGCGATCTCAATCTCACCCGGGTCAACGAGCGACTGCGCAAGAATGCGGAGCGGTGTGTCATAGAACAGCGCAGTCAGCGGACCACCATCAAGAGTCGAAAGCCAGTAGAAGTGGGGCCCCGCGTGATCTTCCGGGGGCGGCTGCTCGTCAACGAGACGATCGATCGCCGTCGACGCCGCCGCAAGAATGGCAGGGGGGATGACATCTCGAACTATGATATATCCGCGGATGCCGAACTCGCGCAGTTCCGGTTCAGACAACTTCCACATTGGGCGCCTCCTCCCAAGCGCATATAACGGCCTGGCGATGACCCGCCGGCGCAGAATGCCGCGCGACCAGTACTGGTCAAGCCGGTCGGGTCCATCGCCTTGTTAGCCTACCATGGGACGGCCGCCAAAGCAGATGTTGTAGCCGTCGGGGTCCTCTACATAGAAGTCCCGTTCAAAAGCCGAAGACATAGAGTGTTCGCCGATAGGGAAGGGGCCGAGCTTTTCCCCATCGCTTTATTCAACCATCCCAATTTCGATGTACCAAACCGAATAGCATTCACGCCGAACTGAAGTGTGATCGCCTACAAAACATGCCGACTCCGCGCCAATCGAAGCCTCCAACACTTGCCGGACTGCATGCATAAAGCTATAATTTGCGCATTCATACATTCATACATTCATTCTTCAAACCAATATCTCATCCCCCTCCAAACCAATATCTCATTAACTAGGAAAGGATTCACCATGAGACATTGTTTGCTTGCTGTCTTGGCGATTCTCACACTCGCATTCACCCAAGCCGTCGCCCAAAACAAATCTGAAAAACACTCTCTCGCCGGCAAGAAGATTTTCATAGCGCCGATGCGGGGCGATCTTCATCCGTTTATTGCGGCGGAGATCGTGAAAAAGAAACTGCCTTTCGTCGTCGTAACGGAAAAGAAAAAGGCGGAATACATTCTTGCCGGGTCCTTTATAAAAGGCGACGACAAGTGGTATCACACAGCCTTCGGCGTTACGGACAAGAACGAAGGGAGCGTCCAACTGATTAACGTGAAGAATAAGACGATGGTCTGGGCAGGAGGGGCAGGCGACCAATCACTGTTATTACGCGGTTGGAGTCGGGGCGGTCAGAGCAAGGTCGCGGGTCGCATCGTCAACAAGATGAAGAAAGACCTCTTCTCGCATCGGCGGATCAACGCCGACAGTACCAAGCGCAACAACTCGAGCACGAAGGGGAATACCAATCCCCGCACTGCCAAGCAGGGGACGAAGACGCCGCGCAGTTCGGTGGCGCCATATTGAGGCAACAAAGCCGCGCCGGGCCAAGTCGTCCGGCGCGGCTTTTGTATTTGCGAATCGAGCCTGTCCGTACCGAAAATTCCATCTTGGGTAATGAAGAGCCTGTCCTCTGATGAGGAGGCGTTGATCTCTTCTTCGAATTGATGACTCGAACTCAGGTCGACGCGCGTAGCTCTGCAGCAATGTTCATTGATCTCGGCTCGAGCCGACATTCCTTCCATTGATTTAAGCGACATCCCAGCTCTAACCGAATCGCCGACATTATGTAGCTCGCCGGTATTAATGATGCAAGCCACCGATGGGGAAATTTGGTTGGGAAGAACCTTAAACTTGCGCAATTTTCCCGGCGCGAACTGGAGGCGCAAATGCCAACCGTACACGCGTCGTTGAATCTTGAGCGGAGGACGCCGATATGGTTGCAGGGCACACTTTGTTTGAAGAAAATAGAAGTGAACAAGCAAGTGGAGGGTTCCTACGAGTTCTATGTGCCTAACAATCTTAAGTGGACAGGCGCGTTCAAAGCGCGGTGGGGCAAGGACCGACCGCCCTGCGGCTAACTTGACAATTGTTTAGGTGTAATTACTTCAGAAAGGTGTTTTTGGTTAGGCCGCGCGGTTTGGAATTGTCTAGGTGTACCAGCTACTCTCATTGCGGATCTTCAGGGCGAAGGTTGCGGTGGAGCGCGGCCAAGCGGGGCCGCAGTTAACCCCATTACTAAGGCCGTCCCCGGTGAACATGGTTTATGCGGATGAGGTCAATCATGGCTAGAATTACTACAGCGCTTTTAGCGGCGATCTTCTCCTTCATATTTTGTTCCGCTCCTGTATGCGGAGAAATCACGGGCGCCGCCAGCGTAGAATGGCTAGTCTCTATCTCGGACGTGGTCGCCGTCGGAAGTCTCGCAGAGGTGCGAGAGTCCAAAGGCCCCGGCGAGGCGCCGTACGAGGATTGCGCTTTACAGGTGACCGAGTTACTCAAATCTCCCGCTCAACAAGCCGAGATACGCTTTACCTTCAGGAGATTAAATCGTGACCTTTCCTTGTCAGACTGGATGAAGGACGGTACCCAGCTTCTAGTGTTCCTATCGAGAGCGAAAGATTATGGCTCCGAGCAGCGTCTTAGCGGGGCGCTTGCGCCAACAAGTATGAATTTTCCGCTTTCCCTGGTGAACCTCGCCAGGCCGGGAAAGTATCTGATTAATACGAGGTTCGAGGTCCTTGAAAATGGCGCAGAGGCGCTCAGAACGGTGCGCGATGGGTTGCGGGCGCTCAACGACTACCAACTCAGCGAAAAAGGAAAGAAGCCGGAGGTGGTCCGGGTAGAAGCGCCTTACGATAGCGAAGCGCATAAAATTCTGTACGCTGGAAGCGCCTGTTATCTTGATGTGCCGAACTTCATGGCAAAAAAACCTGGTCTGGGGCTACGCTGACTCGGCGTCGCATCACAGTGCGCATCCGGTGGGCCTGGCGCGGCTTAAGTGTTAGGCAAGTGCGCCGGTTCACAGAAGGCTCACCGTTCATTTGTGTCGGAGGCTCCACGTTGTGAATGATTTGCCAATCCTGGAGGGCTATTGCCGCGCTACAGTGTGAATGAGTGTGCTTTGTTTGCGCAACGTTAATCCAACTGAAAGGAAAACTATGCATCGACGTAATTTTGTCAATTTGACGTTTGTCTCTATCGCCGGACTCTCTTTTGCTCCCGACGTAATCGGTCAGGAGAAAATTATTGAGCCTGATCTCACCTCGCTGGCCGATGGGAAAGTCTTGACCGTTTATAACTGTTGCCTGAGCGGTTTCAAGGACGGGGCAAAGAACGGGGTGCGGCTGAGCGTCGATGGCGTCGCCTACCTAACGGGAGTTGAGTTCAGCAATGGCGTAATTGAAGTAGACATGCGCGGCAAGGACGTAGAGCAGCAAAGCTTCATAGGCGTGGTTTTTCACGGGGTGGATGGCAAGACTTATGATGCAATCTACTTTCGCCCTTTCAACTTCAAAACGGAAGACGCGGCCCGACGGATGCGCGCCGTCCAATACGTTGCTCATCCAACTTACACCTCGCAGAAGTTGCGCGCCGAACATCCGGGCAAATACGAGCAGGCTCTTGACCCCGCCCCAAAACCCGACGATTGGTTTCATGCGCGCGTCGTGGTCGCGAGTCCGAAAGTCAGTGTCTTCATCAATGACGAGAATCAACCCTGTTTAGTCGTCACTCAGTTGAGCGACCGCAAGAAAGGGTTGGTCGGCCTCTGGGGCGGCGGCGCTGTGGGCGGAGATTTCGCCAACCTCAAAATCGTTCCCGCTTAACGCAGTCAGCGCCGAAATGGTCGCCTGGCTTGATCAGTTCGTCACCGATGACTTGATTAAGGCTTATGTCGCTGCGGCCGACGCCGGCCAGATCGAGGCCTTCTACTATGATCAGTTTGTTGTGACGCGGATCGCAGACCGGCGCCGACGACACCAGCGGTTTGAGCAATTTGTAGAGCCAGGCCGATTGCGCGCCTTCTTCAAAGACGACCTCGACTTTGCCGCCGGAGTCCGCGGAAGAAGTCACAGAGGTTCTCGGCTTTCGTTTTGACCTTTGAATGGCTCTCCATTTGGCCACGCGCATTCAGGTTCAAGGGTGGGCGCGGAACGGATTTCAGACGGCCATCGCCGAAGCGGCGAAGTGGAAAACCGATCTGCTCATCTATCTGACCGATCTGGAAGGTGACGCCGGTGATGAGCTGGTGTTTCCAGTTTTGTGGGCTGTGCCCGAAGGAAAAGCAAAAGCGCCGTGGGGCAAAATCGTCGAGTTGAGTTGAATCATCTAATTATGTATTGCCGATAGCGGATCTACTTTCATCACCCGTCGCACGGGAAAATAGGTGGCAAGGATAGCTATCGTTAATACCAACAGTGCAGACATCACGAATGCTAGTGGGTCTGTCGGCTCGACCTGATACAACATGTTCTTCAAAAAGCTCCCTGCTGCAAGACTTGCAGCTGTCCCAATAAACACTCCTAAAATCACTCCGGTGAATTCGGATTTTACCACCGTTCTAAGAATGTCGTTGCGCTGGGCCCCCAGCGCTATCCGAATGCCCATTTCTTGACGGCGCTCGGTTAATACGTAGTTCACCACGCTATAGACTCCGTGGCAAGCAAGCGCAACAGCCACACCTGCGAAAGAGATGAGGATGAGGAACATGAATCGAGGTTGCGCCACTGATTTCCAGGCTACCGTTTCGAGAGGAACGATATCTTGTAGGGCGAGATTGCGGTCGATCTTCCAGATCTGTTCACGGACTGCACGAGCCAGAAGCAATGGGTTCTGCTCGGTTCTGATCATCAGGTGCATCTGAGACGGTGATATGATCGGATAAGGCTGGTAAATCGCAGGGCGCGAGGGTAACTGTACTCCGCGATCGCGAATATTCCCAACCACACCTACAATCTCCACCGGATAGTTGGGGAAGGTTTCGACGACCAGACGCTTTCCCAGGGCGCTCTCGTTTGGCCAGATTTGCTGAGCAAGCGCCTCATTAACTATGATCGGCCCGCGCATATAATTGTTATCCTGGGGCGTGAAGGTGCGCCCCTCACGCAACGGGATTGACATCGTCTTAAAATAGTCGCCATCGATAATGCGAGTATCAGCAATTCGTTTGCGCGCCGGGTCGGGCAGCTCTCCTTCCAAACGGAAAGACATGTCAAACCAATCACCTCCCAAAGGGAGATCGCTCACCGCACTTGCGGACACGGCGCCGGGAAGAGATTTGATACGGCTGAATAGATCACGGTAGAAGGTGTACCGTTTGTATGGCTGGGCGTAATCCATCGTATTTAGTGACAACCGAACGGTGAGGATATTCTTGGTCTGAAATCCAGGATCGGTTTTTATGAGCGACCAATAGCTATGTATGACAAGCGCCGAAATTGACAGGAGCATCATAACAAGCGCCGTTTCAGCAGCTACAAAGCCCATTCGGTATTTTTTCATTCTTGCTCCAGCCCCGCTGGAACGCCCATTCTCTTGTAGGATCTCTTGCAAGTTAAGCTTTGACCCGGCGATTGCTGGCGCCATACCAAAAATTATACCCGTGATGACTGCGGCCGCAATTGAAAACATAAGGGCGGTCATATTCATCCCTATCTCATCCAATCCCACGATCGGATTGGCTCTGGGAATGATGTTTACGATCGGATTCACCAACCAGAACGACAGGACGGCGCCGACGACTGTGCCGGCTAATGACAGCAACAAGCTCTCGGTCAAGAGGAGGCCGATCAAGCGGCCTCGGCTTGCTCCCAGAGCCGCACGCACCGCCAATTCTTTCTGCCGCACCGTACCCCGCGCCAATAGCAGGTTGGCGACATTGGCGCACGCCATGAGTAACAGGCATACCGACAACGCAAACAGAATCTTCAGAGTCGGTCGGAACTCCTCCGCATATAGGGAGGAGAATGAAGTCACTTCAGCGCCCCATCCGCTGTTCGAATCCGGAAACCTTTGCTCGATATTTCGCGCAATTACGTCAATCTCCGATTGGGCCTGGCTCAGGGTGTAATCTGGCTTCAATCTGGCGAACACTCGGGGACGGCGATAGGTCCGGTTGGATAAAACTCCCGGCTTGAAGACAAGCGGTCGCCAGAAGGCTGTCCGAGTTATCCAGAAGGGAGGAAACTGAAAGTTTCGTGGCATTACACCGATGATCTCGTACTTGGCGCCATCAAGTTTCAAGTGGGTTCCGATCACTTCACTTTTACCACCCAGGCGGCTCTGCCAAAAATCATAGCTGATTACAACGACTTGATCCTTTCCGTTGACCTCCTCTGACGAAGTAAAGGTCCGACCCAGAAGAGCAGGAACTCCGAGCAACGAAAAGAGCGCAGCGGTGCTGCTCAAGCCCCAATATTCTTGCGGCTCGCCCTGTTCTGTCAGCGTCGCAATCCAAGGCTCTCCAGCAGCCATATCGATGAAGACTCGTTGCTGAGCGCGCCAATCCAAAAATGTTGGTGGAGCCACGTTCTGCCGGTTCTGACCTTGCTTGATATTCTTCTCCCACACTACTACCAGACGCTCAGCATCTTTGTAAGGAAGTGGGAGTATCAGCACTTTGTACACGATGGCAAAAAGCGCTGTAGAAGCGGTAATACCTAGGGACAATGCTACTATGCAAGCTGCTGCGTACTGCTTTTCGTGCTTAAACATGCGGAGACTTTGGCGGAGACCGTCTCGCAGCAGAATTTCAATGAACCCCCCTCCTTTGATATCACGACCCAAGTCCTTGATGTATCCCACATTGCCGAAGCGCCGCCGGGCCTCTCGCTCCGCTTCTTCCGGCCTCATCCCGCGCTCGATGTTCTCTCGGGTTCGCATCAGCAGGTGAAAGCGCATCTCATCGTCCATCTCCTGCTCGATCCGGTTCTTGCGCAGCAGTCCATATAGCCGTGAGTAAATCAGCCTCAACCAGAACATTCGGTCACACTCCCCTCAATTAGTTTGCATGACTTTGAAGACGGCGCCGGCGAGCCGCTCCCAATTCTCTTCCTCAATCTGTAGCTGTTTGCGGCCGGCGCGAGTCAGCTTGTAGAACTTGGCGCGGAGATTATTCTCCGACACGCCCCATTCGGCGGTGATCCACCCCTGACGCTCGATCCGGTAGAGCGCCGGATAGAGCGAGCCCTCTTCCACCCGCAGCGCATCTTCGGACATCTGCATGATGCGCTGACCGATACCGTAGCCATGCAGCGACCCGAGCGAGAGAGCCTTCAGGATAAGCATATCGAGTGTGCCTTGCAGCAGTTTGGTGTCCGGGGTAGGCATCGTCATTCTCCTCCATAGTTCCTAGATTATCTAGGATGAAGATAAAACGAAATCCCTAGATTGTCAAGGTACCACAAGGAGAGGAAAATTGATCAGCATCCGGCGGATCCGTGGGGTCAAGGTTAGTTTCGATAGGGCAAAGGAAGCGGCCTCGTCGATGGGAAGAAGCTGAGCCTTCGGCGCGCTGCGGGACCATAAGCGCCGGCGCGCCGAAGGCTCACTAAGAGCCAACAGATTCACGCTCCGGTCGGCTCTTTGATTTTCCGTCACTACGGCTTCAAGTCCGAGCGTTTAGCCGCCTGCCAGCGCGCCCACCCGGTCAGCGGCTCAGTGTTTCCAGCAGTGACCGCATGAATTCGCGGACGGAAGCGATCTGGTTGTTCTCCGAAATGAACTCGAAGTCAGTGGCGCTGACAGAGCGCGTTCGTGAATCCTGTGACGCGCCGACGCCCGCGTGTAGCGCCGGGCATTCGTCAATCAACGCGAGCAGGACGGCCCACGCCAGCAGATCAAGGGTCGCAATCACATCCAGCGCGTCCCGGGCGCGCCACGGCGCGCCGGCCTGCCAATGTTTCGCCATCTTGATGCGAAGAGCATTCAGCTCCGCCTGAATCTCGCGGTCGTCACACCGCATACGGTCCAGGACTGCGATCAGTTGTTCCGCCGCGTACATGCTGACTTCGCAATGAAGGACCGTCCACCCGACCTGGAATACGCTGACAAGGTCGTGATCGATGAGGAAGGAGATGGGCGGCGCCGTCGCGTTCGCCGGGAGCCAGTGAGGCGGCCAGTTTTCCAGGCCGAGGTTGCAGATCGCGATGGCCGCATCCGACGCCTCCTTCTCCGTAAAGGGCCGCGCCTGGATGGAACATCCGGCCTTGAGCGTGTTCGCAAGATAGGCGAGTTCCTCGTTCCTCGCCGAATAGGCGGCGTGGTCCTGGTCGAGCGCGAACTCCAGGCGCGCCCTGATATGGCCGAGACGCGGCGCGCGGTCCTCTGATCCGCTGAGCAACGCTCGACGCGGCTGCGCGAGGATCCCCGCATCGAGGAGTACCTCGAAGACCGCGGCGACCGCCTCCGCGGCGTCCTCCGGGGCAGGCGGAACCTCTGATGCCGCCGCCAAGAGCCCTGACGCGCTTGATGCGCCCTGGGCGTCCGTCGTGGACGTCTCGTCGATGGCCCGGAAATATGCGCGCGCGAGCGGGTTGGCGGGTGGCATGGCGTCGCTCCAGAGCCGAAGCTCCCGTGACATCTGAAGGAACGCGCGAGCCTGCGCGGGCGTCACATATCCCTGCTTCTCCCGACGTTGCTCGCGATCGACCGACAGATCGAACATGACCTGTTCCCCCTCGTGTAGGAGGTCGTCCAATCCATCGATCTCGCGCCCGGAGTTTGAAAGCGTTCGGCAGCCCCGCATCACCTGATGGAAGTAGTCGGGATGCCCCGCGTCGAGGGACGTCAAGACCTCGACAATCGCCTCCCAGGAGTCGGCGCGCTTGGCCACGAGCAGATAACCGCCGACGTCGGATTTGAGCCCATCATCAAAGACGCTAATCGCGTCCGCGTAGAAGGTGATCAGTTCTCCATCCGTCGTCTCATAGGGCGTTACCGCCGCAAGGTCGTAGACGAGCGTATGCTGCGCGAGCCCGGTGATCACGAGGTCGACATCCATCCCCGCGAGCTTCTGCGCCGCTGCGGCGGCGCCGGATTCCACCAGCACTTCGAGCCATACGCCGAAACGGTCGGCGTCGAACTGCTCGTCCCGGCCGGGTTGGGCGGCGCGCCACAAGTCGAGATCAAAAATGCGCGCCAACTGCTCCGGCGTTGCCAGCGCAACGATCTCGCCGCAATCCTCAAGCCCACAGGTCTGAATGACTCGGTGAAGCAGATCGGGCTGCAGTCGGGGGATGACATGCTCGAGGCTTGGCGTGTTCAGAATGCGATCGAGCAGACCACGCCCGTCTGTCGCGTCGCGCCGCGCTGGATTGTCGCTGGGCTGATCCGCGCCGTCGGGACACGGAGTGTGTGATTGCAAGGCGTTCACAAAGCTGTTCATGCGAGTTTCTCCTTTGTGTTGAGATGAACCGGATGAAATACTTGCCCGAAGGCGCCACGGACCATCGAATCTTCTTTCATTGAGAGCTCTCTTCGGTGTGGATAGCGCTCCTTCTTCGGCTCTGAAGTTAGCCCGCGACATCATCTACGGTGGGAAAAATCAGGCAAGTTTTTGATGGTGTTTTTTGAGGGCCTAAAACCTGCATTCCGAGCAAGACTTTGATATAATAAAATTGTCAGAGAGGGTTTATATTGCGAAATCGAATTCGCTCCTCCTCTTCCAAAGCCACTCACGAGAAATCCTGATTAGACTAAAAATGTGAAGGCCGCCCTGATATATCCTTTGCGTCCTTTCGTGTTTGTAATCCCCTTTATTTTGCCCACATGGGCAAAACGGAATTACCCTTACCCGTTCAACGCCATCGGCGCGCAGACCGAAACTATATTGGTTCGTCGGATGGTCTATGTCCGCGTTTCGCTCTTCAGGCAACTATGGCGCGAAGCTTCGCTCGGGTTATTGATTGCGCTAACGATCGGCGGCGCCGCGTGGATCGGGTCGCGGCTGCTAGACGGCCGAGGTCGTATGGCCGCCGTGGTGGCCTTGACGATTCTCTCCACTTCGATTATTGCGACGTTGGCGCCGAGCCTGTCGCCCTGGGTTTTGGATCGCCTGGGAGTTGATCCGGCGATGGTCAGCGGGCCTGTGGCGACCGTCTTGCAGGATTTGCTCAGTGCGGCAATCTATCTTGGAATTGCTACCTACTATGCTTGAACGTTTTTCGCTCGATCAACAGCAGAACATTCTTTTCATTGACTTCGCCGGGCTGAAGATTGAAAGCCGCGAGCAGGTTGATGAGATGGAGGAGATTGTCCACGGGATTTACAGGAAACATGGCTCCAGATTTTACGCCGTGGTCAATTACGAGGGCACGGAGATCGCGCCTCAGATCATTGACTACTACGGCGAGCGCATCAAGAAACTTTATGATCTCTACGGAATCGCCACTGTGCGTTATTCGTCGAGCGGGTTCACGCGCTCAGTCCTGCGTTATCTCGGCGCGGCTAAGGATCTCGAATCGAATATTTTCTCCACGCGCGCCGAGGCCATCCGCGCCATTCAGGAGATAGAGAGCCGGAGTGGGACTGAAATCGCCGTTTCCACCTGGACGGCGCTGAATCCGGCTCGCAGCTCGTTGGGCAAATTGCTGGCCGTCTGGCTCGCGGCCTTGATTGCGTTATTCGCAATTTATTCTCTGTCATCTCGCATTTCGCTCGCCGCCGCTTTGCAGGTGTTTTTGCCTGCCACACTCGTTTCGGCCGCGATCCTGTTCTTCACTGTAGTGAAACCGCTCTGGCGGATGGAAAGCTTTGCGCGGCGGATGGTGGCCGGCGGGGCCTTCGAGCCGCTGGAGATCACAGGCGAAGATGAAGTCGGCCGGCTTGCGCTGGCGTTGAACGAAACGGCGACGCAACTGCGGCGCGACATCGAACGCCTGAGCGGGCTTTACCACATTTCGCTGATGATCGGCGCGGGCGCCGAAGTCAGCCGCGCGGGAGAACTGCTGACGCGCAAGATCGCGCGACTGCTCGGCGCCGAAGTGTGCGTGATCCTGCTCTACGACGAACGCGAGCAGTCAATTTACGCGCAACCTCCCGGTTACGGAGTGAGCGATGACCGATTGCGCCTGCTCAGGTCAAAACTCGAAGAGAAGAGTATCGCCGCGCAGGTCATCCGAAGCGGCGAACCCTATCTGACCAATGACGCCGCGCATGACCGGCTCGTCAGTCGCGTCGCCGCAGACCTGCTGGGCGCTCGTGAACTGCTCGCTGTCCCGCTTCAGGCGGGTGAACGTATATTCGGAGCCCTGGAAGTGATGAACAAGCCGGGCGGTTTTCTCGAAGAAGACAGGCGGATCGTGACGATCTTTGCTTCACAGGCCGCGCAGCTTCTGGCCAACGCGCAGCTTCTGGAGAAGGAGAGGCGCCTCGCGCAGAGCCTGATTGTTTCTGAACGACTGGCTGCGGTCGGCGAACTGATCGCCGGCGTCGCGCACGAAGTCCGCAATCCGCTCTGCGGCATCACGACCACGCTGAGCGCGCTGGCGCGCAAACTCGAAGACCGCGAAGCCACGCGCCCATTCCTGGATGTCATCAACACCGAAGTGGGGCGCCTGAATCACCTGATGGAGCAGTTGCTCGAACACAGCAGCCCGGTCAGAATTGACGCGGAAGTGGCTGACATTCGCGATGTGATTCACGAGGCGATGGCTGAGTTCAAAGCGCAGGCCGAGGCGAAGAACCTTACACTGGTCTGCGACTGCGCGTCCGCGGCGACAAGGCTTCGCCTCGATCGCCGCAAGATGCACGGCGTATTCACCAACCTGCTCGACAACGCGATTCAACACACCGAAGCGGACGGGCTGGTTCGCGTCACGGTTTCCGAATCGGACGGCGCCGGAAACGGCGATGAAGCCGGGCGGCTGCGAGTCGAGGTCTGTGACACCGGCGCCGGCATCGCGACGGAAAACATAGGCAGAGTTTTCGAGCCGTTCTTTACGACCCGCGCGAGGGGAACTGGATTGGGACTGGCGATCACGCGCAAAACGGTTCACGATCACGGCGGCGAGATTGCGGTGAAATCCGAACCGGGCAAGGGGACTTCATTCACCATTACGCTTCCGCTACGCCAATAGCCGGACATTTACTCATGAACAGTGAAGACAAAATTCTGATTGTTGACGATCAGCCTTCGGTGCGGTTTGGGCTGCGCAGCCTGCTCGAAGGCGAAGGCTATCGCGCGCTAGAAGCCGAGACCGGCGAGCAGGCGATTTCGCTTATCACCGAACAGTCTCCTCAACTCGTCCTGCTCGATCTCAAGTTGCCCGACGCCGATGGGCTTATGCTCCTGCCTCGCATCAAAGCGATTGACGACGAAGCGCCGGTCGTCATCCTGACCGCGCACGGAACCATCGAGACCGCAATTCAGGCATTAAAGGCTGGCGCGGAAAATTTTCTGACCAAGCCCTTCGACGCCGACAGCTTGTTGATCCTGATTGGCCGCGTTCTCGAACAGAGCCGCGCGCGCCGCCAGCGCAGGCTGATCGGGCTGGCGCAAGAGCAGGTCGCGGCGGAGCACTTCCTCGGTCAAAGCGAACCAATCAAGCGCATTCACGCCACGGTCGAGAAACTGGCGGATTCAGACACGACCGTCTTGTTGCAGGGCGAGACCGGAACCGGCAAGGGGATGGTCGCCAACCTGATTCATCGGTCGAGCGCGCGGCGCGAAAAGCCTTTCGTCGCGATCAACTGCGCGGGGCTGAGCAGGGAACTGCTCGAATCGGAGCTCTTCGGCCACGAGAAAGGCGCGTTCACAGGCGCGGTCGCTAGCAAGGCCGGGCTTTTCGAACTCGCGCATCAGGGCACGATCTTCTTCGACGAGATCGTGGAGATGGAGCCGGCGATTCAGGCGCGGCTGCTCAATGTCCTCGAACAGAAACGATTCAGGCGCGTCGGCGGCGTGCAGGAGAAAGAGGTCGCCGTGCGGATCATCGCCGCGACCAATCGCAACCTGCATACCGAGGTCAAACGCGGGCGGTTCCGCGAAGACCTCTTCTACCGCCTGAACGTAATGCCGATCGCGCTGCCACCTCTGCGCGAATGCCGCGAAGACATACTGCCGCTCGTCGCGCATTTCATCGGCCACTTCAATCAGCGGCTTAATCGCCGCGTCGAGGGCGTGACGCCGAAGGCCGAGGCTTTGCTGCTCAGCTACAACTGGCCCGGCAACATCCGCGAGCTGCGCAACATCGTCGAACGCGCGATGATTCTGTGCGGCGGCGACCGCATTCGCGCAAGCGATCTGCCACTTGGCGGCGTGGCCGTTGACGAAAACGACGGTGAAGAGTTCCTTTCACTCGACGAACTGGAACGACTGCACATCCGACGCGTGCTGGACGCCACTGAACGCAACCTCAGCCGCGCCGCCGAAATCCTGGGGGTCACGCGCACGACGCTCTACAACAAATTGCGGAAGTACGATCTTGATGACCCGCCTGTCTAAAAAATAAACGGCTGTTCAAGTCGCTGCCCAATTTTTAAACAGCGCCGCGCAAGGCGGGCGACTCGCCTCATCAATCCGACCAACGACTTACCTGCAAATAACCGCGCGGAACGGCGCTTGCGTTCAATCAGTCTCCGCAATTCGACTATCCATTTTGACAAGGAGACACACGATGAACACCAGACACGGAGCGACATCCATTTTCGCAATCTGTTTGTCAGCAATCTTCGCGCTACCGGCCTTCGCGCAGAGCCAGACTACGGGCCGAATCGCCGGAACGGTCAAGGATGAAAAAGGCGCGGTGATTCTAGGCGCCGAGGTCACCATTGCTAACAAAGCCACCGGCGAGGCGCGAACCGCCCTGGCCGATGACGAGGGCAATTACATCATTTCGTTCGTTCCACCCGGTGTTTACCAGGTCAGCGTCAAGGCCAACGGCTTCAAGAAGGCCGTGATTGACAACATCCGCGTAGTCATTACCGAGACCACTTCGGTCAACGCGGAGCTTTCTGTCGGCGT
>Ga0190270_10000746_pt1 | contig 14550 bp, 5 predicted proteins | sample Popmic320T_FD_133748 | JGI IMG/M metagenome (GOLD analysis project Ga0190270, IMG submission 133748) | Populus adjacent soil microbial communities from riparian zone of Weber River, Utah, USA - 320 T | ecosystem: Environmental > Terrestrial > Soil > Riparian zone | place: USA: Utah | collected... | reverse complement strand
GGCAGTACAAATAGGCAGAGCGGCGCATAGAGCCACCGCGTCAACTTCGGCCAGCGCCGCAACCAGGGTGAAGGTTGAGGAAAGTAAAGAAACAAATGAAACAGCAGCGGGACTGAGAAAAGTCCGCCGATATGCGCTAAAGCGACCGGCAGCGCAAACCACCTGGTCGCTATCTCTTCATACCAATAGGTGTTCAGTAACGTCGAAAAGCTGCCGAGCATCAAAGCCAACAGCCACGCCTGTCGATCCTCCGCTTTGAGCGACAACACGATCAGCCCGGAGAGCCAAAATAAGAGCTCCATCAACTTATCCCACGGAAAAGAGCCGCGCCGACGTGGAATGGTTTGCCAGGCGAAAGTCATTTCCTGGCCGTTGCGCTCGACGGTCATCGAATAAGGCGAACCGGGCGCCAGGCGACACTCGTCATACAATACGCCCGCGTGCTCCGCCGCATTCACGCCGTTGATGGCGATAATTTTGTCGCCCGGGCGCAACTCTTGGGCAGGGCCTTGTGGGTCGATCCCACTGACCTGAAACTCGCCAAACCCGCCTGACCAGTACCACCCCGCATCGCTTCCGGGCGGGTAAAGCCAGACGTAGAAGCTGGCCGCACTATAGACCAGCAGCAGGGCGAAGAAGGCGATTCCCAAAATGAATCGAACAGGGCTGTTCATGAGCTTCAACCCTCCCGTTGTTTATAAGCTGTGTAGGGATTGCTTGCACAAAACTGTCACTTCCGCCAACACCGGCAACGTCATCCACCGCGTCATCAATCTGTTTAGCTTCATCTATGAGTTTGTCCAAGCGCTGCCTGCCATATTTCGTGCACCCAGCTGAACGGTTACCGCTAAAGCTTGCGAGTTCGGTGATGGTGTTCTGTTCATCACCCCGAGCGCCTGGCGCAAGTAGTCATCGACCGATAAGCCGCGCGCAGTGGCTTGGGCGATGATGGCTTGAATAATCTCAGGCGCGATTTGTACGTTCTGCAGTTCCATATTACTGAGCAGGATCCGCTCGATCACGTTCCGCAACCTGCGCGGAGGCTGAGCGCATCACGCTTTAACTACTGTTAAGCGCCGGATTGAGTACTGCTAACGGCGTCAGCGCGTGGGCCTCACGAGAAGTTCTCAACCAGTATGATGTCGCTCTCCGTCTGGTCCAATTGCACGTAGAGTATCCATCGGCCGTCGGACGTGGTGGTTAGGTTCGGGCCGTTCCAAAGAGGCTCCTTCTCGATCGTGGCGACTCGAGTCGTCCGGCCCGTGGCGAAGCTGTAGAACTCTACGGACTGGTGTGGACGCGCCTCCGGGTTGACGAAGTAGACTCCCTGCTCCCAAACGGCCCAGGCGCCAGGCCTGACATGATCCAGGACCTTAACTTCCTCGCCGCCTTCTGCCGGCGCCCGCCATAGCCCCGGCACGTTCCACTTCGCGTAGTAAACAAACTTCCCGTCGGTGGACTCGAAGGCCTCGCGCCCGCCCTGCCTCGTCACCTGTATTGCCTGCCCGCCTTCGGCCGGCGCCTTCCAGATCTGCCACTCCCCGCTGCGGTCCGAGCCAAAGTAAATGAAGCGCCCGTCTCTCGACCAACTGGGTCGCACATCTGCCGAAGGCTCAACCGTCAGGCGGCGCGGCATGCCTCCATCCAAACCCACCACATAGATGTCATGGCTCCCCTCTGCGGGAGAGTCGAAGGCAATCTGCCGCCCGTCTGGGGACCAGCGCGGGCTGCCCAGGCGCGAGCCGCCGAAGGAGGTCAGCCGGACGGGGGTGGAGCCGTCCGCGTCACACGTCCACAGCTCTGCGGTCCCGGTGCGCGAGGATACAAAGACGATCTTCTTCCCATCCGAGGAATACTGGGGGCTGTCATCCGGCCGCGTGGACGAGATCAACTTCAACGGCTGACTGCCGCCCGGGTTCTTCACGCCCTGGGACTCGACACGCCAGATATTCCTGTCCGAGAGGGTGGCGGCGTAAGCGAGGAGCCTCCCCTGACGTGAGATCGTAACGGTGTCGGGGCTCTCTTCACCTGCCGAGACGCGTTCCGGCATGCCGCCTTCGGCGGGGACCTTCCACAAGCGTCGGGAGCCCCCGCGGTTAGAAGAGTAGATGATCCCGCGGCCGTCAGGAGCCCAGGCCAGACCGTTAATCACCGAATTATCCGAAGTCAGACGTGTGGGTTCGCCGCCGGAGACGCGTACGAGATAGATGTTGTCTGTGTCGTTGTTGTTCCGGCGGATGAAGACCAGCGTGGCGCCGTCCGGGGAGATAGCGGGGGATCTATCGCCGTAGCTCCCCGCGGGCGGCGAAGTCAGTTTACGTCTTTCGAGGTTCTCGATCGAGAGAAAGTAAACGCTGGAGGGAGCCAGCGGCGAGTCTCTATCTGAGAAGGCTAGGGATTTCCCGTCGGACGACCATGCGAGGGAATGGCCTGGCAAACGGGAACCGGGTGGAGCGCCTGAGTGAAGGACGCGCTCCGGGCCGCCGGTGGTTGGGACGAGCGCTATCGAGTCCTCGTTTTCCATAAAGCGGATGAAGGCGATGTGACGCCCGTCCGGAGACCAGCAGGGATAGCGATCGGCGCTGGGATGGCTGGTCAGCCTGAGCTGGGCGCCGGTGTCGAGCCGTTTGACGTAGACGTCATAGTTGTCGGCGCCGGGACCATTCCACGTGAAGGCGATCTGTCTGCTGTCGGGCGAGAAGGACGGCTCCATCTCGGAGCCGGGAAAACTTGTGAAGAGGATTATCTTCGGCACGGGGACCGATGCCCTGTCGAAGTGTCGGTCTCGACTGAGCCATCTGTAAGCCCAGAAGGCAGCCCCAGCCGTCAGCAGAGTGATGGCGGCCAGCGCAACCATGAGTCCCCGCTTGTGACGTATGATCTCGCTTAGAATCACCTTGCTGCTCGAAATCTGTGGCGCCAGCCCAGCGCCAGTCGGGGCCAGCCGCTCGCTGTTACCATTGACCGCCCCAGTTGTGAAGGGCCACTCGGGGAACGAGGATAATGCTATCTCCTCGCTGACCTCGAGATTCCGCTTCAGGTTCCGCAGGTCGATCAGTAGGTCTCGCGCCGCCTGATATCGCTCGTCTGGGTCTTTAGCCAGCGCCTTCCGCACGATCTCCTCAAAACGTTCAGGCGTCCCTTCGGCGTAGGCCGCGAGTGGCGACGGCTCGCTCTGCCGGATGGAGTTGATGCGCCGGTGGACGTCTTTGCCCTCGAAAGGCGGGCGACCGGCAACCATCTCATACAACATCACGCCAAGGCTCCAAAGGTCGGTGCGGTGATCCACACTGGAGGAATTCCGCGTCTGCTCCGGCGACATGTATGTCGCCGTCCCCAGCACCAGTCCCGGCTCGGCGCCGCTCCTCATTTCCGACCACGCGCCAGAACCGACCGGCCGCCTCGGCGCGGCCGGTTCGACCTTCTCGATCAGTTTGGTCAGGCCAAAGTCGAGCACTTTAACGATACGGTCCCGCCGCATCATGACGTTCTCCGGCTTGATGTCGCGGTGGACGACACCCTCGGCGTGCGCCACGTCCAGCGCGCTCGCGACCTGCGCAGCCGCGTCCAGCGCTTCGGCGAGCCGCATCCTACCCCCTGCCATGTGGGCGCGCAGTGTCTCGCCTTCGATGAACTCAGTGACGATGAAGTAAACGCCACCCGCCCGCCCGAACTCGTGGATGGTGAGAATGTTGGGGTGGTTGAGCGCTGAGGCCGCGCGCGCCTCCAATTCGAATCGCTGAACTCGCTCCGGGTCGCCAGTAAACTCTTTCGGCAGTAGCTTGAGCGCCACCTTGCGCCCGAGCATGGTATCTTCGGCCAAATAGACTTTCCCCATCCCGCCTGCTCCCAGCAGCGACAGCACTCGGTAGTGACCGATGATATGCCCCGCCGCCAGCGTCTGGGACTCCACGTCTCCAAGCAGTTCGGCGGCCATCCCCAGCGCGGGTGTAGCGATGAAGTCGCCCGCCTGTTCGTGGGCCTCGAGCAATGACTCGACCTCGTGACGCAGTTCTTCATCCGCGCCGCAGGCGCTGTCAATTAATGAAGCGCGCTCTTCAGGCGCAAGTTCTAAAGCCGCGCCATAGAGCTCGGCTATTTGCTCAAAACGCTCAGGCGTCATCTCTTTCCTTATTTAGTCAATTCGCGGTAGAGCCAGGCGCGAGCCAAATTCCAATCACGGCTGACCGTCTCGGGTGAGACCTTAAGCGCCTCGGCGATCTCCTCGATGGTCAGCCCCCCAAAGAACTTTAACTCGACGACCCTGCTCCTTCGCTCGCTGTGGACGGCCAACGCGTCGAGCGCCTCGTCGAGCGCGATTAGGTCGGCGCTGCGCTCATGCGGGACGCGGGCCGCCGCGGAGAGTGACACTTTCAGCGCGTGGGCGCCGTGTTTGGCGCGATGGCGGCGCTTGGCGAAATCGACCAGGATATTCCGCATGATGCGCGCCGCCATCGCAAAGAATTGAGCGCGGTTTTGCCAGTTGACATTCTCCCAATCAATCAATCGAAGAAAAGCCTCGTTGACGAGCGCCGAAGTTTGCAGCGAATGCCCTGGACGCTCGCGCCTCATGTGGTAATGCGCTAACCGGCGTAGCTCCTGGTAGCAATGTGTGGTCAGTTCATCGAGCGCCGCCTTGTCGCCACTGCCCCAGGCTTTAAGCAGTTCGGTAATTTCCTGTGTGGTCGCAGTCGCCATAGGACACTCCGTGTGTTAAGTGGGAAAAAACACCTGCGAACAAATATCATAGGACTTCGACGCCACTCGATACAAAAAAAATCGTCCCGCTTAAAAGATTCCGCCCCGGAAATCGCCTATAAGAGTAGAGAAGAGACTCTCGTTAAGGAAGGCCTCGGGCAGACTTTACATCAAAACCGAGATTAGTGTCCGAGCCGATGCTAAAGACAAAGAAACGCAAGCCGGGATGAATATAGCTTCAGTTCGTGGGGCTGATGATTGTGCTCGTTAATGATGGGTGAAAGAAAGTGACGGTCGACTACGTAAAGGTCGATACCGGCGTGACAGCGACGGTGAATGTGACGCTCGAAATGGGCGCGGCGAGCGCGGAAGTGACGGTCGCCGGTTTACTATCTGTGGAATTCCTATGTCGCGTTCGCGCGAATCGACTGGAAGGTCAAAAGAAATCTGACATTGAATCTGGGATTGCGTTATTCGCTGCCCATGCCGCGCACGGAAAAATATGAAATGAAGAAGTTTGGAGTTCCGCCGTCATGCGGTCAGGCTCGATGGACCGCGCCGGTTGCCTGAAGGCGGAACTCCAAACGATTTTCCAAGGAGGACATCATGCGAAAGCTCGCCCTATCGGGTCTTCTTGCAGTAGGCCTGTTATGCATTGGTTTCGATTGGCTGTCCGAGAATTTTCAGAACTGGATGGGGAAAACTGCAGCCCAGGCCATGCCACGGAATATGGAAAATCTGGGCCGCGGCGTCGTAGCAGTGCGATCAAGCAGTTCGCAAGTCTTCATCAGTTGGCGGTTGCTCGGACTGGATCCAGCCGGCATCGGCTTCAATGTTTACCGCTCCGCAAATGGCGGCGCCGCTGTGAGGCTCAACGGTTCGACGCTTACCGGCGGCGCGAACTTCACCGATTCGACCGCGAATCTTTCACAGTCGAACACATATTTCGTGCGTCCGGTGATCAACGGTGTCGAAGAGGCTCCGAGCGGTTCGTTCACGCTGCCGGCCAATGCTACGGTGCGGCAGTTCATGACGATTCCCTTGCAGTCGAATCCCGGAACTACTGTGCATTTCGTCTGGGTCGGCGATCTCGACGGCGACGGCGAGTATGACTTCATTTGCGATCGCCTCGGAACGCGGCAGTTCATCGAGGCGTACCGCCGCGACGGCGCGTTTTTGTGGCGCGTGAATTTCGGCCCGAACAGCGAGAACCAGGACAACATCGAGCCCGGCGCCTCGGCGATCAGCGTCGGCCACAATGACGGGGTCACCGTTTACGATCTCGACAGCGACGGACGCGCCGAAGTAATCATCAAGTCAGCCAACGGTGTCGTCTTCGGGAATGGCCAGCCCCTCACGCATGGCGACAACACCACGCAGTTCATCTCCGTGCTCAACGGACTCACCGGCGCCGAACGCTCCCGCGCCACAATTCCGAATCCCTATCTCGCGGATGGCACGCTCTCGGGCCACATGGGCGTCGCCTACCTCGACGGCGTAAATCCGTCGATAGTCTTCAAAGGCAAGAACCGCGTCGGCAGCGGCGGATTCAATCTTAACGTTTCGACCTGGCGCTTCAACGGCTCCAACCTGATCCAGCAATGGTCGTGGCAGCGCGGCAGCGCGAATGCCCCGGATTTTCACCAGATCCGGATCGCGGACGTCGATCGCAACGGAACCGATGAGATCTGCGACGGCGGCTACGTTCTCAACTCCAACGGGACCTTCCGCTATGTTGTTCCCGGAGTGATCCATGGCGACCGCTTTCACATCAGCGATTTAGATCCGAATCGCCCCGGACTCGAAGGCTTCGGCATTCAGCAAAACAATCCCAGCGGCCTGCTCTACTACGTGTACGACGCCAGCACCGGCGCGATCCTCCGCAACCATTTCGGCGCGGTCGAGGACACCGCGCGCGGCATCGCGGCGGAGATCGACCCGCGCTACCGTGGTTACGAATACTGGTCGTTTCACGGCATCCACCGGATCGATACCGGCGCGGTAATCTCACCGGATCCGCAGCGCCCGTGGCCCAACTTCCGCATCTGGTGGGACGGCGACGTGCTGAGCGAAAATCTGAACCGCGAGTTCGTGGAGAAATGGAACTACACAGCCGGCGGCGTCACGCGCCTGCTCACCGCCAGCAACGACGGCGCCGAAGACTCCTGGCGCGACGCGGCGCAGTTCTACGGCGACATTATGGGCGACTGGCGCGAAGAGGTCGTCTACGCGAACAATACCGATACACAGTTGATGATCTACACCACCACCACGCCGACGAACGTCCGGCTCTACACGCTGCCGCACAATCCTTTATATCGCGCGTGCATGACTGTGAAAGGCTATTTGCAGTCGCACCTGGTGGACTACTACCTCGGCGATGGCATGAGCGCGCCGCCGACGCCGAATATTCGATATGTCGGCGCAACGGGCGGCGGCTCGGACACCTATCAGGCCGAGTCAGCGAGCATAGGCGGCGGAGTGACGATCGATAACGACCGCTCCGGCTTCAACGGTACCGGCTTCGCCAACTTCCCATTGAGCGGCGGCGTCGTGCACTGGATCAACGTCGACGGCAACGGCGGCGGCTCGAAGACTCTCATGTTCCGCTACGCGCTCGGCGCCAGCGCAGCTCGCACCGGTCGTCTGGTCGTCAACGGCGCCGCGCAGAACATCACGTTTGCGAGCACTGGCGGATGGTCGGTGTGGCAGACCCATAACGTCACCGTCACATTGCTCGCCGGCCCGATAAACACGATCACCCTCGAATCGACCGGCGCCGACCTTGCGAATATCGATCAAGTCGTCGTCCCATAATCAGTACCGCGAGCGATAGCGAGCGTGGCTTCCCTCGCGAGTCGCGCTCGCTACCGCTCGCGGTACTGATCCGGCGTCCCACATAAGCTGAAGGTGGCGGATTTTTATCTGGCGGCGCAGCCGCAAAGAGCACTCCTTGAATGTTATGCGAAAGTACGTACTGTTCGGTCTTCTGGTTGTGTATCTGCTTGGCGTCGGTTCCGACTGGCTGAAGAAACACCTTCCGTCCACGCTGAGGGCGAGCCAGGCGGCCGGCGCGCCGCGCCAGATGGAAAATCTCGGCCGAGGCGTCGTCGCCGTGCGGGCTTCGGCGACCGATGTGTTGGTGAGCTGGCGTCTGCTCGGGTACGAGCCGCAGGACCTGCCGTTCAACATCTACAGGTCGACAGGCGGCGGGCCGGCTCAAAAGCTCAACGCCGGACCGCTCACTGGCGGCACGAATTTCGTCGACGTCACTGCGGACCCGTCGGCGCCGAATTCGTATTTCGTTCGGCCCGTGATCAACGGCGTAGAACTTGCGGCCAGCATCCCTTACACACTCCCGGCCAACGCGCCCGCGCGGCCGTATCTAACTTTCCCGCTGCAACCGGCGCCGGACACCTACGTGCATCTGATCTGGGTGGGCGATCTCGATGGCGACGGCGAATACGATTTCGTCGTCAGCCGCCTGCCACTCAACTCCGGCCGGCAGTTCATCGACGCCTACAGGCGCGACGGCGCGTTTCTATGGCGGGTGGATTTCGGGCCTAACTCCGTCAACCCCGATAACATCGAACCTCCCGCAGCCGCGATCAACGCCGGCCACAACGACGGCGTCACCGTCTACGACCTCGACAGCGACGGCCGCGCGGAGGTGGTCGTCAAGTCAGCGAACGGCGTCGTCTTCGGAGACGGGCAGACGCTCGCCGCCGGCGACAATGTCACTCAGTTCATCTCCGTGCTCGACGGTCTCACCGGCGCCGAGAGGGCGCGCGCCCCGGTCCCGACGGATTACATCGCCGACGGTCCGGTGGCGGGACATTTCGGCGTCGCCTACCTCGACGGGGTGAAGCCGAGCTTCATTTTCAAGGCGAAGAACCGCGTCGGCAACGGCGGGTTCAATCTCTTCACCGCGGCGTGGGATTTCGACGGAACGAACCTGACCCAGCGATGGAAGTGGCTGCGGGGAGATCAGAACGCCCCAGACAATCACCAAGTCCGGATCGTCGACGTCGATCGCGACGGGCGGGACGAGATTTGCGACGGGGGCTATGTTCTCGATGACGACGGCACGCTGCTTTACTCGCTCGGGCCGCAAGGCGTCGTCCACGGCGACCGCTTCCACATCGCGGATCTCGACCCGGACAGGCCGGGACTCGAAGGCTTCGCCATTCAACAGAACAATCCCGGCGGGCTTCTCTATTTCATCTACGATGCGGCGGATGGGACGATCCTGCGCCGGCATTTCGGCGGGATCGAGGACACCGCGCGCGGCACAGCGGCCGACATCAGCGCCGCGCATCGGGGTTATGAATACTGGTCGTTTCATGGCATTCACGAGATCAAGGGCGGCGAACTCATCTCGCCGGACCCGCAGCGTCCATGGCCGAATTTCCGCATCTGGTGGGACGGCGACGTGATGGGCGAAAACCTGAACCGTGAGATCGTGGAAAAATGGAACCCCTCTACCGGCGGCGTCACGCGCCTGCTCACTGCGAGCGAGGACGGCGCCCTTGATTCGTGGCGCGACGCCGCGCAGTTCTACGGCGACATCATCGGCGACTGGCGCGAGGAGGTTGTGTTCGAAAACAGCGCACACAATGCGCTGCTGATCTATACCACGCCGATTCCGAGCGGGACGCGGCTTTACACACTGCCGCACAATCCGGAATATCGCGCCTGCTTCACGGTCAAGGGCTACCTTCAATCGAACATGGTTGATTACTATCTGGGCGACGGGATGGCGCCCCCGCCTCCGCCGAATATCACGCCGGTTGTGCCGGCGAGCGCGGTCACGCCGGTGATAACCTCATTCGACTCCGACACCGGCGCGGCGACCGACGACCGCATCACCAACGACAACACGCCGGCGCTCTCCGGCGCGGCCCCGCCCAGCGCGAGGATTGTCGTATCGCGCCTGGGCGCCGGCGACGACGGCGCGACAGTGGCGGACAGTTCGGGCGCGTGGTCATTCACGTACTCAACGCCGCTCGCGGACGGTCAGCATCATTTCCTGGCGCGTGTGGATGACGGCCGGAACAACTTTTCGTTCCCGTTCGCGATTCAGATAGATACCGCGCCGCCGGAGGCCCCGACGATCGACGCGGTCGTCGCCGACGGCCCCGTGGGCCTTGTCATCCACGGCGGCGCGGAGCCTGGCTTGCGCGTCGAGGTGGCGCTTGAGGGGGCCGGCATAGTGGGTGCGGGTGTCGCGCAAGCCGGCGGCGCCTGGTCGGCGCCGTACACCGGCGCGGCGCTCCCCGCCGGGACGCATACCTTCTCCGCAGTGGCGCTCGACATCGCCGGCAACTCCAGCGCGGCCGCCGAGCGCGTCGTCGATCTGACCGTCAACGCGCCGGCGATCACTGCGGTCTCCGACGACACCGGAGTTTCCGCGACCGATCACATCACGGCGGATCGCACAATCATTCTTTCAGGAACGGCGCCGTCGGGAGCGGAGATCAGCGTCTTCCGATTCGGAACCGGCGTGGTCGGGACCGCGCGCGCAGACGCCGGCGGCGCCTGGACTTTCGATTACGGAGGCGCCGCGCTGGCTGACGGGGCTTATGCGTTCTCGGCGTTTTACGGCAGGAGTGTGGGCGCGCCGACTTTCAACGTGGTGATCGACGGAGCGGCGCCGGCGGTCGCGGCCATCAATCGCATTTCGCCGAGCGCGGCTTCCTCCAGCGCAAACGAAGTGACGTGCCGCGCGCTATTCAGTGAGGCGGTCGCGGGCGTGGACCAGACGGACTTCACCCTGGCGTTCGGCGCCGGTTTAACCGGCGCGATAGCCAGCGTCAGACCCGCAGGCCCTTCAGCCTTCGACGTCGTGATTGGTCCGCTCTCCGGCGAAGGCGCGGTACACCTGGGCTTGAGCGCGGCGGGGACCGGCATCGCCGATCTTGCCGGCAACCCGCTGCCGGGCGGATTCCCCGCCGTCCAGATATTCACGCGCGCGCTGCTGGGCGACGGCGTGTGGGCGCGCACTACGAGCGGCGGCTTGTGGAGCGACAACGCGAATTGGGTCGGAGGCGTCGTCGCGCATGGCGCGGGCGTCACCGCGGATTTCAGCGCGATCGAAATTCCGGAGGACATCGTCGCGCATCTCGACGCGCCGCGCGCTGTTACCAACCTGATCTTTGGCGACGACGATATGACATCGCCAGCGAGTTGGATGATCGACGATAGCGGCGACGCGACCAACACTCTCACGCTCGTCAGCGGAGCGGCGCCGCCGAACATCACTGTAAATCCGCTCGGTTCAGGGTCGCTCGTCAGGATCGCGGCGCCACTCGCCGGGTCGAACGGCTTCACCAAAGCCGGCGCCGGCGCGCTGGCTCTGGCTGCGCCGAACGCGCTGACCGGCGTCGTCGGGGTGACCGCCGGAGTGTTGCGCCTCGATCCGGGCGCGACGTTTACGCCGGGGACGATCAATATTTCGACGGGAGGCGCGACGTTCCAGGTCGCGGGCGGCACACTGAATGCGACCAGCACGGCGAATGTCACCGGCAGCAATTCAAATCTCGTGGTCGATTCCGGCGTCGCGAATTTCAACGCGATCGCCGGGAGCAACAACACTGGAAGCAGGGTACTCATCAACGGTGGCGCAGTCACCGCCAACAGCGTGTCGTTCCAGCGCAGCACGGACAGCAACCTGAATTACAACACGGGGCTGATCGTGAGGGGCGGGAACGCGACTATCGGTACGATCAATCTCGGCACGAACAACTCCAACGCCATGATGTCCGTCGAAGGAGGCGCGGTCACGGTCACGGGGCCGATCACGCTCGGCAATCAGTCCACCGGCGGACGCGGCGGCCATCTGCGCGTAATCAATGACGGCGCGTTCAATTCCACCGACGCTTCGCCGAACGGCGGACTCATCGTCACACGACGCAACAACAACGCCTCGACCGCCAACTTCCTGGGCGGCGTGAGCGCGGTCGAGAAGATCACGCTCGGCTTCGATGCGGCGGTGACGGGCGGATCCGGAACGTTGAACGTGAACGGCGGCGCGCTCTACGTCGGCGCGGGCGGGATCGTGAGCAACGCCGGCGGCGCATTCGTCGCGAATATCAACCTCGCCGCCGGCCTGCTAGGCGCGAAATCGAATTGGGCGACCATGCTGCCGATCACACTTCCCGCGAACGGCGCCATCGCGTTCAAAGCGGCCGACGCCGCAAACGCGCCGCGCGACATCACTCTCGGAGGGGGGATTGGCGGCGCGGGCGGCTTCACCAAGGTCGGCGCCGGCCGGCTCATTCTGAGCGGCGCGAACATGTTCACCGGAGCAGTAGCGGTGAACGGCGGCGCGCTCGAGATCGACGGCAGCTTGGCTGTAGGCGCTGACGTATCTGTGAACGCTGGCGGCGTACTCACCGGCGACGGCGTTATCAACCGCGCGATCATCCTCAATCCCGGCGGCGCGTTGGCGCCGGGCGGCGCGGACTCGGCCTCGTCGCTAACGGCAAGCTCGCTGACCTGGAACGCGGACGCCGCGCTGGTCTTCGATCTCGCCGCCGGTTCGAATCAACTCGCGCTGAACGGATCACTCACTAAAGGCGGCGCCGGGCCACACAGGTTCGTCTTCAGAGCCGGTCCGGGCATCGCGGCGGGAAACGCCTACAAACTCGTGACGTTCGGTACTACCGACTTCACGGTGGCCGACTTCAGTTTCAGCGGCCTGCCTCCGGGCCTCACCGGCGCATTCTTCGTTAGCGGGAACGAGATCACATTCAAAGTCTATGGCCCGCCGGTCATCCTGTCGCAGCCGCTGGATGCGACAGTACTGATGGGTGGCGCAGCGACCTTCTCTGTGAGCGCGGCTGAGGCGCCATCGTTAAGTTACCAATGGTTCAAGAACGGCGAGCCAATCACAGGCGAGACTGCTCCAGGGCTGACGATCGCCAACGCCCAGGGGGGCGATATCGGCAGCTATCATGTCGTAGTGACGAACGCGGCGGGCAGTACGCTGAGCAGGGCGGCAGCGTTATCGATCGCCGCGCTCGCGCTGGTGAATCGTGGGCCGTCGCTCAACAGCGCCGAGGTCGAGGGTTCGATCCAGCAGATGCTCGGAACCAACGCCACCCTCAATGGCGACATGGTTGTCAACGGCAACCTGCTGGCGCCCGGCGCGCCGGCGGTGATCATCAACGGCGCGCCGACCTATGGCGGCACGATCGACGGCGCCGGCAGTGAGGCGCCGACAGGCTACACCGTGACCATCAACAGCGGTACGACGGTAGGCCATGTAGTGCGCCGGACTGATCCGGCGCCATTGCCGGCCGTGTCGACGCCGGTCGCGCCATCCGGCGCGCGCAATGTGATTATCAGCAATCCGGCCCAGAGCGTCGGCGATTGGACCACGGTGCGCAATCTCACGCTCAACGGCGCCGTGGGCCCGTTCGCCGTGCCGGCCGGCGCCTACGGCGCATTTGCCGTCAACGGCGCCGGCAGCCTGATACTCGGCGCGCCGGGCGCGACCAGGCCGTCGGTCTATTATTTCCAGCGTCTGACGTTGAACAGCGGCGCACAGGTGAAGATCGCTGGACCGGTCCTCGTCGTAGTCGCCAATGGTTCTAGCCTGAGCGGCTCTACTATGGGTTCCCCTGATCGTCCCGAATGGCTGACGCTACACATTGTCGGCGGCGACCTGCCTATCAACAGCAGTTCCGAGATCTATGGGTATGTTGTCATACCGGCGGGACAGGTTACGATCAACAATAACAGTAAGCTCAGCGGCGGGCTCGCCGCTGACCGGCTTACCCTGAACAGCCACGGCTTCCTCAAACTGCTCGGACCGGCCATTGACTGACTGAGGCAGTCGCAACAGTATGTCCCGCCGCCCAAGCCGCGGGACACGCCTCTCGAAGTGATGAAGGGTTTCCCTTCGGTAGACGATCGTGAAAAAAGTAAATCTATATGCATAAGGCTTGGCGATGGATTTCTTCTGACATAGGATCAGACTGTACGATCCCCCATGAAAAGCGACGAAGAAATCTCCACCGCGGACTCGGCGCAGATCGAAAGTCTCATTGAGCGTGTCAAGCAAGGGAAGCTTGAATAGAACGACGCGCAATTGATTGAGAGGCTGCTGCGCGCCTTCCTGACGCTGATCACCTTACTTCAGCGAAAAAATACAACAATCAAACGGCTGAAGCAGTTGTTCCTCGGGCCTCAGGAGAAGAAGCGGAAGGGCCAATCCGATGCCACCACACGCACAACAACCACTGACCAGGAGAAGACATCGGAGAGTGGCTCGTCGGATGAGGTGGCTTCAAGCGTAATCGTTCAGCCCCCCTGTTGAGGTAAGTCGTCTCCTCGCGGTGGCTCGGCACGGCATAAATTATTCAACGGCTTAAGAAAAATTGGCACTTTAGACTACTGAAAGCGTTGTTAGCATAAACTCGTTCGCGCCTAAAATAGAGGGCACACAGCGGATTTTCCCAATTTTGTTCTAGTCGAGAAATAGGACGTCTACCTGGAGTAGACAACTCATCATGGGAGATACAGATGAAGCGCGCCGCAATTCTGATAGCACTGATTACACTTTTACACATCGCTTACGCTCAAGACCCGTCTTTTAAGGCGCGATCCGAGCATGAGCAATTAATGCTTCGAATTCAGAGAGAAAAGGTGGACCCCACAATGGGGGATTTGATGGAAATACGTGAATACACACACCCGCTATTCAAAAAGTACTTGCCCGATTACAAATTCTATCTAAATCAGGCCACGCAACATTGGGACGCTGTTTCAGTACCGCGCGCGTAAGCAAGCGGCTGACTGATCAGTCAGCCGCTTGCTTACGCGCGCGGTACTGTACCAATCGTGCGT
>Ga0190270_10000745_pt1 | contig 14563 bp, 15 predicted proteins | sample Popmic320T_FD_133748 | JGI IMG/M metagenome (GOLD analysis project Ga0190270, IMG submission 133748) | Populus adjacent soil microbial communities from riparian zone of Weber River, Utah, USA - 320 T | ecosystem: Environmental > Terrestrial > Soil > Riparian zone | place: USA: Utah | collected... | reverse complement strand
GTCTCGAAGATCAGCGGGGGACCGCCGAAGAACTCGTGGTTGAGGCCGAGCCACACGGTGGACACGCGGAATCGCCCGGCGACCGTCGTCAGGGCGATGAGTCTGTACTCGTCGTCCTCCATCAGCTGCACCCACTCGTCCAGGTCGATGGCGACCCCGAGCCGGTCGTAGTGCAGCGGCCGGTCAGAAGGGTCCATGCTGCTTCCACCAGCTCACGACGATCTCGGTCTGTGCCGTCGCCTCCGCGGTCAGGTGGACCACCATCTCGTCGCCGCAGGCACAGCCCGGGAACCCGGACGGGCATCGGTTGATGTCGGCCGGGTTACCGACCTCGCGACCGAACGGGCACTTCACTGCTCGCTCCGCTCACCATCCAGCGCCCGCTGGATGGCATCCCGTAGCGACACCCGGTCCCCCTCTTCGTGCAGCACATCCCCGGCCAGCTTCTCGCTCTGCTCGATGCGCCAACGAGCACGACGCTGAACGGCGGCGACAGCCTCCCGGTCGGACCGCTCCGGTTGCTCCACCTTGGCGTTGAACTCCCGCAGCTCCCGGGCAGCCTCGATCCGTCGCTGCACCGCCCGGACCTGATGGGGCCTCATAGGACGCTCCCCGGCGACCCACGACTCGCCATCGCTGGACACGATCAACGGCGACTCGCAGGCGTCGCCCATCAGCTCAGCGATGATGTGGTCGATTTCTTCCACGGTCAGATCATCCATACAGGTCGCACTGTAATGCCACGCCCGGAGGGTGTGGACGAGGCTTTGCGAGTCAGGGTTGGTAGTCCTGGGACAACTCGGGCATGGTCACTTCCCACGGGTGCTCCGCCGTCGCGTAGACCGGGGTCCAGAACTCCTGCACGATCCTGATCCGGTCGTCCATCTCTCCGACGAAGTACAGGCAGGCGCACTGTAGGCAGTAGCACTCGCCGTGGTCATCGAACAAGGGACACGACCACGGTCCGGTCCGTGGCCCTACCTCGCATCCGAAGGGGCATTTCACTCCCGCTCCTCTCCTAGCCGAATCGGGCAACAGTAGTCCCGGGGACAAACCGGCCTTCCCGTGTGAGCGTGGGACCCAAGCAGGGTTCGTCAGGGCGGGGTGGAACAGGCCGTCAACCGGCGTGGCGGCACTACTCCGAGGACCCCCGCAAGGTGCGCCTGATGCAGTGGCTGGTCACGCCGCCCCAGGTTCGTCAGCCGCCCACCCGTCAGCAGTTGGCCGACGAGCTGGGCATCGCCCTGCGGACGTTGCAGGTGTGGATGTCACAGACCGATTTCAGGGGTGGGTGGCAGGTCGAGGCCGACGAGGTGATCGCGGAACCCGACCGTGCCCGCCACGTCCTCGATGTGCTGTACCAGGCCGCGGTGGACCCGACCAACCGCCAACAGGTGCAAGCCGCCAAGCTCTACCTGGAAGCCACCCGGGCTATTCAGCCCGGGACCCAACGGGTGGAGGTCACCCGGCCCAAGGACCTCACCGACGAAGAGCTGGACGCCATGCTGGCCGAGCAGGCCACGATCTTGAAGGCTCAGCGCGACCTGGCTGATGGCTGACTGTCGTTCCCACCCGGTCAGGACCACGGGCGTTGGCTGAGTTCGAGGAACTGCTCCACGAGCGCGAGTGGCGCAAGTGCGCCCCGGCGTGGGAGCTGGGACCCGAAGCGCTGCTCGACGGGTTCGACTACTTCTGCCGGACCTACTGGTCGATCCGCCACCCGGAGCAGGGCAAGATTCCGTTCGAGCTGCGACCGGCGCAAATGGAAACCATCGAGATGTGGTTGAGCCAGCGGTACACCCTGGTGCTCAAAGCCCGCCAGATCGGGTTCTCCACGCTCATCGCCACCTACTGCTTCTGGCTCACGTACTTCTACGCCGACCGGGCCGTGGTGATGATCTCCAAGACCGAACGTGAGGCCGCGAAACTCTTGCAGCGGTCGAAGTACGGGTACCGGTTCCTGCCCGAGTGGTTGAAGCTGCGGGGGCCGATCCGGGTCGAGAACACGCAGTCCAAGATCACGTTCTCCAACGAGTCCGGCATCGAATCCCTGCCGAGTGCCTCGGACCCAGGAAGAGGCGAAAGCGTCTTCCTGGTGGTGGTGGACGAGATCGCCTTCCTGCCTAACTCAGAAGAGGCGTACGCCGCCATCGAGCCGATTGCCGACATCGGTGGGCGCATCGTCATGCTCGGGACCGCCCACGGCGAGGGCAACCTGTTCCACAAGCTGTGGCTCGCGAGCCAGCTCGGGGAGAACCGCTACAAGAGCCTGTTCTTCGGGTGGGACGCCGGGGACCGGGACGACGAGTGGTACGAGCGCAAGCGCAAGGAGCTGCCCGCCTGGCAGCTCGCCCAGGAGTACCCCTCGACGGCCGAGGAAGCGTTCCTGCGATCAGGGAATCCCGTCTTCGACATTGATGCCCTGCTCGCCCTCAGGCCCGAAGAACCCCGGGCCAGAGGGTACATATGGGAGCCACCGGAGGACCCGCTGACGTTCGTGCCCGATGGCGGGTCGCTGGCCGTGTGGGAGTTCCCCAAGCCCAAGACGGTGTACGTCATCGGAGCCGATGTGGCCGAGGGTTTGGAGCACGGGGACTACAGCTGCGCGGTGGTGCTCGCCGTGAAGGAGCACAAGATGGTGGCCTGCTACCACGCCCACATCGACTCCGATCTGTTCGGCACCGACATTGTGGGGCTGCTCGGAACCTGGTACAACACAGCGCTCGTCGGGATCGAGTCGAACAACCACGGCCTGACCGCGCTGAAAGCCCTGCAGAACGACGGGTACCGCAACATCTACCGCCAGCACCGTCAGGCCCAGCGGTTCGAGCCGCGCACCGAGTTGCTCGGGTGGCGCACCACCATTGCCTCCAAGGCTCTCGCCATCGACGCCTTGGAGAAGGAGATTCGCGAAGAGAGCCTGGGCATCTTCGATGAGCCGACGATCACCGAGTTGAAGCAGTTCGTCCGCGAGGGCAACGGCCGGATGCACGGCTCCCCGTACGACGACCGGACGATGGCGTTGGCCATCGCCGTGCAGATGCTGCGCTACGCGTGGCTGCCCGAGTACCGGGTCGATCAGAAGCCGGGGCCGGGCACGATGGGCTGGTTCGTGGAGAAGATGTACCGCAACGAACGCAAGACCCCGACCCACATCACCATCGGACAGCACCAGGTGCGCGATCTGACGCGCTGATATCCGAGTTGGATATGCAGATGGGGGGACAATCCCGGGCTTCTGTTGATGGGATGCACTGGATGTGGCCGCACCTACGTCGTCATCCGCGCCGATGGTCAATGCTTCCGCTGCCACTGCAAAGGCATCGGGTTCACGTTCGTCGGCGGCGGCGGGTATGGCCGTGGGGCCTTCCACGAATCTACGACTGCTGAGTTCCTAGAGGCCAACGTCGGCCGGGAGCGCATCCGCTCCGGTGAGGTCGAGCGGGTCTGACATGGCTCCCCCCAAGCACCAGGACCTGTTGAAGCGCTACGTCGGGGAGATCAAGCGTTCCGGTCGCTGGCGCGAGTCCGAGGGCTACGACGAGCAGTGGAAGCGGATGAAGGACCTGTACCGGGGCAGGCAGAACGCCACCGCGTCAGCGACCGATCGGCTGATCGTCAATATGTGCTTCGCCACGAAGAACGTCATCGCCCCCTCCGTGGCCGTGAACAACCCGAAGTTCACCGTCATGGCCCGCCGCCCCGAGTACGAGGTGCAGGCCATGTTTGCCGAAGAGGCCGTGAACTACCAGTGGCGCACGGGTGGGTACCAGGAGCAGTTCCGCCTCTGCGTCGATGACTGGCTGGTCTTCGGGTTCGGCTACATGAAGGTGGCCTACAAGTTCATCACCGAGCCGAAGGTCGCCAAGGCCGACTCCGACTCGGGCGACCCGTACTCGGCCGACACCGAGGGTGTGGACGATCGGGAACCCGTCGAGGGCAATGTCGAGTCCGAACGCAACGTGCTCGAAGACCGGCCGTATGCCGAGCGGGTCAGCGTCTTCGACATCTTCGTGGACCCCGATGGCCGCACGATGGAGGACATCCGGTGGATCGCCCAACGCATCCGCCGTCCGGTGGCCGACGTGCGCGTGGACTGGCGTTACAGCCCGAAGTACCGCAAAGACGTGCAGCCCACCATGACCAGTCGGTGGGAGGAAGGTCGGGCACCTCGACCTGAAAGCGGCGGGTTGGAGTCCAAGGACACCGGGTTCGTGGACGTGATCGAGTTCTACGACTTGAAGCGCAAGACCCTGCAGGTCTTCACAGACAACGCCACCGAAGGGTTCCTGATCGCGCCCGAGCCGATGCCGTACGCCTTCGGCCCGCCGTTCCTGATGCTCCGCAACTACGAGGTGGCCGACGAGTTCTACCCAATGGGCGAGTTGGAACAGATCGAGACGCTGCAGTACGAGCTGAACGAGACGCGCAGCCAGATGCTGAACCACCGCAAGCGCTACGCCCGGAAGTACCTGTACCTCGAAGACGCCTTCGATGACGTGGGGATGAACGCGCTCGGCACCGAGGACGACAACACGATGGTCCCGGTCAACTCCGGGCAGGACATCAACCGGGTCATCATCCCGATGCCTTCGGTCGGCACGCCCCCGGACTTCTACAACCAGACGCAGATGATCCAGGATGACATCGACCGGGTGTCGGGCGTGTCGGACTACATGCGCGGCGACATGCCCGAGATCAGGCGCACCGCCACCGAAGCGGCGATGGTTCAAGACGCCCAGCAGTCCCGAGCCGCCGACAAGCTGTCCAAGGTCGAGAAGTTCCTGGGCAAGCTCGGGGAGCGGATCATCCAGCTGATGCAGCAGTACATGACCGGCGAGCAGGTGATCCGGGTGATGGGCACCCAAGCCGCTCCGGTGTGGCTGAACTTCGACCGGGACTACATCCAGGGTCAGTTCGACTTCGAGGTCGAAGCCGGTTCCACCGAACCGCAGAACGAGAGCTTCCGCCGACAGGCCGCTCTGCAAATGGTGGACGCGATGGCTCCGCTGGTTCAGGCCGGGGTCGTCAACCCGGAATCCGTCGCCCGTCGCGTCCTGCAGTTCGGCTTCGGGGTGAAGGACCCGAACCAGTTCCTGCAGCAGCCCCCGCCGATGGAAGGAGCGCCACCCGGTGGGGAGGGTGCGCCCGCCCCTGGTCCCTCGCCGGGTGGCGCACCTGGTATTCCCGCTGGCCCGGGAGCCGCTGCCCCGGGTCCCCCTCCCGGTGCGCCACCCGGTCCCCCGCCTGGTGCCCCGCCTGGTGCCGAAGGCGCGCCGGGGGGTGGGACGCTCTCCCCCGTTCAGCTCGAACAGATGCTGGCCGAGATTCCGCCGCCCGTGCTGCAGCAGCTCCTGGCCATGCCACCCGACCAAGTGGCCGAGCTGGTCAAAGAGGGGCAGCTCCCGCCCGAGGTGTTCGACCTGTTGGCGTTCGTCCAGCAGCAACAGCAACAGGGCGGGATGCCGCCGCCCGGCGTCGAGCCTGGCTTGCCCGGTCCGGGGATGCCGTAGCCAGGGCCGCAGGCCCCTGGCCGCAGAGGGGGACAGCCCGACCTCCATGTGACAGAGCAACCAACAAAGGACTCTTCGCATGTCAGACGAACCGGTCGTAACCGGTGCCGAGGAAGGCGCTCCCGAGATCGGGGAAGGCGCGTCCGAGGCGACCCCTGAACGCACCTACCTGTCCGACGACTACACGGACCACTACGTCCGGGTCAAAGTCGATGGGGAGGACCAAGAGGTTCCTCTCTCCGAAGCACTCCAGGGCTACAGCCGACAGCAGGACTACACCCGCAAGACGCAGCAGCTGGCCGAGCAACAGAGGGAGATGCAGTTCGCCGTCACGCTGCAGCGGGCATTGGAGAACAACCCGCAGGCCACCCTGCGCCTTCTCCAAGAGCAGTACGCCGCGCCCGAACAGGTCGAAGACGATTGGGAAGAACTGGACCCCGTAGAACAGCGGCTTCGCCAGTACGACCAACGCGTCGAGTACCTCGAACAGCAGCAGGCGCACCAAGAACTACAGGTCGCGGTCAGGGTGCTCCAACAGCGGTACGGGGAGGACTTCAACCCCCAGGCCGTCGTCCAGCGCGCCGCCGAGCAGCAACGGATGGACTTGGAGAACGTCTTCAAGGAGATGGCGTTCGAGAGGTTCTGGTCCGACCGCGCTGTTCAGTCGCAGCGGCAATCCGACGACGCGGCCCGGGTGGCAGCGAAGTCACAGGTCCCCGTTCACACTGGTTCGAGTGTGAACGGCGCTGTTGGGGAGGAACCCGGACAAGCCCTGTCCGTAGCTGACGCCTTCCACCAAGCGAAGCGCCAGCTCGGCATGTGACGCCGCGTTAGCGGCAGAACGGAACTCACATGGCACTTGGCAACCCCAAGTTCGACTCCCTGTTGAGCACGACGCTCGACAATTACCGCAAGACCCTGACCGACAACATCTTCAAGGCGCGGGTCCTGCTCTGGTGGCTGACCGAGAAGAACCGGGTGCGGAAGCTCTCCGGTGGCGTCACCATCGTGGAACCCCTCTTGATCGCAGAAGGTCAGGCCGGGTCCTACGGTGAATGGGACGCCATCCAGATCGTTCCGCAGGAAGGCATCTCGGCGGCGCAATACCCCTGGCGGCAGCTGTTCGCCACCATCGCCATCTCCGGTCTGGAAGAGGCACAGAACAACGGTGAAGAAGAGGTCATCAACCTCTTGGAAGCCAAGGTCCAGCAGGCCGAAGAGACGTTGAAGAACAAGCTCTCGGCCATGTGCTACTCCGATGGCACCGGCAACTCGGGCAAGGACTTCCAGGGCCTGGCGTTGCTGGTGGGCGCGACCGGCGTCGTCGGCGGCATCGACTCGGCGGTAACCGAGAACGCCTGGTGGCGGTCCTATGTGGGCACCGCGACCGGGGCGATTGCCGACAAGACCAAGCTGACCCCGGCAATGGCCACGGCCTACAACACCGTGTCCAACGGCAACGACGTGGTGGACGGCATCTTCGCCTCCCAGGGGGCGTACGAGCTGTACGAGTCCACCCTCACGCCCAACGTCCGCTACACCGACACGAAGAGCGCGAACGCCGGGTTCTCCAACCTGATGTTCAAGCAGTGCCCGATCTATTGGGACCGGGGCTGCCCGGCCAACACGATGTACGGCCTCAACTCCAAGTACCTCGGCCTGGTCGGTCACACCGACCGGTGGATGAAGCAGTCGCCGTTCTCCGATGGTCTGTCGGCTCAGGCCGGTGGCAACGCCACGACCGTGGACGCTCGGTACTCGATCATCACCGCGTTCGGCAACATGACCGTCCGCAACCGGTCGATGCACTTCGTGCTCACCGTCAGCTGATCCTGCATCCAACTTGGATAGCTGCTCCCCCGGGGCGCTCACTCCCCGGGGGGACAGTTCGCCCTTCCAGGTGATGACCGATGAGCTGCCTGACGGCGTTGCCTTGCAGATATCGCTGTACGGGTCCCCGAAGGACGACATCGTGCCCGCCTCCACGGTCGGCTCCGTACGCCTGATTACCGACGACAACAGCGTCCCCTACGAGGAACCACCTCGGCCCAGGCGGCGACGTGAACCTGAATGACATCCGAGTCCTCACCAGGCTGCAGCTCGATGTGGACGAGGAAGAGCTGCCCAACGAGCTGATCGACCTCTACACACGGGACGGTTACGACCGGATCATCGACATGGAGACGCGTTGGCCGTTCTTCGAGAAGCGTTGGAACGTCGTTGCGACCAATGGAACGACCACCCTGCCGACCGACGCCCGTGAGGTTGAGTCGGTCACGACCTCGAACGGACGGATCGAACACATCGACCAGCTTCACGTCGAGCGCGGGTTCCCGAAGGACCCGATGAACCCGGATGCGACCACATCGGCGGGCAGTCCGCAGTTCTGGTCGCAGCTGGCCGACTCGATTGAGCTGCACCCGGCCATCGCCGGTGACCTGTACCTGTCCCTGCGCGGCTACCGCAAGCCGCTCGATTGGGTGTCGTTGGGGGCCGCAGCCCCGGTGGACGCCGACGACCGGCTGCACCTGCCGATCATCTGGTACGTCTGCTCGGTCGCCTACGCCCAGCAGGAAGACGAAGTTCTCGAACAGGTCTACGCCAACCGGTTCCACGAGGGCGCGACCATCGCTCACGCCTCGATCATGCGGGCGTGGACCGGCGAGCCGAAGATTCTCAACGGCTACAGCTCCCCGCGGTGGCAGCCGACCCAACCCGCCGTCGTGTTCAACGTCCCGCCGTCAGGACCGTGAGCGATGCCGAACCGTCTCGAACCGCTCAACGTCTTCGACTTCACGGGTGGCCTCAACCTGCGACCCGACACGTTCCAGCTGTCGGGGAACGAAATCTCCGACGTGCTCAACATGGAGCCGGATGACCGGGGCGGGTTGCAGGTCCGCAAGGGCTGGGACTATTGGGGCACCAGCCCGATCACCGCCGACCCGTGGAACCCGCGCAACGCCTTCTTGCACGTCACCTCCGACAACAACCACCGGGTCCTGGTCGTCAACAACAACAAGCTGATCTCCGGGCGCAGTGGCGTGTTCGGGGTGGTGGCCGGGGTGACCACCGGGGCTAAGCCGCACGGGGCCGATTTCGTCGGGTGGAACGACTACGTGCGAATGGCCTGCGGACGCAACCAGCCCGGGATTCGCTACGACGCGCTGAACAACACGGCCACGGCCTGCGTGGTGTCGGGCGGGGCCAACTGGCAGAACGATTACGGCGTCCCCGGCTCGACCCTCAACCAGCCCCAGGCCGAGGTCATCGCCCAACACGCCGGATACCTGTTCGTCGCCAACACCCGCGAGAACGCCGTCAACTACCCGACCCGCGTCCGTTGGTCGCACCCGAACAACCCCAACGCCTGGGCGCTCAACGACTTCATCGACATCCAAGAGGGCGGGGACAACATCACGGCGATGATCCCGTTCGCGGATCGTCTGTTGATCTTCAAGCAGGACAGCGTATGGGCGCTGTTCGGCTACGACGCCGAGACGTGGGAGTTCACCAACGTCTCCCGCAACATCGGCTGCATCCACCAGCAGGCCGTCGCCCGCTCCGAAGGGGCGTGCTTCTTCGTGTCGTGGCCCCAAGGCATCTTCGCCTACACCGAGCGCAGCGGGGTCCAGGAGATCAGCCAGAACATTCGCCCGCTGTTCATCGACAACCAGCTGAGCTACGCCGGGACGCAGAACATTTGGTTGGGGTGGGTCAACCGTCGCCTGTGGTGCTCGCTGCCGTGGCTCCCCGATGCCGTCTCGACCACTGCCACCACTGCGTTCGTGATGGACCCCGAGGTCGGTCAGGGGGCGTGGACCAAGTTCCGCGGTGCCGACAAGTGCGTGCCCGGCCCGTACATGGAGCGCCCGCTGGGGAGTGACCTGCCGATGCTGGCGTTCTGCCGGGTGGCTGCCCACGCCTTCATGCTCGAAGCTCGTGAGGACGCCTCCGACGTGGTTCATGACACGGTGACGGGGTTCGACTCGTTCGTCCGAACGGCGTGGATGGACGCGGGTGCGCCGACGTGGAAGAAGTCGTGGCGTCGGCCCGACTTCCTGTTGCGTGGCATCCAGAACCCGACCGACATCTCGATCACCGTCTTCCACAACTTCGACCATCTCAACCCGGCTCGCCAGTACCGGGTCCAGTTCTCACCGGTCAGCGAGCAGGCGATGTGGGGTCAGTTCGTGTGGGGTGACGGCACCAAGTGGGGCAAGGGCACGCAGACCGGTTCGCCTGAGCGCGGCTCCACGATGGGCCGAGCCGGGGCACTGCAGGTCCTCGCCACCGGCACGCCGGGCAAGCCGTGGGGACTCAACGGAATCGTGTTCAAGTACGTCCCGCGGAGGTTCCGGTGACCGTCAACCTGCCCAACGACATCCTCAACGACACCGACGCCGATGCCGTTCAGGTCCAGCAGAACTTCCAGGTCTTGGAGTCCTACGTCAACACCGAGCTGGTTGACCGCAACGGTTCGGTGGCGATGCTGAACCCGTTGCTCCTGCCTGGGCCACCGGCTGCCACCAACCAGGCCGCGACCAAGGGCTACGTGGACTCGCTCAACACGAGCCAGAAGAGCTACATCGACACGCAGGACGCCAAACGGGTGGCGACTGCCGGGGACGCGATGACCGGGAACTTGGGGATGGGGGACAACTACATCACCGGGTTGCACGACCCGACAGTGGCTACCCACGCCGCCAACAAGGGCTACGTGGATACGCAGGACGCCAAGCGGGTGTCGGTCAACGGCGACACGATGACCGGAGATCTGGTCCTCGGCAACAGCCCATCGGCTGGCGCGGGAATCCGGCTCGGGGCCAACCCACCGATCCAGTTCGCTATGGCGTCGAACACGCCGGGGCAGCCGTCGATGGTCATTCGTCGCGGCACGTCAGCCGACGCCAACGGAGAGCGCTTCATCCGCTTCGAGAAGGGTGACCCACCCGGCACGATCATCGGCCGGATCGAGGTGGCGTCGGCCAGCACGGTGGCTTACATGACCAGCTCGGGCGCGGCGTTGAAGGAGCGGGTGGGCGAAGCCGACGACGCTTTGGACCGGGTGAGTCAACTTGGTTCACAGGTGTACCGGGGGACCTGGGTCGGTGACGACGGCACCGAGTGGGACCTGCTCAACGCCGAGGACGTACAGTCCGTCGCCCCGTACCTGGTGAGCGGAGAGGGTGACGAGATCGCTCTCAACCTCCCCGGCCTGGTGCCGATGCTGCTCGCCGCCGTGTCACAGCTGGCGACACGAGTCGCCGCATTGGAGGCTGCCTCGTAATGGCGACGACGGAACTGCGCTCGATCTACTCGGGGCCGGTCCGTCGAGCGTTGGATCGGCTCGACCGCAAGGTCACCAAGATCGAGGACTCGGGAGGGGTGCCCGGGCCGGAAGGCCCACCGGGACCGGAAGGACCCGAAGGCCCCGAGGGGCCACAAGGATTGCAGGGGCCACCGGGTGCTGATTCGACGGTGCCTGGTCCACAAGGCGATCCCGGTGTCGTCCAGTCGGTCGTTGCCGGGACCAACGTCACTGTCGATTCCACCGACGCCGCCAACCCAATCGTGTCGAGCACCGGGACAGGCGGCGCACCGAACTGGCCTGACGGCTATCCGACTTACGACCCCCGGTACGTCAACACCAACGGCGACACGATGACCGGGCCGCTGAACATCGGCACGTACCCCAATGGCCCAGGTTCTAGCAGTGGTCCATCCGGGGGCCAGCACTCGCACATGGACGCCACCGGGGCCACCGCGTCTTCGATAGTGCTCCATCGGTCGGGGACCGCGGCCAACGTAGGTGATCCGTATCTACGATTCTGGCGCGGGTCCCCGGCGGGGTCACCGACCAATATCGGGTCGATCGCGATTGCGTCAACCACATCGGTGGCCTACAACACCACGTCCGACTCCCGGTTGAAGGAACCGGTGCGTGCCCTCACTGACGCCACCGCGATCGTGGAACAACTCGGCCCGTTGGCCTATTGGGGACGATGGAAGGCCGACGAGGACACCGGGCACGAGTGGGCCTTCCTCAACAGCCAGGACGTGCAACCTGTGTGTCCGTTCGCGGTGGCCGGGGAACCTGACCGGGTGGCCGACATCACCGACGTGTCCAATGGCACTGCCTCTCGACTCGGGGACATCATCCCCCAACAGCTCGACCACTCGTCGCTGGTGCCGGTCTTGTTCGCCGCGCTGGCCCAGGCGTTGGATCGCATCGCCGTTCTGGAAACCGGAGGTTGACGATGGGTTATTGGGAGCAGTCGATGTTGTCTCGGGACCCCGACTTCCGGGATCGGGTGGCCGCATCCGCGGCGGTCGAAACATCCGAGTACGACCCACCGACGTGGGCAATGGAGAACGTGTGGGCGATCGCCGCCGCACCAGGTTTCGCTGACGCCTACTCATCGGCTCTCGCCGCGGATGTCCCGAACCCCGGCCGTGACCCGGCAGTGATTAGCGACGCCCAAATCCTGTCCGCAGTGCAAACCGAACTGAATCAGGGCTGATATGGCGCTCGACCTCAACCCGTACCAGGCGGCACGTCGTGGCATCCGCAACCAGTACCAGTCGCAGATGGCGCAGAACGACTACGCCCGCACCATCTCCCAGCAGCGTGGGCAACGACAGATCGCGGACTACCGACGTGACTGGACGCGCACCGTGCCTCAGTTCACGTCGGGCTACGGGCAGCGCGGGCTGGCCGGGCCAGGAGTGCGCTCGGGCGTGTACGCCAGGGCGATGAACCAGTACCTCGGGGACTACGAGCGGAACCGCGGTCGGATGCAGCAGGACTACACGACGAACATGAACGAGTTCAGGCTGCGGGGTGGGCAGCTCGGAGCCGAGAAGGAACAGGCTCTGGCCGACGTGCAAGCGCGGAAGGCACGCGACATGGCGTTGGCGGGCGTGTACTTGAAGAACCTACGACCGTTGTATGGAGGGGGCTGACCGATGCCTTTCGATGCCCAGGGCAACTTCTACTTCTCCGACGCGACCAAACGAATCTCGAATCGGATCACGAACCAAGCCATTGCCGACCGACCCCGGCCCATCCAGTACGGGTACAACTACCTCGACACGATGGAGCAGTATCCGAAATCGACCGTGGCCGCGCGGTCGGGCTACTCCGACTTCCTGACCGACAACCCGACTGGAACCAGCCCGTCCACGATGCAGGCGTACACGCCGCCAGGTGGCGGCAGCAGTGGTGGCAGCTACGGCTACGGCTACGGCGGTGGCGGTGGCGGCGGTGGCGGTGGCGGCGGGATGAGCGAAGAGGAACAGAAGGCAGCCGCTCAACGCACCGCGCAGTACCTCATGGGCATCGCGCAGTCTCCGATGCTGCAACCCGAGTTCAACCAGGACGCGTGGCAACGGATCAACCAGGCCGCCCGCAAGGACACCCGCTACGCCCGCCAGAGCTACGGGGCGCTGGATCGGTACCTCGGGCGCAACATGGCCCCCAACCCGTACGCCGGGCTGCGTTCCGGGCCGGTGACGGTCAACAGCCGTCTCGGGAACCTGGCCGAGAGTCAGGGCTTGGCACCCACCGGGTACGAAGCGGAGCGCCAGATGGTGAACACGACGGGCCGACAGCAGGCCCAGGCGTTCAACAAGATGATGAGGGGCTTGGGGGCGGGCTACCGCGAAGAGCGGGCGTTGCGTCGTGGTGAAGCCAGGGAGGGTCGGACCTACGCGGTCAACGAGGTCCAAGCGGGCAAGGACGCGATGCGGGCCTACCTCGAACAGCAACAGGCCGACCGCGAGGATCAGGCCAACCAGCAGAAGCTGCAGATCATGCTGCAGCTCGCCCAGGTGCTCGGCCCGGTCGGTGGGGAGTTCCCGACGATGGGCGAGGTCGGCTTCCCCAACCTCGACATCCCGCAGTGGTGGGACACGGGCGAAGAGGAAGAGGGCGAAGAGGAGACGACGGAGAACAAGTACCTGCCGAAGAAGACGGGACGCCGCAAGGTCTACAAGCGTCGTCATGGTGAGGGGAGCGCCTGATGCCTCCACGTCGCCGCCAGCAGCTCCCACCCGGGTTCCTCGAAACGCTGCAGGGGATCGGTGCCCCGGCCCCGGCACCGATGATGTTCGGGAACACGAGCAACCCGTTGCTCGCCTCGATGCCGATGAACATCCCATTCAACCCGACCTCGTATGGCAAGCCGGTGGCTCCCGATGCCGGGGACATTGGCGACTACCTCGACACGCAGTTGCAGATGATCGACGCGATGCGCGACCCGTGGGTCGGCGCGATGGCTTCGATCCAGACGGGCGAGGATTCCTTCGACTGGCCGATGGTCTACGGCATGAGCGGTCCCGGTGGCACCAACCCGTTCCTCGCGGCGTCGGGTCAGGGTGGTGCCCCCGCCGCAGCGGGCGGGGCAACGGCGGGGGCTGGCGGTGGTGGGTACGGTACCCCCGGATCGGCTACGGCAGCACAGAACATGGCCCTGTCCGGGGTGGGACCGGCCGGTGTGCCCGGTACATCTGGTCCACCGTCGAGTGTCGGGTTCCAGGGCGGCACCACCGGCACGACCGGTGGCATGACGGGAGGAAGTTCCAGCTCGTCGTTCACCCCGGAGATTTACTCGACGGCGACGTGGGACGCGACAGCGAACAGTCAGGACCCGTTGATCCAGCAGGCCCGTGCCGACATCGCCAAGGGCACCGACGTGGAGACGGTGAAGAACAGCATCCGCTCCGCGATTGCAGCTCGACCTGATCTCGCTCCCGCTGATGCCGTCAACGAACAGCCCGGTTCTGCGCTGCAGGGCGTCTTCGGCACCGTGGACACGTTGTTCGATGAGAAGTGGAACTTCGAGAAGACCAACCTGCAGAACCAGCAGGGCCAGATGATGGCCACGCAGGCACAGGAAGCCGAGTTGAACCCGCTGCAGGAGTTCGCCTCGCAGTGGGGTCTGCCGATGGGTCAGTACGGGGACGGGAACTGGCCCTCCGATCTGGCTGCGTCGATCAACCGGTACATGCCGAACGAACGGAAAGAACTGCGACAGCTCGACCGACGCCAG
>Ga0190270_10000744_pt1 | contig 14570 bp, 7 predicted proteins | sample Popmic320T_FD_133748 | JGI IMG/M metagenome (GOLD analysis project Ga0190270, IMG submission 133748) | Populus adjacent soil microbial communities from riparian zone of Weber River, Utah, USA - 320 T | ecosystem: Environmental > Terrestrial > Soil > Riparian zone | place: USA: Utah | collected... | reverse complement strand
GAGCACCCGCATGGCCTCGTAGTCGCCGTTCCGCGCCGCGCGCATGAGCGGCGTCGTCCCGGCCCCCAGCAGCGGCTCACCCGGCGTGTGGTTGCGCTGCAGCGCCGGCGACTTCAGCTTCGCGTCCACCGTGCCGCCCTTGGCGATCACCAGCTTGACGATGTCGAGCGCCGTGGCCCGGTCCTTCACCTTGCGCGGCGGCGACCCGTAGACCTCACCGAGCGAGCTCATGTCCACGGCCGCGTAGAGCGCCGCCATGTCGGCGGTGTCGGCCAGATTCGGGTCGGCGCCGCGATCGAGCAGCACCTTGGCGGTGTCGTAGTGCGAGTTCCAGATCGCGCGCACGAGCGGCGTCGTGCCATCGGGGTCGGTGGCGTTGATCTCGGCTCCCGCGTCGAGCAGCGCCGCGGCGGCTTCGGGGGCGCCGTCGCGCGCCGCGTACATCAGCGCCGTCCAGTTGCCACGCGGCAGGATCGTGAGCACGCCTTCGAGGCCGAACCGGTCCTTTGGGAAGGTAATCGAGTTCGACCGCAGGTTCACGTCGGCCCCGCGCCCGGCCAGCAGCTTCACCACGGCCGCGTGGTTCTCGGACGCCGCCCACATCAGGGCGGTTTCGCCGAGCTGCGACTCCTGCGCGTTGATGATGGCGCCGCGGTCGAGGAGCGCCGCCACCACGTCCGGGTTGCCGGTCCGCGCGGCCGTCATCAGCACGGTCTGACCGCGCGAGACGCTCTGGCTTGCATCGGCGCCGTTCGCGAGCAGAAGCCTCACCACACGCGGGTTGCCGTTGAGCGCGGCCAGCGACAGCGGGCTGACGCCGTAGCGGTTGGCCACTCGCACCTTGGCGCCGGCGTGGATCAGCCGTGTCACCAGGTCGACGTCGTCGGCGCGCACCGCCCAGTGCAGCGGCGTGGTGCCATCGGGATCCGCGGCGTTCACTTCCGCCGGCTGCTTCAGCAGGCGGAGGACCGCCTGCCGATCGCCCGCCTGAATCGCCTCCGAGAGGCGCGCGGCGCCGGCACCCGACACCGATGCGGTAGCGAGCGCCAGCACGAGCGCGGCACGAGTGACCACTGCCCAGGCCGGCGCGGCCTCGCTACGCAAAAAAGTCCTCGATGCGCCCATCGCTGTCGCCGAAGCTCTCCAGCCGGCTGCCGTACTGGTTGGCGATCGCCAGCCACAGGTTGCCGACCGGCGTCTGTTTGCGCACCTGAATGTGCCGGTGCCCCTTGCCGGCGCCACCGCCCACGGCCACGACCGGCAACGGGTCGCTGGCGTGGCCGTTGGGGTTGCCCATCCCGCCGCCGTAGACGATGAGCGAATGATCGAGCACCGACCCGTCGCCATCGGGCAGCGACCGCAGCTTCTCGAGGAAGCGCGCGAACAGGGTCATGTGGTACGTGTTCACCTTGACGTTCTGCGCGATCTTCTGGGCGTCGTTGCCGTGGTGCGACACCGTGTGGTGCTGCTCGGTGACGCCGATGTTCGGATACGTGCGTTGACTCAGCTCGCGCGACAGCATGAACGTGAACACCCGCGTGACGTCGGCCTGGTAGGCCACCGCCAGCAGGTCGTACATCAGGTTCACGTGCTCCTCGAACGAATCGGGCACGCCCACCGGCGTCTCGAGCGTGACGTTGGTGGTGTTGCGCGACTCGGCGCGCTGAATCCGCCGCTCGATCTCGCGCAGGTTGTCGAGGTACTCGGTCACGCGCTGACGGTCGCGGACGCCCAGGCCGCGCTGCAGCTGCCGCGCCTCGGCCGACACCGAATCGAGCATGCTGCGCTCGTCGCGGATACGCGCCGCGCGCTGCGCCGGGCTCCCCGCCTGCCCGAACATCCGCTCGAACACCACCCGCGGGTTGATGTCCATTGGCAGCGGCGTGGAGGGCGTACTCCACGACACGGTGTTCAGATAGGCGCAGTTGAAGCCGGGTGAGCAGGCGCCGACGTAGCCGGTGAAATCCTCGGTGGCCACTTCGAGCGAGGGAAACGGCGTGTCCTGGCCGATCTGCTGGGCCACGACCTGGTCGACCGTAGTGTTCGCCAGCACGTCTTCGGCCTCGGTCCGCTTGGGCCACACGCCGGTGAAGAAGCCGGCGGCGCTCACGGCATGGTCGCCCACCTGGCTGCCCGGATGCGACCGGGTGAGGTTCGACACCACCACGACCTGGTCCTTGAACACTTCGAGCGGCGCGAGGATCGGCTTGAACTCGAACCCGGCGCCGATGCGCTCGGGGATCCACTGCTCCATGATGGCGCCGTTGGGCACGTAGATCGCACCGAACCGCGTCCGCGGCCGCGCCTGCGCCCGCGCCAGCGCGGTGAACGCCGGCAGCATGGCGTCGAGCAGCGGCAGCGACACCGCCACTCCCATGCCCTGAAGGAACGTGCGCCGTGGCAGGAACTTCTTGGTGACGAACATATCGCTCCTCGGCTACTGGGCCGCCTGAAGGCGGCCCCTACTGTGTCTGCGTGGACCGGGTGGCCGCCTGGGCGGTTTGCGCGGTGTCGCGCTCGACGTCCGGCGTCATCCGCATCCGGAACGGAACGCTGCGCACGACGCCGAGCACGATCGACGAGAACCGGTAGTCATCATCGGCGGCCGCGCGCAGGATGCCGCGCACGGCCGGCATGTCGCGCGCGTCCACGCCGCGCCCGAGCGCATAGGTGAGCAGCTTCTCGGTCATCGTCGCGACGAACAGCTCGGGCTTGTCGAGGATCGCATTGCGCAGCGTCACGACGCCGTTGACCGGCGTGCCGTCCGCGAGCTGCCCCGAGGCGTCGATCGGCCCTCCTGGCTCGCGCGTGCGCCACGCCCCGATCGCGTCGAAATTCTCGAGCGCGAACCCCACCGGATCCATCACCTTGTGGCAGCTCGCGCACACCGGATCGGCGCGGTGCAGGGCCAGCTGTTCACGGACCGTCGTCGGCTTCTCGCCTTCGACGTTGCCCTTGAGCGACGGCACGTCGGCCGGCGGTGGCGGCACCGGCAGCCCGAGCAGGTTCTCGAGCACCCACTTGCCGCGCAGCACGGGCGACGTGCGCTCGGCGTGCGACGTGACCGCCAGCATGCTGCCCTGGCCGAGGATGCCGCGGCGTGCGTCGTCGCCCACGGGCACGCGGCGGAAGCGGCTGCCATACACGTTGGGAATGCCGTAGTGGCGGGCCAAACGCTCGTTCACGAACGTGTAGTCGGCGCGCAGCAGGTCGAGCACGCTGCGGTCCTCTTTCACGATGCTCGCAAACAGCAGCTCGGTTTCCCGGCGGAAACCCTGGCGAAGGTTGTCGTCGAAATCGGGAAACTCGTCGGAATTGGGCTGCACGCTGCGGACGTTGCGCAGGTGCAGCCATTGGCCGGCGAAGTTGGCGACCAGCGCCTCGGCCCGCGGGTCGGCCAGCATGCGGCGCACCTGGCGCTCGAGCACTGCCGGCTGTGTGAGCGTGCCGTCGGCCGCCGCGCGCAGCAGCGGCTCGTCGGGGATACTGCTCCACAGGAAGAACGACAGCCGCGACGCCAGCTCGACGCCGCTCACCGGGTGGACGCTCCCCGGCACCGCGCCGGCCGGATCGCGCTCGACGCGGAACGCGAAGCGCGGGCTGGCCAGGATGCGCTGCAGGCCGCGCTGGACGCCCGACTCGAAGCTGCCGCGCGCGCGCGCCGCGTCGTAGAACTCGAGGATTGGCGCCAGTTCCGCCGCGCCGACCGGCTGGCGGTAGGCGCGGCGCGCGAGGCGGCCGAGAATCTGTGCCGCGCAGGCACGCTCGCCGGCACGCGTGGCGGGCCGGCAGGTGAAGATCGCGCGCCGGCTCGGCGTGTCGCCCGGGCCCGTCGGGTCGAACGGTCCGGTAACGGCCAGAGTCTGAATGTGCGGCCGGCCGGCCCACTCGAAGTTGTCGGCGGAGCTGCGCAGGAACGGCTGCACCCGTACCGTGTCCTTCACCGCGAGGTGATCGATGAACGCCACGGTCACCTCGTGCGGTCCGGCCGGCACCTTCACGCGCACCCGCATCCTTGCTTCCACCGCGTCACCCGTGTCGGTGGGCTTGTCGAACAGTTGCGCCAGGTCCCGGGTGCCGCCGATGGTCACGTGGTGGACGGGCCTGCCGTCGATCGCCACTTCGAACTCGCTCGGGTACTCGAGGCCGCGGACGATGTTCAGGTTGGTGCGATAGAGCTTGGTCTGGAAGTCGTACTCGCCGTCGAGCGGAAACAGGTGGCGCACGCGGAGGCCGCCGACGGTGCCGAGCGGCAACCCCTCGACGTGCTGGTTCTGCGACAGATCCTGCGGCACGCGGTAGGTATCGCTGCCGGGGCGCAGCGACGGATCGCCCACGGCCACGGCGCTGATGCGGGCGGCCGCCGCGAGGTAGCGCTCCTGCAGCGACGGTGACACGCCGAGCACGTCGGAAATGTTGTCGAAGCCGAAGGCGGAATCGTCGGGCGGCAGCAGCGAGGCCACGTCCACGTCGAGGGCCAGCAGGTCTCGGATGGCGTTGCGGTACTCGGCGCGGTTGAGGCGGTGAAGCATCGGCCGGCCCGGGTCGGGATGCGCGCCGGCATCGCGATCCAGCCCGCCCTCGACGTAGGCGATGAACGCCTGTAACGCCTGCGGGGCGGGGCGCCGTACGCCTTGGGGCGGCATGACGCCGGCCCGGATCTTCCGGACCACCTTCTCCCACACCTCGGCGTGCTCGGGCAGGCGGGCGAGGTCCAGACCGTCGAGGGCCAGGCCGCCGGTCTTGACGCGTGCGTTGTGGCAAGTCACGCAGTACTGATCGACGAGGGCCCGGTGCGCAGCGGGCGCAGGCGACGCCGCTGGAGCCGCGACTGCTGCTGGAGCGGAGCCCGCGGCGCGAGCGGGCGCGCCGCCCCCGGCCTGGGCGGCGGACAACGCGGCGGCGGCGCCCCAGAGCGCGACGGTCAGGGCAAGCGCGGCTTTTCGCATGGGGGCGCTGGGCATGGATCCCATTAAATATGCCAGATTCCGCGACGTCTGGCCCTACCCCATTCAGGATATGCGCGGGCCGTATTACTCTGCGTCCCGGTGATTTCGCCACTCTGCTTCTCGAGCGCGCGCACACTGGCCGCCATGGTCGCGCGCCGGGAGGTATCCGCGCGCGAGGTGATGGCCGCTCACCTGGCGCAAATCGCCCGGGTCAACCCTGCGGTCAACGCCATCGTGGCCAAGCTGCCGGACGAGGCGTGCCTGGCTCTCGCCGAGGAGGCCGATGGCCACCAGGCGTCGGGCGCGCCCCTCGGCCCGCTCCACGGCCTGCCGATCGCCTTCAAGGACCTGCAGGATGCCAAGGGCCTGGTCTGCAGCCGCGGCTCGCGGATCTACGCGCGCCACGTTTCGACCACCGACGCCGTCCTGGTCGAACGCCTGCGGCACTCTGGAGCGCTCGGCATCGGCAAGACCAACGTGCCGGAGTTCGGACTCGGCTCGCACACCTACAACGACGTGTACGGCACCACGCGGAACCCTTACGACCTCACCAAGAGCGCCGGCGGATCGAGCGGCGGCGCCGGCGCGGCGCTGGCCGCCGGCATGCTTCCCATCGCCGACGGGAGCGACCTCGGCGGCTCGCTGCGCAACCCCGCCAACTTCAACAACGTGGTGGCCCTGCGGCCGTCGGTCGGCCTCGTGCCCACCGCCCCCGACCCGTTTCCGCGGCTCGGCTTCGGCGTGAACGGGCCGATGGCCCGCTCGGTGGCCGACGTCGCCTTCCTGCTCGGCGCGATGGCGGGGCCCGATCCGCGCGATCCCGGCTGCGAACGGTCCGATCCCGCGCTCCTGCGCGGCGACCTCGCGCGCGACCTGCGCGGATTGCGCGTGGCCTGGGCGCCGGATCTCGGTGGGCTGCCGCTCGACGCACGGGTGCGGGCCGTGCTGGACGCGCGGCGCGCCACCTTCGAGGCCTTGGGCTGCATCGTCGAAGACACCTGCCCGGACCTGACCGCCGCCGACGACATCTTCCTCACGATCCGCCGGTGGCGGACCGCGGCCCTGTACGGACCGCTGCTCTCGCAACAGCGCGCGCTGATGAAGCCCGATCTCGTCGAGGAGATCGAGGCGGGAGCCGCGCTCCGCGGCGCGGACGTGGCCGCGGCCATGCTGCGGCATGGCCAGCTGATGGAGCGCGTGCGGCGCTTCTTCGATCACCACGCGGTGCTGCTGTGCGCGGTGAACCAGGTGCCTCCCTTCGACGCCGACCTCTTCTGGCCGGCGTCGGTCGAGGGCGTGCCGATGGAGCATTACGTGGCGTGGATGCGCTCGGCGTATTGGATCAGTGCCACTTTCGGGCCGGCGCTCTCGGTGCCGGCGGGGTTCACGCCCGAAGGGCTGCCCGTCGGGCTGCAGATCGTCGGCCGCTTCCGCGACGACTGGACCGTGCTGCAGGTCGGACACGCCTTCGAGCAGGCCACGGGCGTGGGCGAACGACGTCCCAGCATATCGACGTAGGGGCCCGGCTTCAGCCGGCCCGGGCCGCCCTGAAGGCGGCCCTACGTACGCTCGACCCAGCGCTTCGCGGCGTCCAGGCGGCGTGCCGCGGACGGGTGCGAGTGGAAGATCGCCTCCACCCACGCCGGCGGCCGCTCTTCGGCGAGGTTCTGCGCCGACAGGCGGCGGATGGCGCTCATGAAGGCCGCCGCGTTCCGCGTCAGATCGATCGCGAAGCGATCGGCCCGCCGCTCGTGCGCGCGCGAGAACAGGTTGGCGAGCGGCGTGACGGCAAGCGTCACCGCGCCGGCGGCGAGCGCGATCACCGGAAGCCCGGCCACGTCGGCGGGGCCCCGCAGGCCCAGCGGACCGGCCAGCACGTCGAGCGCGCGGTCGGCCACGTACAGGCCAGCCGTGAGGATGCACGCCTGCAGCGCGATCCCGACCCAGAGATCCCCGTGCACGTGGTGCGACAGCTCGTGGGCGAGGATGACCTCGATTTCGTCATCCGAGTGCGTCTCGAGCAGCGTGTCCGAGAGCAGGATGCGGCGGGTGCGCCCAATCCCGACGAGCGCCGCGTTGGCCTTGCGCGTCCGGTCGCCGAGCCGCCATTCGAACACGCCGTTCACCGACGCGCCGGCCTCGCGTGCCAGCGCGACGAGGCGGGCCGTCAGCGCCGGCCGGTCGAGGGGCGCGAAGTCGTAGAAGATCGGGAACAGCCACACCGGCGCGGCCCACACCATCGCCACCAGCAGCGCCGCGAAGAGCGCCGCCGCCACCAGCCACCAGCTGGCAGGACTCCACGACAGGAGCGCCGATACGACGAAGGCCGCCACCATCGTGAGCGCGCCGCCGACCAGCACGGCCTTGGCGTGCGTCAGCCACCAGTGCGTGCGACTCTCGAATGACAGGCCGTAGCGGCGCTCGAGGGTCACGCCACGGTAGTAGGTGAGGGGCAGCACCAGCAGTTCGTGGGCGGCGATGAGCGCGGCGACGAACAGCGTCGTGACGGCCAGACGTGAGGGCCCGGCGGCCGACTCGATCGCGTTCAGCAGGGCCCGGGCCGCACCGGAGCCGACGAGGACAACGAGAAAGGCGACTCCGGCGGTCGTGGAGGCGAATGAGGCACGGCGTTGCAGCCGGTGGTAGTGGGAGGCCTTGTCTTCGTTCGCCAACGTCCGTCAGAACTCGTTCGGCGGGCGCTCGCGGCGGCCGCGGCGTCCGCGCTGGCCGCGCTCGTCGTCGTCGCCGCCGCTGCCCCGCGGCGCCACGCGCACGCCGCCGTTGGTGGTCTGGAGCGACACGTGCGCGCCCGCCCCTTTGTTGAGGCGGCCGCTGATGTTCGTGGTGGGGCCGAAGCCGCTGCGATTGCCGGAGACGTTGGCCAGACCGAGCCGATCGTCCACCGACACGCCGCCGTTGACGGTGAGGGCCTCGAGGTCGGCATCGACGGTCGTGGGCAGTTCGAGGCGGATCGAGCCGTTGACCGTGTTGAGCCGGACGTCGCCGCTGACGTCCGCCAGGTCCATCTGCACGCTGCCATTGACGGTGGAGGCCTGGACCGCCCCCGACACGCCGCGGCCGGTCACGGTGCCGTTGGTCGTGCCCGCCGTGATGCGGCCATCGACGTCGGTGACGCGGACGGCGCCATTCTGGGTCTTGAACGCGACGGTCAGGCCGGCGGGCACCTCCACCTCGTAGCGGATGGTGATGCCGCGGTTGAAGCCGAAGGACCCGACGTCGCCGGTTTCGGCCCGCACCTGGACGCGATCCGGCGCGACGTCCTCGCGCATCTGCAGCTTGCTCAGTCGCGTGCGCGCCTCGTCGTCGCTGCGGTCGGATACCTCGCGGTAGGCCTTCACGGTGACCTGGGGCCCGGTGGTCCCGCGCACCTCGATGGCCCCGTTCTCGTTGGCGACCTCGAACCGCCCACCCTTGGCGACCGTGTAGCTGCGCGTCCACTCGTCGCTGGCCCGCCCCCGGGACACGCCCAGGGACACCGCGCCGCCTTCATTGACCCGGATGTCGCACGCCGCCACGAGCGGAGCCAGAGCGGCGATGGCGAACAAAAGGCGGAACGAGCGGCTGGGCATTACTGTCCTCCTGACACTGGACAGACGAACGCGGCCCCTCCCAAGTTCAGGGCCGCGGCCTGTCAGTGCAGCTGGACGGAGATGAGCTTGGAAACCCCCGGCTCCTCCATCGTCACGCCATACAGCCGGTTGGCGATTTCCATCGTCCGGCGGTTGTGCGTGATCAGGATGAACTGCGTGCGATCGAGCATGCTGCGCAGCATCTCGACGAAGCGGCCGACGTTGGCGTCGTCGAGCGGCGCGTCGATCTCGTCGAGCAGGCAGAACGGGCTCGGCTTGTACTTGAAGATCGCGAACATCAGCGCGATGGCGGTGAGCGCCTTCTCCCCACCCGACAGCAGTTGCACGCTCTGCAGCCGCTTGCCCGGCGGCGAGGCGACGATGTCGATGCCGCTTTCCAGCGGATCGTTCTCGTCGAGCAGCGTCAGCCCGGCGCGGCCGCCGCCGAAGAGCGTACCGAACGTGCCCTGGAAGTTGTGCTGGATGGCGGTGAAGGCCTCGGTGAAGCGGGCGGACGTGGTCTCGTCGATGCGCGCGATCGCCTCCGACGTCAGTGCGATCGATTCCACCAGATCCTTGCGCTGCGTCGTGAGGAACAGGTGCCGCGTCTCGAGCTCGTCGAACTGCTCGATTGCCATCATGTTGACGGGGCCGAGGCGATCGATCTTGTCGCGCAGCCGGGTGATGGCTTCCTCGGCGGTCATCGACGCAGGCGGCGCCACGGCCGGTGCCGCCTCGACCTGAGCGCCCACCATGCCGGCCGCGGGTTCGCCGGGCTCGGGGTCGTCGTCGGCCTCCGGGTCGGGCTCCTCGGCCGCGATCGCCGCGGCGTCGGGCACCGCCTGCCCGGCCTGCTCCAGCGCCTCGACGTCGACCAGCACGTCGTCGAGCGTGGCCTGCACCGTATCGACGCACACCTGTGCCAGGTGAGTCAGATCGCTTTCCGCCGTCGCGCGGGCCACGTCGAGTTCGCCGGCCTCGGCGCGGACGGCCTCGAGCAGCTGCCGGGCGCCGCGAATCTCGCTGTCCTTGGCGTCCACGCTGCCGCGCCGCGCGGTGGCGACGTCGTCGGCCCGCACCACGTCGGCGCGCAGCGCGGCCAGGGTCTGAATGTCGGCGTCGAGGCCTCGGGCGCCTTCCGCGACCGCCTCGAGCAGCGCCTCGCGGCGCGCGCGCGTGCCGGTGAGGTCGGTGCGGCGCATGTCGGCGCGCTGCTCGAGCTCGCGGGCGCTCTCGTCGAGCCGCTCCACCTCCGCGCCAAGCGCGGCCGCGCGCTCCACGAGCGCGGCGTTCACCGCGCTGGCCTCGGCCAGGCCCGCGGCCAGCACCGACACGGCCTCGCGCGCGTCGGCGAGACGCCGCTGCGCCTCCGCCAACCGACCCTCCGCTTCCTGCTGCACCTGCTGGAGACGGACCGTGTTCTCTTCGGCCTCGGTGCGCCGCTGGTCCGCCGCCTCACGCTCTTCCTCGGCTCGCCGCCGCTCGAGCGCGATGACGTCGGCCTTGCGCGCCTGCCGCGCGGCCTCGTCGGCCGTGCGTGCGAGCTGCGCCTCGACGCCGACGAGCGCCTTCTCGTACTCGTGCTGCTCGCCCTGCAACCCGGCGAGCAGGCCGGCCGCCGCTGCAATCGACCCCTCGAGCCGCGCGACCTCGTCCGCGGCACGCGCCAGCAGCTCGCGCTCGGTCTGGGTGCGTTCGCCGAGCTCCTTGATTTCGCGCCGGGTGGCGAGAATGCCGCGAGCCTCGACACGCGCGCCGCCCGACACCAGATGGGCGCCGCGCAGCACGTCGCCCTCGAGCGTGGCCACCGGCGCGTCGCTGACGCGCGCGAAGGCAACCGCCTGCTCGAAGGTCTCGGCCACGTAGGACTCGGCCAGAACCGAGCGGAGCGCGGCCGCGTAGGGACCCGAGATCCGGACCGCGTCGGTGACCGCGACGACGCCCGGCACGTGCGACCACACCGGCGCGCTCGCATCGGCCACCGCCCCGCCGGCGACGACGAACCCGCACCGGCCCGCGGCGCCCGCCCGCACCAGCGACAGCCCCGCCGCCGCCTGCTCGTGGCCGTCCACCAGGATGTACTGCAGCAGGTCGCCGAGGCACGCTTCGACCGCGCGCTCGTAGCGGCGATCGACGTCGAGATAGTCGGCCACGGCCCCGCGCGGGCTGACGCTGGCATCGGCCTGCGCCAGTACGGCCCGCGCCGCGTCGCCGAAGTCCGCGTGGTTCGACGCGAGCTCCTGCAGCGACGCCAGCCGCGCCTCGGCCGCCGCCGCCTCCTGCTCCCGGGCGCGGATGGCGCGCACGCGGCCGTCGTAGTCGCCACGCATCGTGGTCAACTCGACCTCGAGCGCGCGGCGGGCGTCGGCCACGCGCGCCAGGGCCTCGCGCGTCTGCGCCGCCTGATTCGCCGCCTGGGCCCGGTCGGCTTCGAGCGTCTCGCTCTCGCGCCGCAGGTCGTCGCGTTCCACGTCGAGCTTCGACAGCGTGATCCCGACGCGGTCGATCTGGTCGGCGGCGTGCTGGATGGCGTGGCGGAGCGCCGTGGCGGTGTTGACGTGGGCGTAGACATCGCTCCGCGCGGCATCCACGTCGAAGTCGAGCACCTCGATGCCGCGCTGCGCCTCGGCGTGCTGCTGCGTGGCGGCGGCGAGCCGGGCCGCGGCCTCGTCGCGATCGCGTTCGGCGGCGGCCGCGGCCGCGCGGCGCGTTTCGAGCGCGAGGCGCGCCGGCTCGCGCCGCGCCTCGAGGTCGCGGATCTCCTCCTCGATCTCGGTGGCACGCGCCGCCAGGCCCTCGGCCTGCTGCCGGCTGAACTCCTGCTGGTGCTGGCGGGCGGCGACGTCGAGCTCGCGGGCGTGGGCGTCCTCGCGCAGGGTCGACGCGCGCTGGTCGGCTTCGGCCAGCTCGATGCGCAAGCGCGCGAGATCCGACTCGAGCTCGGCGAGGCGCGCGGCCGAGGCGGCCTCGCGCTCGCGCGCGTCGGCGAGCCGGGCCCGCGCGCCTTCGATCGACGCGGCCAGCTCGCGATACCGGCGCGCGAAGAGCACCTTCTCCCACCGCCGCAGCTCGTCGCGCAGCCGCCTGTAGCGCCGGGCTTTGGCGGCCTGGCGCTTCAGCGTGCCGCGCTGCTTCTCCACTTCGAAGACGATGTCGTCGATACGCGTGAGGTTCTGCTGCGCGGCCTCGAGCTTGAGCTCTGCGGCGCGGCGCCGCGACTTGTACTTGGTGATGCCCGCGGCTTCTTCGATCAGCTGGCGCCGGTCGGCGGGCCGCGTGCTGAGGATCATCCCGATCTTGCCCTGCTCGATGATCGAGTACGCCTTGGCGCCGAGGCCGGTGTCCATGAGCAGCTCGTGGACGTCGCGCAGCCGGACCACCTCGCCGTCAATCAGATACTCACTGTCGCCCGAGCGGTACAACCGCCGCGTCACCTCGACGTCGCGGGTGAAGATGCGCGCGAACTCCTCGAGGGCCTCGACACCCAGCGTCGGGCTGGCGAGCACCGGCCGGTCGGGGGGCGCCCCGCCGTCGAGCTCGACGTGGCCGTTGGCGTGCCCATTGGTGTGGCCGTTGGCGTGGCCGTGCGTGTGGCCGTTGCCGTCGTGCCCCGCGTGCCCCGGCACCGACTCGGGCGCGTCGAGGCGGAAGGGTTCGATGGCCGCCGCGTGCGCCGGTGAGTCCGGCACAGGCTTGGGCGGCAGCGGCAAGCCGCTGAGGCGGAGCCGGACTTCGGCTGCCCCGCCGGGCTTACGGGCATCGCTGCCTGAGAAAATGACGTCCTCCATCTTGTCGCCGCGGAGGCTTTTGGCGCTTTGCTCACCCAGCACCCAGGTGATGGCGTCGGCGACATTGCTCTTGCCGCACCCGTTCGGGCCGACGATGGCGGTGACACCTTCGTCGAAGGCCAGTTCGGCGCGGTCGGAGAAGGACTTAAACCCTGAAATTTCAAGACGTTCGAGGCGCATGCGGTTGGATCCTGCCGGTCCGGTTGGAAACGGCCGCCAGTGTAACAACGCCTAGCCCTTGGGGCAAGGGCTAAGTCACACCACTACATTTGGGGTGTCCGACCGGGGGAATTCCTGGGACGGTCTGAACGAACCGCAGCAGGGCGGTCTGAAGCCCGCCCTCTATCCGCGGCCGCGGGTCTCCAGACCCGCCTCATCGAAAGGCTTTTACCGAGCCGCCGCCCGCGTGGACTGGGTCCGACGGCCGAGCTGGAGCAGCTGCTCCGCCTCGCTGAAGAGACCCACCGCGAACTGAAGCTGCGGATCCACCTTGGCCAGGTTCTCCGACGCCACGGCCACGCCGAAGAGATCGCTGTCGATCTCGAAGCGCACCATCGCCTTGATGAAGGGGAGGTCCTGCTGCCACGCGGCCTCGTCGACCTTGAGGCCGGTCTTCATCACGTGCTGCTTGAACTCGGCGAGCATCTCGTCGCTCACGTCGAATTCGGCCGAGAGCTCGCGCGCGTCCGGCAGCGCCGGCCCGATGCGCGTGTCGCCCTTGCGCGAGAAGCGCTGCGCGAAGCTGTCGAAGATGTTGCGCGCGTAGAGGGCACGGCCGAACTTGGTCGGGTTGAAGCCCAGGACCGGCCCGTCGAGCCGCCGATCGGGCTCGATGCCGCCGCCGCTGTACACCTTGCGGCCGCCATCCGTGTACTTGAGGTCCTCGGTCCTGTGCACGCGGTTGGTGTCCTGCTCGCGCAGCGTGTACGTGAGGTACTCATCGAAGGTGCCGTCCCACGGCCGCTGGATCAGGCGTCCGCTCGGGGTGTAGTAGCGCGCGGTGGTGATGGCCGCCCCGGCGCTCTGGTTCACGCGGTAGACCGACTGCACCAGCGCCTTGCCAAAGGTCGTCTCGCCGACGACCAGGGAGCGATCGTGATCCTGCAGCGCGCCCGCCACGATTTCCGAGGCGCTGGCGCTGCTGCGGTTGACCAGCGTAATCATCGGAATCCGCAGGTAATCGCTCTGTTCCGTGGCCCGGTAGTCCTGATCCGAGTTCTGCACGCGGCCGCGGGTATAGACGACCATGTCGCCGCGCGGCAGGAAGCGGTTGGACACCTTGATGGCCTGATCCAGCGCGCCGCCCGGGTTGGTGCGCAGATCCAGGACCAGCCGCTTCATCCCGCGCTTGGTGAGCGCGGAGAGCGCGGTCCCGAGCTCCTGGTCCGTGTTCTCGCCAAAGTCGGTGATGCGCACGTATCCGGTGGTGGCGTCGACCATGAACACCGCCGGCACCGTCGGCATATGGATCTCGTCGCGGGTAACGCGGACGTCGATCAGTTTGTCGTAGCCGGCCCGACGCAGCGAGATGGCCACCGCCGTGCCGCGCGGCCCGCGCAGCCGGCCCACCGCCTGGTCGCTCGTCCAGCCCTTGGTGTCGTCGTTCTCGATCTTCGCGATCACGTCGCCGCGGCGCATCCCCCGCTGATAGGCCGGCGAGCCCTCGAACACGTTGACGACGGTGACGTCGCCGCCGACGACCTGAATGGAAATCCCGAGGCCGTAGTAACGGCCCTCCTGGCGCTCGCGCATCGGCGCGTAGCTCTTCGGGTCCATGAAGCTCGAATGCGGATCGAGCGTCTGGAGCATCCCGGAAATGGCGCCGTACACCAGCCGGTCCGACTGGACCTCGCCGACGTAGACCGACTCGACGGCGCTGAGGGCCGCGGAGAAGACCTTGTACTGTTCGGCCACCTGGTCCTGCGCCACGACGGAGCTGCGTCCCAGCACGCCGCCCAGCACCGCGCACACGACCACCACACCCGCGAGCGTCGATAGAGACCGGTAACGGACCATAACACTCAATGTACAACGCTTACCTTGACCCCGTCCAGACCGGATTTCTATAATCCAGTGAAGTACTTGCAAGGAATTTCCCGGTCGGCGAAGCCCAGGCGGACGGGCCCGGCCGAGGTCAGGAGCTCAGTAGTCATGTGGAACATCGGAATGCCCGAACTGGTCATCATCCTGGTGATCGCGCTGATCATCTTCGGGCCACGGAAGCTGCCTGAACTCGGACGGTC
>Ga0190270_10000743_pt1 | contig 14570 bp, 14 predicted proteins | sample Popmic320T_FD_133748 | JGI IMG/M metagenome (GOLD analysis project Ga0190270, IMG submission 133748) | Populus adjacent soil microbial communities from riparian zone of Weber River, Utah, USA - 320 T | ecosystem: Environmental > Terrestrial > Soil > Riparian zone | place: USA: Utah | collected... | reverse complement strand
CGGTGGTGCCCGGGAGCTCCACCGTGCGGTCGGCCCGCGGCGGCGCGCCGACGCCCACGCGTTGCACGTGGCGCCCGTCGACGAGCACCCACTCCCCCATGGCCGGCGCGGTCATCGTCCGGACGCGCGTGGCGCGGTACAGGGTGGTCGTCACGATCGACGCATCATGGCACGAGACCCGGGCGGGCCAGCGACGGCCCCACGGACGCCGGCGTGTGGCCCGCGCGCACGATCGATGTCTTGTCGTCGTGCACACGCAGGCCGAGGTCGACGATGGCGGCCCGCCAGGCGCGGAACGCCCGGGCCACCGCGCGATGGTCGCCGACCAACGCGACGTCGTCCACCCATCGCAGGTGCAGGACCCCCTCGGCGCGGATCGCGTCGTCGGCCACGGCCAGGACAGCGTTCGCCACGATCGCGGACGGCGCGGGGCCGATCGGGAGGCCGTCGATCCCCGCCGCGCGGAACCGCGCGAGCGTCTCGTCCACGTCGGACCGCGCCGCCGCACCCGCGCCCGCGCGACGGAGGCCGGCGGCGACGGCGTCGGGACCGATGCTCCGGTAACACCGACGGACGTCGGATCGCAGCACGACCAGATCGGGATGGTGGGTGGCGGCCGCGAGGCACCGTCGCCACCGCGCCCAACCGGGTGCGATCGGCGCGGGGCCCCGCGGACCCGTGCGGTGGGCGAGGACGCCGTCGCCGAGTGATCGTTCGACGTGTCGAGCGACGTTCGCCACGACCGATGCGTAGCGCGCGAGGTCGCGCTCGTCCAGATCCACGATGAGACGCCGGGCGCCGCTCGGCGTGGTGATCACGCGGGTCTCGGGTGACCGCACGACAGCCCTCCTCCGGGGGTCGGATCGACGTGGGAGGAGTCGCGGTAGCAGACCATGCGTGGACGCCGGGCGCCATCCCCAGGCTGGGCGAGGTTCCCATCCCCCGGGGCGGTCCCCTACGATGGGCCGCGTGCTCGACGATCGCGATCTGGACATCATCGACGCGCTCCGACGCGACGCGCGCGCCACGTATGCGGACGTCGGTCAGCGGGTCGGCCTGTCGGCGAGCGCGGTGCACGACCGCGTCCGCAAGCTCGAGCAGCAGGGCGTCATCGTCGCGTACCGGGCCGTCGTCGACCCGGAGGCCATCGGCTTCATGGTCACGGCGCTGATCGCGGCGACCCCGCTCGACCCCCGTCAGCCCGATGATCTCCCCGACCGCCTCGCCGACTTCTCCGAGGTCGAGGACTGCTACAGCGTCGCCGGCGAGGCGAACTACGTGCTGAAGGTCCGCGTCCGAACCACGGGCCACCTCGAGGAGCTCATCCGTCGGCTCCGGGAGAAAGCCGGCGTCGCCACCGTCACCACCGTGGTGCTGTCCACCCCGTTCGAGGGGCGTCACCCGACCCCCTGAGCGACGTTCCACCCTCGGAGCGTGAGCGGTGATAATGGAGCGTATGCGTACCGTCGCCGGACGCCTGGCCGCCGTTGCCCTCGGCGGACTTCTGCTGGCGAGCTGCGCCGAGCCCGCGTACGAATACGTCCGCAACACCGACGTCCGCGCGGCCTTCAAGATCCCCGCCGATTGGGCCTCCTACTCCGAGGAGGAGGTCCTCGGCCTGGGGACCGGCCCGCAGGCCGACACGCCCGATCCGATCCGGTGGCTCGTCGGCATCGACGGCGACCCCATCCCGTCGGTCTCGCACGTGCTGAACCAGTCGAACCTGGCCGGGGACCACCCGCAGGGCATCGTGCTCGTGCAGGATCTCAGCTTCATCGAACGCGACGCCGCGAGCATCCAGTACCTGCGGAACTTCATCTTCCCCGTGGACGAACTCATCCAGGACGACAGCGACGCGCAGGTCCTGACGTACGACGACGACGTGCAGGTGGAGGGATTCCGCGGCGTCCACCTCGAGTACCAGTTCCGCGCCGCGGCCCTCGCGAGCGCCGGGCAGGCGGATCCGAACGAGGAGCCGGCCGCGCCGAGCGACCTGCAGCGCGCGCTCCTGGGCGGCTCGGGCGTCGGGGTCCTCTCCCCCGACTTCGTGCAGGTGAACCAGACCGCCTACCTCGACCCGGCGACGAACCGCGTCTATTTCATGGCGGTCCTCTGCAGCGCTGAGTGTTACGCCCGCAACCGTGGCGACATCGACGTCACGGTCGACTCGTGGACGGTGTTGCCGTGAAGAAGATCAGACCCATCCCCACCTTCGACGCCGAGGACCGGCCGTCGCGTCCGCGCCCCTCGGAACGGGCGACCCGCGCCCCGATGGCGTTCTGGGACCGGATCCGGTTCCTCCTGCTGCTGGCCCTGATCTGGCTGTGTGGCCTCGCCGTGGTCTGGACCACGACCGTGGCGCCCCTCGGCGGGTCGATCGACGAGGCGTTGCGTCTGGCCGTGCGCGACTACGTCTGGGTCCTGGTGCTGATGGTCGTCGAGTGCATCCGGCAGCTGCACTACCTGATCGAGGAGCACTCGAAGGGCTACTACGCGTTCTGGGAGAAGCGCGTGTTCGCCCGCAGCCGCGCGCGCTCCGGGCGGCTCGACGACTGGACCCGGTACCGCGTCGGACGAGCGTTCAAGTTCTTCATCCTGCTGCTCGCCCTCAGCACCTTCCTCGGACGGCTGTTCAACACCGAGCCGGTCTGGCTGGGCATCGTCGAGGCCCCGGCCCGGCTCGTCACCGCGCTCCCGTTCGTCTTCCAGCTCGCGTTCGGCTTCTTCTTCATCATCTTCCAGTTCATCGGCCTGTTCTGGTTCCTGTCGCGGGGCGGGATCGACACCTACATGCCCGATGAGATCGAGACGCGGTTCGACGACGTGAAGGGGCAAGATCCCGTCCTCGACCGCCTCCGCGAGACGATGATCTTCCTCGAGGCGCCAGAGGCCATCGAGGAGCGCGGCGGCTACGTCCCGGGCGGCGTGCTCCTGTGGGGTCCGCCGGGCACCGGGAAGACCCTCATGGCGCAGGCGGTCGCCGGCGAGACGGCCCGCCCGTTCGTGTTCGTGGACCCCGGCGCCTTCATCCAGATGTTCATGGGCGTCGGGATCCTCAAGGTGAAGGGGCTGTACCGCAAGCTCCGACGGCTCGCCCTGCGCTACGGCGGGGTGATCGTCTTCTTCGACGAGGCGGACTCGCTCGGCAACCGCGGCCAGGTGGGTGGCGGGGTCGGCGGCATGGCCACCGCATCACCGTGGACCACTGCGCCGGCATGCAACGGGATGGCGTACCTGTCGCCGGCCACGCGCGACGATCTCCTGCGGACCTCGCTCCCCGACCAGCTCGGTCCCACGCCCGACCACCTGATCATGGGCGGCATGGGTGGCGGGGGCGGGATGGGCACGCTCCAGGCGCTCCTGTCCGAGATGTCCGGCCTCGAGAAGCCGCGCGGGCTGTTCAACAAGATCCGGAAGTGGCTCGGGATGAAACCGAAGCCGCCGTTCAAGTACCGGATCCTCCACATCTTCGCGACGAACATGCCCTCGGCGCTCGACCAGGCGATGCTGCGCCCCGGGCGCATCGACCGGCAGTACAAGGTCGGCTACCCCACCAAGGAGGGCCGCAAGGCGACGTTCGAGTACTACCTCTCGAAGGTGAACCACGAGCTGACGTCCGAGGAGGTCGACAAGCTCGCCACGATCACCCCGTACGGCACCGGGGCCAGCATCAAGGACTTCGTCAACGAGGGCGTCGTCGTGGCGATCCGCGACGGTCGCGAGGTCGTCACCTACCGCGACGTCATCCGCGCGAAGCACGTGAAGCAGCTCGGCGTCCCCGACGACTTCGAGTACATCGAGCGCGAGCGCCACGCGACGGCCGTGCACGAGGCGTGCCACGCCGTCACCGCCTACCGGCTCCGGCACCACGCCATCATCGACATCGCCACGATCGAACGCCGTGGTGACGTCGGCGGCATGGTGTCCTACGTCCCGCCCGAGGACCAGATGTTCGACTGGAAGTCCGAACGCGAGATCGACGTCATGGGGAGCCTTGCCTCGCTCGCGGGCGAGCGCATGTTCTTCGACGGCGACAACTCGGTCGGCGTCGGCGGCGACATGCAGAACGCGACCCGAACCGTGGTCACGATGCATGGGTTCGTCGCGATGGGCGACACCATCGCCTCCCACCTCGTCCAGCTCGGGAGCGCCCGCGGCGCGCAGCCGATCGAGGACGGCAGCCACACGCTGTTCGACGGGCCGTTCGGACAAGGGGTCGAGGCCACGCTCCAGGACCTGTACCGGCGCACCTGGGACCTGCTCGAGGACAACCGGGCGGAGGTCCTGGGGGTCGCCCACGCGCTGGAGACGCACAAGACCGTGACGGGGGACGACATCGCGGCGGTCGTGGACGGCACGCCGGGACCGACCGTCGACGGCCGCCCCTACCACGACCCGGCTTTCCGGCAGATGCTCGAGAACTACCACACCGCCGCGCTGCGGGCGCACAAAGCACATGGCGGCGTCGACACGGTCATCCCCGTGCCCCTCCCGCCACCCCCGGTGGACACGCATCCCGCTCCCCCCTCGGTGGTGCGGCCGGTCACCGAGGAGCCGCCCCCCGTCGGATAGCCGGGCTCACGATCCCGGGGAGCGACCGCCGTTATCCTGGGGCGATGCGACTCTACGATTCGTTGACGCGCGAGGTGCGCGAGCTCGCCCCGAACGAGCCCGGCCGCGTCACGATCTACTCCTGCGGACCCACGGTCTACCGCTACGCCCACCTCGGGAACTACCGGACGTTCATGCTCGGCGACCTGATCCGCCGCGCCCTGCGGTACGAGGGCTTCGAGGTCACGCAGATCATGAACATCACCGACGTGGGACACATGACCGACGAGAGCTCGGCCGAGGCCGTGGACAAGATGCAGCTCGCGATGGAGGACGAGGGCCTCGCGCCGCTCGAGATCGCCGAGAAGTACACGCGAGCGGTGCTCGAGGACGCCGCCGCGGTGGGCATCCGGCCCGCCGACGGCTACCCGAAGGCCACCGAGCACATCGAGGACATGGTGGCCCTCACCGAGCGGTTGATCGACCGCGGGCACGCCTACGTCGTCGACTCCGGTTCGGTCTACTACGACGTGACGACCTTCCCGGGCTACGGTCGGCTGTCAGGCAACACCCTCGACAAGCTGCGCGAGGGGCACCGTGACCTCGAGACCGATCCCCGCAAGCGCCACGCGGCCGACTTCGCGCTCTGGAAAGCCGCGGGGCCGGGCCGACTGATGAAGTGGCCCGCTCCGTGGGGCGAGGGGTTCCCCGGGTGGCACGTGGAGTGCTCGGCGATGTCGATGCGCTACCTCGGCGAGCACATCGACATCCACACGGGCGGCACCGACCTGCGGTTCCCTCACCACGAGGACGAGATCGCCCAGTCCGAGGGGGCGGTCGGCCACACGGTCGTGGGCACGTGGGTCCACGGGGGACACCTCCGCCTCACCGGTCAGAAGATCTCGAAGTCGACCGGCAACGTGCTCCGTCCCCTGGACCTCGTCGAGCGCGGCATGGATCCGCTCGCCTTCCGATGGCTCTGCTTCCAGACCCAGTACCGCAGCGAGATGGACTTCTCCTGGGAGGCGATGGCGACGGCGGACGCGAGGGTGACGCAGCTGCGGCGGCACGTAGCCGGCTGGGCACCCGCCGCCGGCACCCTCGGCGCGGCCGCGACCGCGTACGACGTCCGCTTCCGCGAGGCGCTCGCGAACGATCTCCACATGCCGGGCGTGGTGGCGGTCGTGAACGAGCTCGACCACGCGGCCGACGTCCCGGCTGGTGAGAAGTACGCGCTGCTCGCCGCGTGGGACGACGTCCTCGGGCTCGACCTCGAGCGCGAGGCGACCGCCGGGTGGGAACCGACCGAGGAGATGCGCGCCCTGATGGCCGAACGTGACGCCGCCCGCGCGGCGCGCGACTACGCCACGAGCGACGAGATGCGCGACCGGCTCGCCGGGATGGGCCTCGAGGTCATGGACACGCCGGAGGGCACCACGGTCCGCCCCGTGGGGTGAGCCTCACGCGACGACGAGCAGATCCCGCGGGCTGTCGTTGAGCGGCTGCACCCCGTCGGCTGTCACCGCGACGATGTCCTCGATCCGCACGCCGAACGCGCCGTCGAGGTACGCGCCCGGCTCCACGCTGAAGGTCATCCCGGGCCGCAGGACCGTGACGTCCCCCTCGACGACGTACGGCGGCTCGTGGACCTCCATCCCGATCCCGTGTCCGGTCCGATGGATGAACCGGTCCCCCAGACCGGCGTCGGTCAGCACGGCGCGAGCCGCCCGGTCGACCTCCTGGATCTCGATCCCGGGTCGGACCGCCGCCCGGCCCGCGGCTTGCGCCCGTCGGACCGCATCGTGGACGCGGCGCTGCTCGTCGGTCGGCTCGCCGACCACCACCGTCCGCGACGTGTCGCTGAAGTAGCCGTCGAGCGGGCCACCGAAGTCCATCACGACGACGTCCCCACCGGCGATCACACGCTCGCCCGGCTCGTGGTGCGGCGAGGCGGCGTTCGGCCCGGCAGCCACGATCGTGAAGTCCGCCGCCGTGTGGCCGTGTTCGACGAGCAGCGCCGCCAGATCGCCCGCGACGTCCAGCTCGCGGCGCCCCGCGAAGGGGCGGGTGACGATGTCGGCGGCGACCCGGTCGGCCGCGGCACCGGCCCGCCGCAGGGCGTCCAGCTCGTCGGTGTCCTTCACCGCCCGGAGCGCGCCCACGATGGGTGACGCGGAGCTGAAGGGGACATCCGGCGAGGCCGCCTGCAGGCCCAGCAGGTGGACGGCCCAGGTCCGGTCACCGAGCGCCACGCGCCGCGCGTCGCCGAGCAGGCCTGTGGCGCGGGCGTACGGATCCTCGCCGTCGGCCCATCCGACCACCTCGACGACCTGTCCCGCCGGCGACGCCGCGGCGAGCGGGACCTCGAGGAGCGGCACGAGCATCGCCGGGTCCCGCTCCGGCCGGATCACGAGGAGCGTGGGGCGCTCGAAGGGCATCGGGTCGTAGCCGCACAGGTACGCGAGGTCGGGCGAGGGCGCGATCACGACGGCGTCGACGCCCACCTCCGCGGCGGCCCCCGCCGCCGCGGACATGCGTCGCCGGTACCGATCCGCGTTCACAGCTTGAACCTGATCGTCTGGGGGACGACCTGCAGGGCCACGGGCGTGGTGCCGAAGGATGCGCCGTCGATCACGACGGGCATCGGCCGGTCCGACTCGATCCGCCCGGCGATCCTGATCCGGAGCTCCTTGATGCCGTCGGCCGGTACGTGGTCGCCATGTCGGAAGATCCTGGGCAGCAAGCGATATGCCTCTCCCTTCGGGCCGACGAAGGCGAGCACGTCGAGCACGCCGTCGCCCGGGAAGGACCGCGGGGACATGCGGAGCCCGGCATCGAACTGCCCGTTGCCGACGATGATGCTCCAGGACCTCAGAAGGTGCTCGCGGTTGTCGAGCTTCAGGGTCACGTCGCGCACACGCTGGGTGGCGTAGGCGGACCAGAACCCGAGGAACCGCCGGCCGCCGCCGAGCCACCGCGGGAGCCGTGCGGCGTTCCGCGCCATGCCGGCGTGGAACCCCACCTGAGCGACGTTCGTCGCGTACCGGATCGCCGGGGCGCCGCGACGTGTCGCGCTGACCTTCATGACGTCGAACGGGTACGTGTTCTCCCCCACGAGGTGACCGACGGCCCCGTCGACGTCCTCGGGCAGGCCGAAGCTCCGGGTGAGATCACACGGCCCCATCGCGGGGACCACGCCGAGGACGGGATCGTCGGTGACCGGGTGACCGTCGCGGAACATGCCGTTCACGACGTCCTGTACCGTCCGATCGTCCCCGACCGCGGTGAGGTAGCGGTAGCCCTCGTCGAGCGCGGCCGTCGCGAGCCGCGTCGCGTCCGACCCGTCGCGGCTCACCTGGAGGCGGTACCGCAGGCCTCGCGCTTCGAGCGCGCGCTCGAGGAGGGCCAGGTCGGCGACCGCGCGGTCGGCGATCACGGCGAGGTCCCCGAACGGGCTGGTCATCGGCCGGTCATCGTAGCGAGACCCCGGTGTACGCGACGACGCCGCGCGCGACGGCGTCGATCGCCCCTCGCACCGCGGCGGCGGTGGCCGGCGGCGCGATCTCGCCGATCTGCCGCAGCAGGTCGAGCAACTGCTTGCAGTTGCGCACGAAGTCGCCGGGCGCCATCTCGGTCTCGTCCAGGACGTCTTCGAGCGGCTTGCCCTCGGCCCAATGGAAGACGGGCTCCGCGAACCCGGGCTCGAGCTCGCGGCAGAGCTGCACCTGGTGCGCGTCCTCGGCCCGCCGGACCTGCCGCCAGAGCCGCTGGAGGCGCTCGTAGGCGTCCGCCGTGGCGCCGGTCGGCATGCGACCCGTCAGGGGGTGCCGCTCCCGCGCCTCGTAGACGACCGTGCTCACGAGCGCGGCGACCTCAGCCGGGGTCAGCGCCTCGAGGAGCCCGGCGTCGATCGCCTCGCCCATGAGCAGGTCGCCCTCGCCGTAGATCCTCGTCAGACGTCGTCCTTTGTCGGTGAGCACCCAGTCGCGCAGGTACCCGAGGTCGTCGAGGACGCCGAGGACGCGGTCGAACTGACGAGCCAGGGTCTCGGTCCGGGTCCGGATCCGCCGCTCGACGCCCGCCAACTGCGCCTTGAGCTTCGAGACCCGCTCCGCCCATCGTTCATGTTTGGCGCGTTCGGGACACGCGTGGCACGGGTGGGTCTCCGCCGCGGCCTCGAGCGTGGCGACCTCCCTCTCCACCTTGGGATCGCCCGCCCGGCGCTTCGGCGACTTGGGCGGCTTCACCCGCAGGGCCACGAGGCGTGCCGCGACGTCGCGCCGGAAGCGCGCGCTCCGGGCGCTCCCCGACCGCGGGAGCTGGATCCGCGTCAGCGCGACAGGCGGGTCCTGGAAGTCGCGCGGCGCGAGCCGGAGGTTCCGCCGATCCTCGGCGAGCGCTTGCGGTCGGCCGTCGCGGGACGACCCCAGCACCACCGCGAGACCCCGGCGCCGGGCACCGCTGACGTGGACGACGTCGCCGGGCCGGAGCGCGGCCAGGGCCTCCTTGATCGCTCGCTCGCGGGCGGCCTCCCGGCCCCGCCGGTCCTCTTCACGCAGGGTGGCGGCCCGCTCGCGCAGCGACCAGTACTCCTCGAAGTCGCCCAGGTCGCACACGAGGTTGCGCCGGTACCCCTCGAGCGCCTCCCGGTCTTCCTCGCGCCGCCGCTCGAGCGCCACGACGCCGCGGTCGGTCAGGAACTGCGCGAACGAGGCGTTCAGCAGGTGGTGCGCCTGCTCCGGGTCGTAGTTGCGGACCAGGTTCACCGCCATGTTGTAGGACGGACGGAAGGACGAGCCCAGGTCGTACGTCCGCGTGGCCGCCAGCCCCGCGACGCGCTCGAACGGCACCTGCCGCTGGTACACCACGACAGCATGCCCGAGCGGGTCGATCCCGCGTCGCCCGGCGCGCCCGGTGAGCTGCGTGTACTCCCCCGGCGTCAGGAGCTCGTGGCGTTCGCCCTGGAACTTCCACAGGTCCTCGATCACGACCGTCTTCGCGGGCATGTTGATGCCGAGCGAGAGGGTCTCGGTGGCGAACACCACCTTCACGAGCCCCTCCTCGAAGAGTTGCTCGACCGTCTCCTTGAACGCCGGGAGCATGCCCGCGTGGTGGGCAGCGATGCCCGCGGTCATGCCGTCGAGGAAGTCGTGGAACCCGAGGGCGGCGAGGTCGTCGTCGTCGATCCACGCGGCGCGCTCTTCGGCGCGCGCGCGGATGATCTCGCCCTCCTCGCGCGACGTGAGCCGGATCCCGGCGTCGCGGAGCCATCGCACGCTCCGGTCGCACCCCGCGCGGCTGAACACGAAGTAGATCGCCGGCAGCATGCCCTCCTCCTCGAGGCTCAGCACGACCTCCTCACGGCGCGGGACGAACACGCTCGCCCGGCGCGGCTGCGGACGTCCGCCCCGGTGGCGGTCGCGGCGCGCGTGGGTCTCCTGCCGGTCCAGGCTCACGACGAACGGGTTCGGGAGCAGCACGCCGTCCTGTTCCGCGTGCATCGGATGCAGCTCGCGACCGACGAGGTAGTGGTGCTCCAGCGGCACCGGACGGCGCTCCTCGATCACGACCGCCGTCTGGCCGCGGAGCGTGCGCACCCACGCCCCGAACTCCTCCGCGTTCGAGATCGTCGCGGACAGGCATGCCACGGCTACCGAGGACGGGAGGTGGATCAGCACCTCCTCCCAGACCGCGCCGCGGTAGGGGTCCTGCAGGTAGTGGACCTCGTCCATCACGACGGTCTCGAGGCCGCGGAGCGCGTCGCTCCGCTCGTAGAGCATGTTCCGCAGCACCTCGGTCGTCATCACCACGACGGGGGCGTCCCCGTCGATCGAGTTGTCCCCCGTCAGCAGCCCCACCCGCCCGGGGCCGTATGCCGCCACGAGGTCGCCGAACTTCTGGTTCGAGAGGGCCTTCAGCGGGGTCGTGTAGAAGCACTTGCGCCCGTGCTCGAGGGCGCGATCGATCGCGTACTCCCCCACCACCGTCTTCCCGGCGCCCGTCGGGGCCGCGACCAGCACCGACTCCCCCCGGTGGAGGGCCTCCAGCGCCGTGACCTGGAAGTCGTCCAAGGGGAACGGGTAGCGCTCGGCGAACGCCCGGGGGGTGGTCACGGGATCCAGTCTAGGGTCGCCCGGGTCGGCTCAACGGATCGCGGCCGGATTCGGCCCCACGATCACGGTCAGAGCGCCCGGGACGATCTCCAACGTGACCGGCGCCGGACCGATCCGCTCGCCGTCCGCGTACACGAGGACCCGCCGGTCCGCCTCGATCGTGATCCGGGCCCCCCGCATCATCCGCACGGCGGGGTGCCGGACGTGCGCCCCCCGGAAGACGCCGGGGAACGCTCGTAGGAAGGCCCCCTTCGAGAGCGCGCGCAGCAGGCAGACGTCGAGGGCCCCGTCGACGAGGGAGGCATCCGGGGTCACCTTCATGCCGCCCCCGTACCGCGTGGAGTTCCCGACCACGACGAGCATGTGCGGTCCACGCACCACCTCGTCGTCCACGGTCACCGTGAACGTGGCGGGCTGGAACCGCGCCAGGGTCCGGATCACCGCCGCGACGTAGGTGCCGGTCGCGCCGAGGTTGACGCGCATCGCGTTCGCCGCCTCGTTCACCTCGGAGTCGAACCCGCAGCCGGCGACGTTCACCATGTAGCGCGAGGTCCCGTCCGCGGTGACCCGCGCCACGTCGATGCGCTCGGTGACGCCGGCGGCCAGGGCGCGGATCGCCTTGTCGAGCGACCCGACGCCGATCGCCGCCGCGAAGTCGTCGGCGGTGCCCGAGGGGAGGATCGCGAGGGCGGCGTCGGTCCCGACCAGCCCGTTCGCCGCCAGGCCCACCGTCCCGTCGCCGCCCAGCGCCGCCACCACGGGGGCCCCGGCCTCGGCCGCGCGACGGGCTCGGTCGGTGAGATCGGCGGCGGAGGTGCTCAGCTCGACGCGATGGTCGACGCCGGCCGCGCGGAGCAGGCCGTCCACGCGGCCGATCAGCCGGCCCGCCTTCCCGCGCCCCGCGGTCGGGTTCGCGACCACGACGACGGGTCCGTCGGTCACGGCTCCCCGCTAGCCCGTGGGGAGCAGCCCGCCGGCGCCCGCCGGCTGATCCACCGTGCGGATGCCGGCGGCGCTCAACGCGACCACGTACTTCCGGTGCGCCTCGGCCAGCAGCGCGTCGGCGCCGTCCAGCAGCTCGGTGGTTCGCTCCCCGATCGCCGCGGCGAGTTCCGGATCATCGGTCGCCTCGGCCGTGGCGAGCAGGAGCGCCGCCTGGCGATAGGCCCGCAGCGCGAGGACGAACTCGCTCCGCGCGGACAGGATCTGGTCGGCCGTCAGGCCGAAGCCCTGGTCGCGGATCGCGTCGGCGAGGGGGTAGTCCTCGATGGCCGCCGCGGCGTCCTCGAGGGAGCCGGCGAGGTCCTCCAGCGCCTGCGCCGACATGTCCACGGGCCTGCCCTGGACGACCTGCTTGGCGGCGGCCCGGAGTTGGGGCGCGACCACGGGCGGCGCCGGGTCGCGGAACTGAGCCACGTCGCTCACGTCGGTCTCGATCGACGCCTGCCACGTCTCGAGGATCGTGCGCTGGGTGGCGCGCTCCTCCTCGGCACGGTTGTCCTGGATCCCATCGATGACCCAGGTGAGGAGCCAGAAGGCGAGGAACCCCACGACGACGGCCACGGTCACCTGCACCCAGCGGCGCTGGTACCAGGGCACGGGGACGGGCACGGGGGCTCGCCGTGGCGCCTTCGCCACGCCCCGGCTCTTGGACTTGCCCTTGCCTTTGATCGCCACCTACGCCGTCTCCCGGTCCTTCGTGATGATGCGGCCGATGATGATACTGGCCTCGTAGAACAGGTACATCGGGATCATCATCGCGACCATCGAGAACACGTCTTGCCCCGGCGTGATGACCGCGGCGATCGTCGCGATCACGACGATCGCGTAGCGCCGGAACCCCGCGAGCGTATCCGGCCTGATCACGCCGACCGCTTCCAGGAACACGAGGACCACCGGGAACAGGAACGAGACGCCGAACGCGAGGGTCACGAGGGTCACGAACCCCACGTAACGATCGACCGTGAGCAGCGGCACCACGCCTTCGCCCGCGAACCCGAGCAGGAACTGCAGGCTCTTCGGGAGGACGAAGAACGCCGTGACCGCGCCCGCCAGGAAGAGCAGGAACGACGCCACCACGAAGGGGATGGACCACTTCTTCTCGCGCGCCGTGAGCCCCGGCACGATGAACGCCCAGAGCTGGAAGAGCAGGACCGGCATCGCGATCACCACGCCGAGGTAGAGCATCGTCTTCATCCGCACGGCGAACGCGTCGAACGGACCGCTGAACACGAGGTCGCAGCCGGTCGGTGGCGCGAACTCGGGGTTGTCGGTGATGAACGTGCAGAAGGGCTCGCGGACCAACGAGAGGAAGGGTTCGTAGAGGAACCAGGCGGCGATCATCGCGATCGCGATGGCCCAGATGCTGACGATCACGCGATGGCGGAGCTCGGTGAGGTGCTCGACGAGGGTCATCGAGCCGGCCCGCTCCTCCTCGCTGCGCGATCGGCGCGGGAGCAGTTTCATGCCGATGGCGTCGCCGGCCCGTCGGCGTCGCCGGCGCGACCCTCGACGGCGGCGGCCTGCCCGTTCGCGGGGGTCGCCGGCGCGGTGGGCGCGGGCCGGGCGGTGCGATGCGGGCCGGGCGGTCGCGTCGGGCCTGCGGTGGACGACGCGGCGGTCCGGGCCGGCCGCTCGGGGGCGTCATCGAGGTCGAACTTCACCATGCCCTTGACGTCCTCCTGGACCTTGCGGAACTCGCGCAGCCCCTTGCCGATCTGCCGCGAGAGCTCGGGGAGCCGCTGGGGTCCCACGACGATCAACGCCAGCACCAGGACGATCAGCAGCTCCTGCGGGCCCATGTTGAACATCGCTCAGCGCCTCCCGGAACCGCCGGCGGCGCCCGGCGTCGACAGGTTGGCCACGCGGTCCGACGCCCGGGAGCTCTCGCGGGAGATCTCATCGGTCAGCGCGCCCACCTCCTCGGCCATGCGGGCGGCGGATCGGCCCACCACGAGGCCCTGCTTCGCCAGACCCAGGGCGAAGGCCACCACGACGCCCACGGTCACGAGCGCGAGGATGACCCAGGCGGCGATCCAGACGGCCATGGGTCGATGGTACACGCCCTCTGGCCAGCGGGAACCCTCTCCGGCGGGCGGGTCAGTAGCCGCCGCTGCTGGCGAGGAAATCTCGGATGTACGCCTCGTCCTCGAGCAGGTAGTGGAACTCGATGACGTCGTCGGTCGTGAAGGCCGGGCCGAGGTCGCGCAGCTCCTCCCCCAGCTCGTCGAAGAGCTCCGGGTGGGTCGACGCGAGGCTCGTCTGACCGCAGTCGCGCTCATCGATGTCGACGCCCGCGGACACCAGGAGGGCCACGATCTTCCGGTCGGCCCGCTTCTCCACGTCGTCGGCGCAGCTCGGGCACGTGAAGCGGTAAGAACCCTCGTTCCCGTTGCCCGCGACCGACAGGAAGATCGACTCGGGCCCCATATCCACCTCGCCGCAACGAGGACAGGTCGTCCGGATGGTGGTCATCTCACCCCGAAGCATCGGTCCACCTCCGGGTGGCCTTGAGGGATTCAGGACCCGTGTTCGACGCCGGGATCCCCGTACCGGGCGAGGCTCCGCCGGGCGATGTCCCGACGGCGTTCCCGCAGCTCAACGGGGGTGATCACCTCGGCGTCGGGCCCGAGCCGCAGGAGCAGGGCGGCGACCCAGCCGAGGTCGCGGGTCGGCAGCTCGACCTCGACCCCGCCGTCGGCGCGTTCGTCCACGGCGGTGGTCGCGTAGTACTCGGCCACCCACCGGCTGGCCGGTCCGAGGGAGAGACGCACGACGATGTCGTCCTCTCCCGCGCGGTAGAGGGGCCGCCCGGCGCCCTCCAGTCCCCGGGGCTCGAACACGACCCCGGTGGGCACGACGCGCTCGATACGGTCCACCCGCAGGAGGCGCTCCTCGTCGATGCCG